>Ga0222424_100324_pt1 | contig 32383 bp, 20 predicted proteins | sample 2B2ome_FD_182468 | JGI IMG/M metagenome (GOLD analysis project Ga0222424, IMG submission 182468) | Enriched microbial communities from leaf-cutter ant dump, University of Wisconsin, Madison, United States - 2B200A (version 2) | ecosystem: Environmental > Terrestrial > Nest > Insects nest > Nest... | reverse complement strand
AGCTGTTTGGCTGTTGAGGGAGGCCGGCAGCAGTTGCTCGGTATAATAATCATTCAGAACGGCTTTTTCAAACCATTGCGCGGCCTCCAGCGGTTTGTTGTAAAGCAGCGCGGTAGCTATTCCAAAAAGCGCGGTGGTCACCTTAAAATCCGGGAATAGCCCGTTCTCATTCAACCGGAAGTAGTGCAACGCTTTCCGGTGCCAGACAAGGGCACTGTCCGGCTGCTGCATGAGCAGGTAGGCATTACCGGTTTCGATCGCGGTTTCCACCCTTAACTCAATGTTATCTGCAGCTACATTCTTTTCAATCTCCCGGAGGTAATAGAGCGACTCCCGGTGCTGACCGGAAAGATTGAGGATACGGGCACGGGCCAGAAACGTGGTCTGCAGGGCGGTGGAAGCGCCGGAAAACGTTTTGCCCAGTTGCAGTGCCCTGGAGTTCCAGAAGCGTGCACTATCTGTATTCCCGTTTTCAATAAAGGCCTCTGCCTTTAAATTATACAGGGGCAAGGCGTCCGGACTGCCTGAAGTAGTGCTCCGGAGCCCGAGCGCGATCGTACTCCGGAGAGCGGCTTCATCATGCATCCGGAAATACGTGGTAGCCAGGTTCAGGTACAGGCCGGGTATGATGCCGCCCCGGTGCGCGGCAAGGGCTTCATCAATGGCCCGCTGCTGGATATAAATCGCCCTGGAAAAATCACCCACACGTGTATAATTATTTCCCAGCGGTTTGGCAATGTATTCTTCAAAGTCCATTTCCTGTTTCAGCTTCGGGTCCTGTTTATAGCGTTCATAAAAGGCGTAGGCCTGCTCATACCAGGTAACGGAAGCCGGTACCTGCCGCTGGGTCAGCAGGTGCCAGCCGGTATTAATGAAAAACTGGAAGCAGGCCAGCTTTTCCGCTCTTGTGCGGGGCTCCCTCCACAACGCCTTTTTTAAGAACTCTTCCTGGTTAACGGCCAGCCCCGGATCTGAATCGAGCCGGTCAAAAAGAAAATCGGCCGCCGCCTCCAGGTCATCTTTTTGTTTCAGCTGATGGTATATGGTGGCCAGGGAATCTGCCGGTGGCGCTGCGGAACAAAGGGGAAGTACCGCCACAGCAATCAGCAAACGGAACAGGAACGGAAGGGTGCCCGCCTGCTTTTTTTTGCTGCACCGGCAGAAACCGGTGTGTAATCCGGGTACAGCCTGCGTGCCGTTGTTACAGAACTGCATGGTTCCCTCCGGACCTGTTGTATCTAAAACCGCCATCCTGCGTACAGGAACCCGTACCCGGTCTTTTTATCGTTATAATAATACCGGACACCGATGTGTGGTCCGAGCTTTACTTTCCCCAGCTGCAGATCAACAAACGGCTGCACCCGTATATCAGAAAAGGCCTTTATTTTCTCAACAGCCGGTTTCTGATATACTTCGCCCGGCACACCATTGGCCGATACTCCGTAATAGGTAAGGTCTGTTTCAATATCGCCTCCCATATCTGCCGTAATACTGAGGCCGGCCCCCGCAGAAAAATAGTTTCCGAAATTATGACGCAGCTGTACCGGGATCAGTTTTATCTGGGAAACCCTGTTTGTGACCGAAGAATCTATTTTATTGTATCCAAACTCTTTTCTTCCGTCTATCGAAATAAACCCGTTCCGGTCAAACGTATAATTGCCGGTATTGGTTTTAAGCCCCTGCTTGTAATAGAGCTCAAACTGGAAATAGGGGCGAAAAGGAGCCAGGGGAGCCACTCCCAAACCGGTTACCAAACCATCGCTTGCGGTTCCCTTACCCCAGGCTTTTTCAAACCCTGCCATTACAACGGGCGATATCCCTTTTTTAAACCGCCCCGTGGCATTGTTGGTGAAGATGGGCTCATTTTTGTCAAAATAAATAGCGGTGCTTGCCTTAAAAGGCACCGGATCCAGTTTTTTCTTTGTCACGATCGAGAACTCCATGAATCCTTTGGTGCTGTCCTTATCTTCCACGCCTTTCTGGCTGGTACCGGGCAGGTAGACCCCGTGAAGCGTAAACAGCAAACCGCTTTCCTTTTTTTCAAGCTCCCAGCAGCCCCGCTTATCGGCTCCCGGCTGGCAGGGCGGGCAAAAAGGCGACAGATCTTTGATCTGCACCGTTTGCGGATCCAGGGCCGCGGGTGTGGTAACATCCAACGCGATCCTGCGCGCAGGGCCTTTCCCGGTGTTCTGAAAGCGTACCTTATAGGTAAGTTCTTTGTGTTTGCTCAGGAAGCGGTAACTCAGCCGGCCTCCTTTTAAATTCATCTTATTCGGATCGTGCGAGTTCACCACGGGGATATTGAGCCGGTGCATTACCGGGTTTCCTTTTTTAGGAACATAAACCCCGGTTACCGTTACTGTGGCGTTGGTGTCTTTGATCATCTCGGGAGTTACTTTTAGTTCCGCCATGGCAAAATGAGCTGCCCCGGGCGCCGTTTTTCCCAGCTCGATCATGTAGCTGCTCTTGTACAGCATCATTGTGCTTAAAAACGTTCCGGCTGCTTCCGCACCCTTCCGGATCGTAACCACCGAGGAAGGCGGGCTGCCGCTTTCGGTAATTTTCATTTGTTTTTCCGGCGCCAGGCCCGCCATCAGCGCGGGCCGGCCGGGTACCAGGCTGTCGCCGCTGTTAAAAAAACGAAAGCCCTTATTTTCTCCCGCACTTTCAAAGCAGGTCTGTTCAAAGATCTTCTCGTTCAGGAACAGGTACAACTTTCCCTCATCCTCTTCTGTTCCCGTATTTTTCCAGCCCGCCAGCAATACCATTGTATCGTTGGGCTTTGCCATACAATTATATTTCAGCTCAAATACCCCATTGGCTTTAAAGAAATCCTTTTCCGCGGTTGAAACAGCTGCTACACTATTGTTATTGCCGCTACCGGATACTTTTATTTTTTTCCGTGCCGGTTTTTTTCCATCGTCATAATTGTTCACTGCATATAAATACACATCATATTCCTTTCCGTCGGCATAGGTATGCTGCGGAGTTGCTTCGGTGCTGAAATGCCCGTCGCCAAAATCCCACAGATGCGTATAAAAAGGTTCCGGGGCCCCGGGTATCTGTGTGAGTGCCGGCAGGAGGGCCGAAAAACGGAGACCGGCCGTATCTGCCACTGTCCGGATGGAGCTATCTGCCGGAGCGGACGTTTGCGCCTGCGCCCTGAACCCTGCAAACAACAGTACAGACAAAATAAGTGCTGGTCTCAATTTTAGTTGCCACATACTCATAAATCAGTAGATCTTTGAAATTGTTACCCCTTCCTTGAAAGCGGGCACCGGCATTTTTTACAACCGACCCTCTTATACCCTCTGGCAACAAACAAGCAACCGGAGCCGACTGGCCGGAACAGAGGGAAAATTTCAAAGTGCATCGTAAAAAACATCCTGCATGGTAAATATATTCAATATTTTTGAGACTCAGGAGCAACGGAACCAATGAACCAACGGCCTTTGCAGTTTACCTGATATAGGTTTTATCATATTAATTTTAAACGCTTGCATACAGACCAACGGTATATAGAAGCATTACGGAATAATGATACGATCCTGATTTCGGAGATCTATCGGAGGTATGCTCCGTCCATTGAGGCCTACCTGCGATCAAAGGGGGCCGACACAGAAGCCTGCGGGGATATTTTCCAGGAAGCACTGATCGATATCTTCAAGCTGGCGGCAGACGGTAAATTTGTGCTCACCTGCCCGTTTGAAGCATTCCTTTTACTGATCTGCAAACGGAAATGGATCAACCTGTTAAAGAAAAATTCCAGATCGGGGGTAACAAAAAGCCTGGATGAAGGATATCATTATCTGAAAGATGAAGCAGAAACGGAAGCAGCAGCGCATGCCGATCAGCTGGAAAAAGAGGCGCTTGTAATGACCTTGCTGGAACAGCTCAGTGAGCGTTGCAGGGAAATTATCCGGGCATCCTACCTCAGCGATTCGCAGCAAAAACTGGCAGAACAGTTGGGTGTAAGCTATGCTTACCTCCGGAAAAAGAAATCCATCTGCATGTCTGAATTAATCGAATTAGTCAATCACAACCGAACCCGATGAATCTTTATGAACAAATAGAGGCTTATATTTCAGATACGCTTTCCCCGGATGAGCGTATCGATTTTGAGCGGCAGCTGGCGCAGGATCCCCAGGTAAAGAAAGCCTATGAAGATTGGCTTTATACAGAAGCGATTGTTCAAAAACACGAAGCCGCAGAACAACAGGTTCCCCGGTTAAGGGCCCTGCTGGAGCCGCTGACAAGTGAGCATTTCCGAGAAAAAACGGTAACCATTTCCCGAACGGGTCGTGTCCGCAAAATGATCTTTGCTGCTGCGGCCGTGGCTGCTGTTCTGCTGTTGTTTGTTTTTACGCCGGCAAGCATCGACCGCTACCCGGTTACCCCTATGCCAAACGTGGTGGTAAGAGGTGCCACCGATCATGGTAAAGAAGGCGGACAATTATTTAATGATGCAAAATATGAAGCGGCCCTGCCGCATTTAAAGGCTGCGGCGGACAAAGACCCGGAGGATGTAATGGCAGCATTTTATTATGGGGTCTGTTTGCTTAAAACAGAACAACCGGCACTGGCATTGCCCGTTTTTGAAAAATTGCTGCAAAGCAGTTCCGTATACCAGGAAGACAGTTATTTCTTTGCAGCCCTCAGTGCCTATAAAACCGGTAACCAGGATCAGGCCAAAAAATATGCGGCCGCCGTTCCCCAAAACAATCTTTACTATAAAAATGCGCAGCGTATCCTGAAAAAACTCAAATAACCCTTATTCTGAAACAACCAGGAGTTTTCCCGATGGATCGATAGCGCGGTTAACCCGGATGGCCTGATTGTTCCCGGAGCCCTGGATAAAAGGCTGCCGTACCACATCGATGAATGTATCTTTTATAAGTACATTCTTTGATGCTGCTATCCGGATGCCGCCCGAACCGGGAACCTGTTTACTGCTGATATTCACCTGCTCCACTATCACATCGCTGCATGTTTCAAATACCTGGGCATTTCCGCAACCATTCCAGAGATTGACAGAATCGATTTTTATACCGGAACAATTGATAAATGCCATAAGCGCGGGCCGCGCCAGACCGGGCTGGCTGAGATACCCGCTCTGCTCCAGTGTGGCTGCATTCGCCAGCAGGGAACGGCCATTTCCTTCGATAACGCCTTTACCGGAAATACCGATGTTTTGCTGACCATCGGCACTGATCATGGCCCGGATCCGGCCGGAGCTGTTGTAATCATAAACAGAAGCTGCACCTACCAGCACGGCTCCTTCCTCCAGCTTTATGGTTACATTTGACTGCAGCTGAACGCCTCCGGTTACATAACGCCCTACATAGAAGACCAGCCGGCCACCGCCCTTTTCATGAATGAAGTCGATCGCTTTTTGTATAGACCGGGTATTATTGGTAACACCGTCTGACAGGATGCCGAAAAGGGATGCATTATAATCCTTTGCAACGGCATACGCCGGTAATAACAACGTAAATAGTATCAGTTTTAATACGCGCATTTGCTATTCTTTAAAAAAATGAAACTTATCTGGATTCTGTTGTGTTGTGCAGGAACACCTGTTTTTTACCTTTGCCCCCCGGCTCCTCTACGTTCAATTTATCAAATGAGGCATTCTGTACATCATCAAATACGATAGCCGGACGATAATCGCTCTCTTTTGCCCTTAGGGTGATATTGTCAAAGCGAATACCGGTGGCATGCCGCACGTAAAAACCCCAAGCAGGAAGTTCTTTAAACTGGGAAAATTCCGGGTAAGCCGTGGGCATTTCAGGAATACTATCCAGTTCCGCCCCGCTTAATCCGCGCCGGGCGTAATGCGGGTTGCCCCCGCCGGGATAAACGATCTCAATGTTCTTTAGTGTTACATCCTGTATCCGGTACTGCGGCAGTCCTACAATACTCGCCGGTGATATGTTTCGGGGCAGGTCTTCAATGGGCCCTTCATAACTGTACCCCGCATCGGGCTTGGTGGCCGGAACCTCGGCATACACATTGGAGATGCGGATGTTTTTCATATAGGGTTGCTTCCCGTTGCTCCACCGGTCGCCGATACGCAGATAGATTACATTGCCCGTATTGATGGATCGGACCCCGTCCACCAGTATGTTTTCAATGAGCCCGCCATCCACGGCAGCAAACGTAATAGCCGAACGGTAGGTATCGATAATTTTCAGATTGGTCACCTTAAAATTGCGGAACCCGCCCCGGGAAACCGTCCCAAACTTCAGCCCGTTGGCGCTCGACCTCCCTGTACAGTTATCTACGATCACGTTCTGACAGATCTTTGACGGGTCGTGCGATTTAAAACAGATCACATCATCCGCGGCATCGAAATACGAATTTTTTATGACCACGCTATCGCAGTCCACTACATCGATACCGTCATTGTTCCAGTAATTCTTGCTGTCTACGGTAATACCATCCACATACAGGTTCTTACATTGATCATAGGTCTGGTTCCAGCTGGCAGGGTTTTTCAGGGTAATGCCTGTAATCCGGATATCGGTACATTCACGGAAATAGATATTCTGCGGACGGTTGGTTTCATTGGGGCGATCGTATTTCAGCGGATCGGTTACCAGGCCTTTCTGGATATTGGCCACCATATTGTTAGCCGTAAGAAAGCCACGTCCGTCGATCATGCCTTCGCCGGTAATGGCGATATGGTCCTGCTTGATGGCAAAGATCATAGCCGTCCAGCCGATGTATTTATTTTTCTCATAGTCAAACGGATTCACAGATCCCAGTAAAACGGCACCCTTTTCCAGGTGCAGGGTTACATTGGATCTTAAAAAGATGGTACCGGTAAGATACCGGCCTTCTTCAAATACGAGACGGCCGCCGCCGTTGTTGTGGACGTAATCAATGGCCCCCTGGATGATGGCGCTGTTGAGGCTTATGCCATCCTTTTTTGCTCCGAAACCAAGGATACTGTAATCCCTTGCCGGTGCTGCCAGGACCAGGCAACCAAAGAGCATTCCCAATAAAAATTTCTTTTTCCGCATGACTCAATTTTTAAAATATAGTAACCGGCCCCAGTAAGCCCATCGATCGCATGGGCTGTGGTTTTCTTTTCCCATTTGTCCAGTACTGCGCCACCGGGTTATCAGTAAGCGATTTCATATAATTGCCCATAGTGGTGGTCACAGCGATCTCTATTGTATTTTCGCCGGCCTTCACTACCGGTTGTATATGATACAGGTAGCGGCCGAACCACCGTACCCCCAGGTCTTTTCCGTTTACCTTTAACTGTGCAATACCCAATACGGTTCCCAGGTCTAAATAAGATGGGCCTTCCCCGGTTTTTAAAAAAGTATTCCTGTAAATAACCGTGCCGGCAAAGCTCTGGTATTCCGGCATTTCTTTCAGGTCATTCAGTATGGGGATCGTGGCCATTTTTACGGATCCGTCCAGATGACGGAATGTTGCATTCCAGGGTGTTGTAATTTGGGGATATTGCCCATCAGATTCCGGCACGGATGCATAAAGCGGCAATTTCTTTTGCTGCGCTTTTTCAAAAATAAAGATCCGCATGTCGGCCGGGTAAAGAGTTACCGTTATCTCCCGGTCGTCTCCGAGCCGATAGCGCTTGCCGGTAACCGCATCCCAGTAATACCCGAACTTACCTTCGGTAACAGCAGCAGCTGGCTGTACGGTTACTTTAAAAGGATAGTTGGCACTGGAATTAAATACCAGCAGTATATCCATGGTTTCATTGGTATACCGTACCTGCTCAATAAAGGGGTTGCCATCGACGATTGTAACATAAGGTGTAATGTTGTATTGCTGCTGCAGGGCTTTATACCAGTCGCCATAATTTTCTTCGGGATGCTCCACAAAAATAAACCGGTCTTTAACCGTTTGCAGCTCGCTGATGATATTGCGCACCAGCTTTGTTTGTTCCGCAGCATTGAGGAGGCCTACCGACCGGTCTGGTGTATTTTGCACGCAGATCACCTTTCCTCCGGACCTTACAAACTGCAGCAGCTTATTGGCAGTAACAGGCTCCAGGCTTTGCACATGCACCAGGAACAGCGTATGGTATTTTCGAGGACCGTAATGGAGAAAGCCATCTTTTACCGTAGCCCTATTGAGGACCTGGTCCGATACATAGTCGCACCCATTGCCATGTTGCTGCATGGCTTCCCAGATCAGTGATAGGTTGGCCGGATAGGTAAGAGAAGGGAACGGTTCGTTGGGTGCGCCGAACTTGCCCCAGGCATCATATAAGGGAGGCAATATGGCAATATCGGCAAACATATCTGCGTGCTGCAACAATGCGGATACCCGCGCCTTGTAATCATTGATGTATTTAAAAAAAGGCCAGTAGGTATTGCGCTCGTTCATAAAATTCCCGTACCGGATCCAGCCGGGAAACGGCGCATTCTTGGGCGAATAGTTAAACCCATGATACACAGAATGTGTAATGCCGGTGATGAGACTCTGATCTGAAGCCAGCTTCAGCGTTTGCAGCGAAGCATTAAACACCATATCGGTATTGGTAGCCTCCTCACAGGATACCACGCGCTTTCCGGCGAGATGTGCCCCGGAAGAAACAAACTTATTCACCATCGTATACGCACGGCCGATCCGGTAATCCGTTTCGGGCATTTCTTCTCCTATTCCGTATTTGATCCATGTTTCTCCTTCGGGCAGATCCATATCCATACTGGCCTCCAGGGGATGGTACCCTCTGCCGTAAGCCTGCGCGCGTGAAAGCATACCATTGTTTTTGCACCATTGCTGAAAAGGTTCCACAAAACGTTCTTTTAAGAGCTCCACTTTTGTACGGTCAAAATCGCAGCGCACCCTTTCGATGACATCCTGAAACCCGGGTGTAAAACGTGTTCCATAATTATAATCATATACATTTCCCATGGAACCGATCTTTGCCAGGATCAGCGGGAGGTAGGGCATGAGGTCGTAACCTCTTCGTTTTTTAAACTCCTCCGCCATGTCGCCGGTCCAGTTGGCCCCTTCCAGCTCCATGCTGTCTACAAATAATGCACGCACCCGGTTCCGCAGCGGTCCCATTCTTTTTTGAATGGCGTCGCTCATATGGTTGAGATATTTTTCAACGGCGGCTTTATTAAAATGATTCAGCACCTGCCCGTTGGCACCTGGTGCGCCGTTGATCACCTCCAGGAATGCATGTGTTTTCAACAGGGCATAAATGGTATAATTACCTCTCGGAACCTTCACCTTTATAAACCCCGATGAGATCTGGTCAGAAAGATCCACTACCTCATCCAGTGAGCGCATGGGGTCGGGAACCATAAAAACTTTCTGAATTTCCAGTTTCCGGTGGGCATAGGGACTGGTGGTAGCAGGATCCGCCTCTTTGATAAAGTCCAGTACCGGCGCTTCAAAGTCCATCAGTCCCACCACTTTCTTTACGCCGATTGTCATAATATCTGCACATTCTTCCCCCTCCAGGTATTCTGCACCAAATGGCCATCCGGAACCAACTATCAAATCGCAGGTAAGCCCTAGTTTTTTTGCCTCCGTTAAGGTAAAATCCAGCACATCTACCCATTCGTTGCTGAGCCAGGTCAGCGCTGGAATCCCCATATCATCGGTCCGTTGCGGAAATTTGATCGGGTTGATCTCTACGCCGCCAATACCCGCATCCTTTAATAATGTAAGCTCCCGCAGCAGCTCTTCTTTTTCCACTTTATCCCCGTTCCACCACCAGCGCACAAAGGGGCGGTAAACAGCCGGCGGGGCTTCAAACAGCTCATACAACGGGTCCTTTGCAACCCGGTTATTTTGAAGGGCCCAGGCCATTTGGTCATACAGCACGGCCCCGGCCGTAAGCAGGCCGCTGCGTTCGAGAAAGGTTCTACGCTTCATGTTCTGTTGTATTATACCGTTCGTTCAAAAGATTTTTCATCCACAGGTTCAGCCCCCATTGTTCCTGCTGCAGGTCTACATTCCGGTTGGCGCCTGTCAGGTAAGGCGGCGGGCCAAATTCCGGTGTAATGGTACTTTCTGCAAATCCCTGTTGCTGCCGGTAGGCCACCCATTGATCCCAGATCTTCAGATGTTCGTTCAATGCGAGGGCATATTCAGGCAGGGCGGGGTCAAACACCTGTGGTCCTTCTGTATGCCCTACCCGTGCATGTATATGAAAGGTTTGCCGGATGGCAGCCTGCACCGCAGCCTGCTGATCTTCCAGGTAGCTTTCGGAAACGCAGAACCAGTGCGATACATCCAGTGTAAGGCGCAGGTCCGGTTTTTGTTGCAGCACCGGGTATACCGTGTGCGCGCCGTAGGACCATTTGTTCCGGTGGGTTTCCTGGTAAACCGCGATCCCTGTTTCGCCGGCTACGGCATCACAAACGGCCAAACATTCCAGCACCTGCTCCTGTGTAAAATACTCGCGGCCGCATTGTGCGCTGATGAACAGTGGGTGTTTTTTTGCAGTGCGCAATGCAGCCAGTTGCAGCAGTTCATCTTTCAACGCAGACCGGTAGGTTTCAAAATCCGGACAGGCCCGGGCTACCTGCATTACAATGGAGAAATCCAGGTCCAGTTCTTCCAGTAAGGTCACTACTTTTTCAGGAGTGCCCGTTTCACCAAAAGGGAACCATTCAATACCATTATAACCGGCCGCTTTTACCTCCTTCAGGAAGGGCGCCCACGCCACCTGCTCCGCGCCCCAGCGCGGACAAAGAAATTTTATTTTCACTATAATTTATTTATGATAGATCAGAGGATTCTGTGCATCGTTATTCAGCAAATCGCCAACAGCCAGTGTTTCCAGGTATGTCCCGGGTAAAATATTCGCCTGCCCGTTAAACACGCTTCCATCCGGCATATACGCACAGGTCATAGCCCGGCGGTGACCACAGGTCATGTTGGCTCCTGCTCCATGGATCGTAAGTCCGTTGTGAAAGGAGCAGCTGCCCGCCTTCATCTTTGCTGCAACGGAGTTCACGGTCTTAAATTGCGGGTACACGTCAAAAATGCCGTCCATATTTTTGCCGATCCCCTTGTTCTCAAACGTCGTTTCCTTAAAAGAGCCCGGTATAAAATACAGGCATCCGTTCTCCAATGTAGCATCGTCGAGGGCCACCCATATTGAGAGGGCCTGCCGGCTGGAGAACGACCAGAAGGGCGTATCCAGGTGCCAGGAGGTAGGATTGGCCCAGGGCTTTTTAAACAGCGCCTGGTCGTGCCAGATGCGGATACCATCCACACCCGCCAGCTCCGCCGCCATTTTACCAATGCGCACATCGGTCATCATCTTCTTTACCCGGTCGTTCGTTTGCCAGAGGTTCAGCAGCTGGTCAAATACCTTTGAAAAATATTCAGCGTCTTCATTGATCCCATCATCCATACCCACCTTAATATCCTGGCCGGGGATCTTGATCCCGTTCCGTTCAGCAATCGCTTCAATGACGGCAGCACGCCATTCTTCCAACTCTTCGGGTGACAGAAAATCTTCAATCACCACAAATCCGTTTTCCTGGTAATACCGGACCTGTTCCTGCGAGAGTTCATTTTTCATATGTGTGTTTTTATTTGTAAGAATCTCATTTGCCCGAATAACCCGGGTTTTGTTTGAGATTCTCGTTCAGATCCTTTTCCCGCTGCGGAATGGGGTACAGCAACCGCTCCTGTGTTACATTGTATGATTGCGGTAACAGGTATGTATATTTTTGCTTTGCAATGATCCCGTATGCGTTCATAACGGTTACTGCCTGACCGGTACGGATGAGGTCCTGCCAGCGTTTATTTTCAAAGGCCAGCTCTCTTCTGCGCTCATCAGCGATCGCGGCCCGTAACGTTACCTGGTTAGCTGTAGTGATATTATGGTTCGCATTACCAAATGCGCGGGCCCTTACCTGGTTCAGGTAGGGCAATGCATCGCCTGATTTACCGGTTTCATTCAGGCATTCTGCAAGCAGCAGCAATACATCTGCATAGCGGTACAGCGGCCAGTTCTGATCCGTATTCTGGTTAATATTCGGATAGGGGGGATAATAATATTTCTTGCAGAAATACTTTGCGATCACTCCCGGTTTGGGTGTGTAATTCACCGCGCTTACTACGGCGTCCGGTTCAAAGTCCTGTGAGCTGCTCAATTTACCCTCAATAACCCCGATAAAGGCATCGAACCGCTTGTCGTTGGTTTCAAACAGCTGTATCAGGTTATCCGTAGGCACATTCCACCCCCCCCAACGTATTGGAAAATTTTACACCCAGGACCTTCTCCGTCGAAGGCATTATCGGAATAAAGCGATAAATAAAGCTGCTTTGCTGACCGTTATTTCCTGACTGATACTGTACGTCAAAGATCAGCTCTTTATTCTTATCGGCGTTCTTCATGGAGGGACTAAAGATATTGGCAACATCCGTCATCAGGTTATACCCCATTGTAGTAACCGATTGCAGCAACGGCAATGCATCTTCAAAATTGTTGCGCTGCATATATACTACGGCCAGTTCGGTGGCTACAACGCCTTTATTAATACGTCCTGTTTCTTTTGCAGTAAAGGAAGGCGCAGGCAACAGGGCCAGGGCATCCTGTAGATCGCTGATCACCTGCGTATAAACCTCTTCTGCACCAGACCGGGGCAGGTACGCATCCGCAGCTTTTAATACCTGGTGCAGATGCAGGGGCACCCCTCCATAGTTTCGCACAAGATCAAAGTAATAATGCCCTCTTAAGGCTTTGGACTCTCCAATAATCTGTTTCTTAATGGAATCAGGTACCGTCGTATTTGTCTCCAGGTGATCCAGGATCGCATTTACCCTGCCAATACCGGTATAGGCAGCCTGGTAACGGGTAGCCGTAACGGCGTTGGACGCATCGTCCATAAAATCAGCAAGTGCTTCCCGCGCTGCATTTCCGCGATCCTTTTCATAATAATCATAGTGGGCATTGTCTGAGCGTTCCTCATCCATCCAAAAAGCATTGGCTGCAATATCCCTTAAGGGTCCATAAGCCCCCACAAGTGCCTGCTGAAAATCCTGCGTGGTTTTGTAGAAGATGCCTTCATTTAAATTCCCCTCGGGGTAAAGTGTAAGAAAATCCTTTTGACAGGAAGAAAATGTTGCAGCCACAAGAAGGCAAAACCCGGGGATATATTGATAACTTTTCATTGTAAGTTTCTTTGATCTTAAAAATTAAAATTGGCACCAATCGTAAACGTACGCGGGATCGGGAACGTGCTCAGGTCCTGACCATAGGTTCCCACGGCATCATCCCGGGTTGCATTTGCTTCCGGATTCATCCCGGAGTATTTTGTAAATACCGCCACCTGCTGAGCACTGGCGTATATACGTGCCGATCTTACATATTTTATCAGCCCCTGTTTAAAAGTATATCCCAGCGTAATGTTCTTGATTGAGAAAAAGTCGCCGTCCTCTACCCAGGTAGAGTTGGCCAGGCGGTACAGTTCGGTGGTTAAGCTACGGGTCCTTGGCACCTGCCCGTTGCCCGGGTTCTCTTCCGAGCGCCACCGGTATTGCATATCCTTTGCTACATTCATGATCCCATCCAGGTTGGTCCAGTCCGCCCGGTTGACGTTCAGTATTTGATTACCGCCTTGTCCGTATCCAACAATGGTAAGGTCTAAATCTTTATACCGCAATGTATTGGTAATACCATAGATATATTTAGGATTCGGATTCCCCATCAATGTGCGGTCGTTGGCATCGATCAACCCATCCTCATTTATATCCTTCATGCGTACGCTGCCTACCAGCGATGAACTATGTTTGGGCTGTTTATCGAATTCGGCCTGAGTCATATAAACGCCGTCAAAAATATACCCGTAAAATTCCCCGATATGATGTTCCTCCAATGACCGGTTGTAGCCGGAGTAGGGAGGACCGCCTCCTACAAAGGGGGTATTGGGTGGTAGCTGCAACACCCGGTTATTATTAAAAGAGAGGTTCAGATCGGTATTCCATTCCAGCGCACCGGTGAGGTTACGGGAACTTACCTGAAACTCGTGCCCCCATATTTTGAACGTTCCTACGTTTGCCTGTACGGAGCTGTAACCAGACTGAGATGGCAGTGAAATGGGATACAGCATATCGTGTGTCCGTTTGCTATAATAGTCATACGAAAAAACGATCCGGTTGTTAAGGAAGTTGATATCCGCGCCGATATTCGTTTGCGCCGAGATCTCCCATGTCAGATCGGCATTGCCCAGTGTGGTTATGGAATAGCCCGGCGTCAGCGTACCGCCAAAAATATAATTGGTACCGCTAACATTTGAGATCTGGGAATAGTTACCAATGTTGAAGTTTCCCGTTTCGCCGTAGCTTCCTCTCAGTTTTAAGAAACTAACCGCTTTGTTCTCCGGAAAAAATCCTTCGTCGCTGATGATCCAGCCTCCAGATATCGCTGGGAAGTTTCCGTATTTTCTGTTTTCCCCAAACCGGGAAGAGCCGTCTCTCCGGATCGTTGCTGTTAAAAGATACCGTCCTTTAAAATCATAGTTCAGCCGGCCATAGACAGAGGCAGTGCTCCAGGCCTCTGTATTGGTGGCAGCGCTGGTTATCGTATTATTAACACTATTGATCCAGGGGATGGCATCACTGCCGAAATTAGAGGCCCCGATATTTCTATAGTTCCGCCGCCATTTTTGTGCACTATAGCCGGCCATTGCCTCCAGGCTATGCTCGTTTATCTTCAGGTTATAGGTAAGTGTATTTTCGTTCAGCCAGGAAACATAATTATGAGAGCTGTGAGCAGCTGTAGCTTCAGTAGAAGGACGGGGGATCCTGGGCGCATTTAACCCGATACCAAACATGGTGCCCTGGTATATATCGCCTTCAAAAGCCGCAATATCTGTGTTCAGCGTCGTTCTGAAATGCAGGTTCTTTAGTATCCCGATATCCGCATACGCATTGCCCAAAAGCCGGAATGTTCCATAATCCGCCTTCGCCAGTTCCAGTTGTTGCACCGGGTTATTTAACCGCAGCATCCCTGGCGAACTTACATACGAGTTGTAGGATCCGTCTGCTGCTCTAACGGATATAAGCGGGGATGCAGCAGTAGCGTTTGCCAGTATCTGCCGGTTGCCGTCTGTATAATTTCTTGTATTATGATCTGTCTGATACGAGGGCGCCAGGTTGATGCCTATTTTAAGCCGTTCGCCGGGACGGTATTCATTATTGCTGCGAAAGGAGTAACGCTTTACATTGGTATTTAACAGTACCCCGTCCTGGTTATAGTAAGACAGCGTAGAAGAAGAAGAAACTTTTTCTGTACCAGAAGACAGGTTCAGAGAAATGCTTTGCATGGGCGCCGTACGCAGCAATGCGTCATACCAGTTGGTACCGGTTCCATATTGTTCCGGGTGTGCATACTCGGCAGCAAGGTCGGTCGTGTCGTTTTCATATGTGACCTTATCCTCATGGTATTCTTTCATGTACGCGGCAAACTCCCTTGCATTCATCATATTCGGGCGTCCTTTCTGAGGTACTTTCTGCCAGCCATAATAGGCGTCCAGGGAGATATTGGTACGTCCGGCTTTCGCCTGTTTTGTAGTAATCAGAATAACGCCGTTGGCTGCTCTTGATCCGTATAAAGCTGCGGCGGCTGCATCTTTCAGCACAGTAAAGGTTTCGATATCGTCCGGGTTCACCACGTTCATATCTCCGGAGCGGGTATTACTTCCGGATAGCGGCTGACCATCTACCACGATCAGCGGCTGGTAACCGGAACTTAATGAAGCAGCTCCACGTATCCGGATATCCATTCCCTGCCCGGGGCGGCCATTGGCCATATTGATCTGAACGCCGGCCACCCGGCCCTGTAATTTCTGTCCGAATTCAGCGGCAGGTATCTCTTTTGCCCTGGCTGCATTAAAGGTACCCACAGCACCTGTAATATCTTTTGCCTGCCGGGTACCATAACTTACCACAACCACTTCGTTCATGTTATTATTGTTTTCCGTAAGCAGCACGGTCACCGGTTCCTCCGACACAACCGGAACTTCCAGCGTGCCATAACCTACCCGGGAGATGATCAGCGTAACAGGCAGCCGGGATCTCAGGCTAAAATTACCCTTGCTGTCCGTTGCCGTTGCCTCAATCCTTCCTTTTACATTAACAGAGGTTCCGGCCGGGTCATCAGCGGAGCGGCTCAGTGTTACCGTTCCCCTGATCGCAGACCCGGTACCCTGGGCCCTTACAGTTCCCTGAAATAAAAACAACAGCAGCAACAGAACGACCTGCGGCAACAGCAGTGATTTTTTTAGCAGTTTGTGCATCATCATAATTGGCTTATTTAAGTTTTGAATGGGCAACCAGGACGTTTTTTCAAATGACGGGCTATCCAGGCGTTAAATTTACATTTTCTGATCTGTTCAAAAAATAAAATCCTGATGCCGGCGTTCCCGATACCGGAACGTGTCCTGCTGCCGCAACCGCGGTTATGATCTATTCAAAAATTTTCAATCGTTACGATCCGAAAAGCAATCATTGCTGCACTGGTTATCCTCAACGGCTTCTATCCAAATTTACATTTCATTCTTTCAGAAACACATACACTATCCCGCCTTTAATTTGCACTTTTTGATATTTAATGTATATTTAAATAGTGAAAAATTTTCATAAATACCTCGCAAAAACAACGGTTGAAGATAACTGGGGGCTTTATGTTACCACAGCAGGTTATACAAAAATACGGGAAAATCAGCCTTATCCCTTAAGCAGGGAGCATCCCCGTACCCATCGTTTTACCTGGAACAAAGGGCGTATCCTGAATGACTACTACATTGTATTCATATCGCAGGGAAGCGGTGTTTTTGAAACGGCACACCAGGCCGCCAGCACCGTCCATGAAGGCAGCTGCTTCCTGTTGTTTCCCGGTACCTGGCACCGTTATAAGCCGTTTGCCAAAATAGGCTGGGAGGAATACTGGATCGGCTTTAACGGGTATTATCCGCAGCGCCTGATGAAGTCCGGCTTTTTTAACCGGAAAAACCCGGTCATACATGTAGGGCTTAACGAAGAGCTACTCACGACCTTTCATAACCTCATCGATACGATCCGGAACGGTACACCAGGATACCACCAGTTAATTGCCGGAACGGTGGTACAACTGCTGTCGCTGGTATATAATGCTTCCGTTTACAAAAAAGAAAATACCAGCGGAGCCCTGCAATATATTTCCAAGGCAAAATTCCTGTTGCAGGAAGCGCTCGAAAGCGATATTAGTATGACGCAGGTGGCCCAGCAGCTTATGGTAAGCTATTCCAAGTTCAGAAAGGACTTTAAAGCAGTAACCGGTCTGTCGCCCAACCAATACCACCTTGAGCTGCGGCTCGGCAAAGCCTGTGAGCTTCTACGGGCCACCAACCTGCCGGTGAATGAGATTGCTGATCAAACGGGGTTTGAAACACTATTCTATTTTTCCAGGATCTTTAAAAAGAAATACAACCACTCGCCAAAACATTACCGGGAGCAACACCGGAAGTCCTGAAGGTTATATAGCATATTAAATCATACCATTCTCTTTAGTACACAGGCGTTCCAGGTATTGCTCACAGATTTCACGGATATGTGCTAACCGTTGTGTGTATCTGCATGATCTGCGGACGACCTTCCCGGCGACAATCGTAAGGACATTCTGTAACCGGGGTTGTTGCCGGTACGATGGTGGCAACTTGGAAATGGGACCTCATGAACTTGCTCCATTCATCATTCCAAACGGACTATTTGAAATTCCCGCGGAGCTACGGTTCCTGTTTCCAGTAGCGGCCAAATACACCAATATAGGTTTCTTTTCTTGAGGGAGCTACCACACGGTCGTTTTCCTTCACGGGGCTTCCGGCATCCACATAGGTAGCTGTTACAAGGGCATAGAGGAACTTATCCTGGTAGTCTACTACGGGAGGGTTATGGTTGCGGCTAACGGCCGGCTGTATAAAGTCGATGAACTTTTCCTTCGACGGCTTGGTAAAATAAGCCACCAGCACAACGCCAATGATAAATAACAGGATACCTCTTCTGAATTTCATAATTTATTTATTTGAAGGAACGGGAAATTCAATGTGGATGATGAGATGTGCATGGTGCATAGTGCGGAGCTATCCCTGTTCACTACTTCTTACGACCACTTCTCACTTACCGCCGTCTATCTTTCCCCGGCTATTCACTGTTGCCTGTTCACCCCACCGGCCATTCCCCGTTAACTAAACAGATATTCCACATCTTCTTTTGTGAGTGATTTTACAAATCCCGATTCATCTGCGATCAGGTCTTTTGCCAGTGCCTTTTTCTTTTCCTGAAGTTTGAGGATCTTATCCTCGATGGTATCCTTACAGATCATGCGGTACGCAAAAATGCTTTTGGTTTGCCCGATCCGGTGTGTACGGTCGATGGCCTGCTGCTCTACTGCCGGGTTCCACCAGGGATCCACGATATACACATAATCGGCTGCGGTAAGGTTCAACCCCACACCTCCTGCCTTCAATGAAATAAGGAATACCCGTACCTCTTCATTTTTCTGGAAGCTCTGGATGGCTTTTTCCCGGTCCGGAGCCGATGTGCTTCCATCGAAATACTCGTATTTAATACCTAGTTCTTCCAGTTTCTGCCGGATCAGTCCCAGCATTCCGAGGAACTGTGAAAAGATGAGGGCCTTGTGATCACTCATGTTTTCGGTGATCTCCCGTACCAGCTCTTCTATTTTGATAGAATGGTTCTCAAAACTTTCTTCTTCGTTCAATATAGCAGGAGAATCGCAGATCTGCCGCAATTTCATAAGCCCCTGCAGGATCGTCATTTGCGAACGGCCGATGCCCTGGGACTCAATATTTCCCAGGATCTTATCCCGGTAGTCATTGCGGTAGGCGTCATAGATGGAACGCTGCTCACTTTCCATCTCGCACCAAAGGATCATTTCCTGTTTTTCCGGAAGATCCTTGGCCACCTGCTCCTTGGTGCGGCGCAGGATGAACGGGTACAGTATTTTCCGCAGGTGTTCTTTCCTGTCGGCCTCACCCAGTTTATCGATAGGGATCGCAAACTCCTGGCGGAAGAATTCAATACTTCCCAGCATCCCCGGATTCAGAAAGTTCATTTGTGCATAAATGTCAAAGGTATTGTTCTGCAATGGGGTACCGCTCATGCAAAGCCGGTGCTTGGCATTAATGAGGTAGGCCGCCTTGGTAACCTTACTTGCGGGGTTCTTGATCGCCTGGCTTTCATCCAGCACGGCATAATCAAACGGAACGCTTACAAACAGTTTTATATCGCTGCGCAGTGTACCATAGGTTGTAATGGTTACATCCTGCTTCATAATGTCTTCCGAGTTACGGGTACGGGTTGGACCATGATGAATGCGGTAGGTGAGTGTAGGCGTAAACTTCTTGATCTCATTCTCCCAGTTATAGATCAGTGTGGTAGGACAGATCACCAGGATCCTTGCATCCGGGTTTTCGGATTTATGATGCTCCAGGTAGGAGAGTGCCTGAACGGTCTTACCCAAACCCATATCATCTGCCAGGATCCCCCCCCAGTTCACATTTTTTAAGTAGTTGATCCATTGGAAACCCGCCATCTGGTAAGGCCGCAATATCGGCTGCAGATGGGCCGGCGGTTCTATTTCGTGAATCTTTTCAAAATCCCTGAGCCGGTTGTATTTTTCTTCCAGTTCAAAAATCAGCTCTTCTTCGTTCTTCAGTTCAAAAAGCTCATCTACCACACTTTTGTGGTATTTGGAAAGTTTGAGGTTGTTATTGGCTCCTTCACCAACCCGGAACAGGAGCGCATACTTCTTCAGCCACTCTTCCGGTAATACTCCCAGCGTTCCGTCACCCAGCTGTACATACATCTGCTTATTGGCCAGTGCCCGCTTTACATCGGCAATAGACACCTGCTGATCGCCAAAAACGATATCCACCTTGGCATCGAACCAATCGGTATTGCTGGAAATAAAGATCTTTGTTTGCGGTTTTGCTGTATTAAACCGGAAATTCCGCAGTGCATCATAACCAAAAACGGGCACCTGCATTTCCTTCATAGCGTCTACAAACAGGAAGAACCAGTTATCTTTTAAGATCTCGGTCCCTTTCAGCGAAAGCGTACCGTTCTCCTCGTTCATAACCAGGTTCGAATGCAGGTTCCGGAGCCGGTCTACGAACGCATTTTCCTTTTCCTTATTGCGGTGTATGGACAGGATCTTATCGCCTTCCGGGATCAGGAACACTTCCTTTCCCAGCAGGTCCGTCTCATATCCCTTATAGGAGAACTGCGGTTTAAAAACCAGGTGGTCTCCTTTTTCAATCAGCAATAACCGGGCCTCCGGTACAATATTCTTCAATATATGAAGCATCGATGCATCAAAGTCGACTTTGTATTCCCGCGCCAGCGGCAAAATGAACTCATGCAACGTTTCTGCCCACTGCTCCTGCGAAATGATCATTTTCCCGTTGGGTAAAAACCGCTCAATCAGCCCGATGCTTTCCGCGTTGCTGAAAAGGAACATCTGGTGATTGTACAGGTACAGCAGGGGACAGGGGCTTTCATTTTGCTCTACACCATGCACCATCCCTCTCAGGCGCACCAGGCAATCGCAGCTAAACTGATCATCCCCTTCTTTATCCACAAAGAACTCTGTAACGGCCGGCTCTATAAAAATATCAATCTGCTCAATATTATCTGTCACAAACGCCTTTCCCCTGGGCAATATAAAAGCCAGGCCATCTTCCCCGGCGTCCACAAGCAGTTTCCGCAACCGGGGCAGCATATATTCATTGATCAGCTGCCGGGTTTCATTGCTGGCCTCCAGTACCGGCTCTTCCTGCTCCCACAGGTTACTAAAGGGAGTATTCCGGCTTACATATTTATTGATCTCCGCATCCTGCAGCTTGCGTACTGCGTTCAGCAGGCTGATGTCGCCCTCATTAAAGTCGGAAGTATCAATAAAATGGCTAACATCCAGGGCCACAGCCTTACCGGCAAAACCGGTTCCGCTGTCATTTACTTCACCGGAAACAGCATGTACCTGAAAATACGGATAGCCGGCCCTGTTAAAATCGAACACAATCCCCAGTTTCCTCGACGGCTGCTCCTCTACGGCTACCGACTCTTCTTTCTCCACTGCCTGCATGGGCTGCTTAATGGCCGATGCCGCGGGTTTCTCTGCCGGGCTTAAGGTATTGATCCGTTTGATCTTGGGATCCAACACTCTCAAAAAGGGTTTGCCATCTTTAAAAACAAACTCAAATTTCCCCTTCAGGTCGTCATTGAGTGAATATCCGTAGGCTTCCAGCAATTTGTTTTTTTCTACGTCCCTGTTCCGGATCGTATCAAAATAAAACGGGCCATGCTGTTTGATCAACTGCAGGAAAACAATGACCTTTGGCAAGCCCAGCGGATGATCCGTATCCTCGTAATCGCAGCTGGTATCAAAATTCCGCTCTTCATTTTTTTTGATGGCAACCTTATATTCCTTTCCATCGATCGTTACGATAGCCCGAACGGTTTCATCCTGGGCGTATATAATTTTTGCTTTCTTTTTCTGCAAAAACCGTTCAGCTTCGTTAAATGTTTCCGGGGCACAAAGATGCCGGATCGACCGTACATCCAGGTTCCGGATCTTTACCACTGTGTGGCGCTGGTCATAATACACTTCCTCGTCCTCAAGCTGTCCTTTGTCCATCAGCTCCTGCAACTGGAAGAGTGCTGCCACTTCATGCTTGCAGACCTCTCCTAAATTGTACGGACAGTTACATTTCAACGACAGGTTCTTCGGATCATTGAATTTTTGGATGTGCACTTTATAAAAAGTGCTGTAAGAGTCATCCTTAACCCTGAAAAAAACACTTCCTGTGAGCTTATCATATTCGATCAGCTCTACAAACCCGAGCGCAAATGTTTTTTTACCCCTGCGGATCACTTCATCTGTACCGAAGGTATAAACGTGTTTTAATAAATGTGGTAATGCCAAACCGCTGTTATTATGCTTAATTAATAATGCTTTCTGATCTTGTTGGAAATGCTGGTCAACCCCCGCTTCCCGGTATTTATCCGCTGCGATCCGTTTCCGGGTGATGGTACTGTACCTACCATTGCCATCGGCCGGGCTACAAAAAGGACAATCGGCAAAAATAAAAGAATCTTATCCGCTTTTCCTATTATTTGTGCAAGATTTTGAGAAAATTTATATTATGTTTTTATAAGGAAAAAGTTGTATCTTGAGAGGTTAGTCTTTCCGGACCAGCCGGCCTTCTTTATAAAGCGGCAATACATCCGCCACATCTTCCTGTAAACAAAAGGCAATATCATCAATATAGCCAAACCGGTCTACCAGGCGATGGTAGTGTGTAAGGTTCTTTGAAAAGCCCGGCAGGTCGTACCTGTTTTGCCGGTACATATATTCAGCCATAAAGGAACTGTCGCAATGAATGGAAAAATGGTCTTTTACCCGGCTGATCACCGCACCTGCAAACAGGGTATCTTCCAGGTTGAACTTATCCTTCCACCCTGCGCAGGCTAGCACAACATTCTTTTGCTGCTCCATTAAATAATTGCACACGGATGAAAGATTGGGAAACGAACCGGTAATGATGTTATCTGCCCCCTGTTCCAGTGCCATATACAACAAACGGGTGCCGTTCGTGGTGGTAAGCACCAGTACTTTATCGTTAATAAATTCCTTCTTATATTCCATGGGAGAATTTCCATGGCTAAGCCCATCGGCCAGCTTTCCGTCCCGCTCACCGGCAGCAATGCCCCCCGTTGCGTTGCTGATCTCAATGGCTTTGGGCACTGAATCAACCGGAACCACATACCGGGCGCCGTTGTGGAGGGCAGCGGCAATGGTAGAGGTTGCCCTGAAAACATCAATAATAACCACCACAGCATTATTGAGGTCATAAAGGTGGATCAATGCCGGAGAAAGGGAAGTATATAGTGTAGGTTGATGACTCATCTGATAAAAATAAAACAATACGGATCGATGGTCAGGCTCAGGCTGACCGTTTCCCCCGCACGAATTTGGTCATTTTAATGATCCCGAGGCTGCATTGCATGCATACTCAAAATACGGTTGATCTGATTTTCTATGCAACATCAGGCAAAAGGCAGTTTTACCACTTTTGCTTTTAACAATTTATCCCGGACCTTAATAAATAAGGGCGTTTCAAATGCTGCAAACGCAGATTTTACATACCCCAGCCCAATGGCCTTGCCCAGGGACGGGGACTGGGTTCCGGAAGTAACAGTACCGATCGGGTTGCCATCCGCGTCGCAGATCTCATACCCGTTCCGGGGGATCCCTCTGTCCAGCAGTTCAAATCCAACCAGTTTCCGTTCCACACCCGCTTCTTTCTGCTGCTTCAGCCGGTCGCTTGCCGTAAATGCTTTTGTAAATTTAGTGATCCATCCCAATCCTGCCTCCAGCGGGGTGGTGGTATCGCTAAGATCGTTCCCGTAAAGGCAATAACCCATTTCCAGACGCAGGGTATCCCTGGCGGCCAAACCGATCGGTTTTAAGCCCTTGGGCCCTCCTTCGGCAAAAATGGCATCCCATATTTTATCGGCCGCGCCGTCGGTATCTTCAAAATAGATCTCAACACCCCCGGCACCGGTGTAGCCCGTTGCGCTGATAAGTACATTTGGAACACCGGCAAATACGCCTTTTTCAAATGTATAGTACTTTAAGTTGAGCATATCCGTATCCGTCAGCGCCTGCAGGATCGCAGTGGCATTGGGCCCCTGGATGGCCAGCAGCGCGGTTTTTTCGGAAATATTGTGCATTTCAACCCCATCGGTATTATGATCGCTGAGCCATTTCCAGTCTTTTTCAATATTGGCTGCATTGACCACAATCATATATACCTCGTTCTCTTCGATGCAATAAATGATCAGATCGTCCACAATACCGCCCTCTTCGTTGGTAAAGCAACTGTACTGCGCATGGTTCTTTTTTAGTTTGGAAGCATCATTGGTGGTAACCCGTTGTATCAGATCCAGTGCTTTGGGGCCTTTGAGGATGAACTCCCCCATATGGCTGACGTCAAATACGCCGGCGTTCTTCCGCACCGTATGGTGCTCTTCATTGATCCCGGAGTAGCTGATAGGCATGTTGTATCCTGCAAATTCAGCCATCTTGGCACCCAGCTCCAGATGCTTTTTTATAAACGGGGTTTGCTTCATATTTACAAACTTTAAATTTTGGCTGCAAATTTACGGGATCGGATGGGAGAAAAAATGCAGCACGTAAAATGTAAAGTAAGAAATGCAAAACGGGGTGCAGGAGAAAAGTCCTAACTTACCTGTATGAAACCGATCTTCGTCTTATTTTTATCACTAATGACCGTTATGGCAACCGCACAGGTAAAAAATGACCCCTGGCTCATGGAGCTGCTGCAAAAAAATGCCTCCCCCCTGTTAAAATCGGTACTGGATCAACCGGAAGTTTATCAGTATCAGCTGATTTACACCGAAATAAAAAGGGATGCCCGCCAAAAACCCACCTTTATCAATCATTACCTGAACGTAGACCGCAACCGGTATTTTAACCCGGCATCTACGGTTAAAATGCCGGTTGCCTTCGCCTCCCTGGAAAAATTAAACCAGCTGGGCAAACCCGTTACCGTCCAAACCTCCATGCTTACTGACAGTGCTTTCAGCGGACAAACGCCGGTAACAGCGGACACCACGGCAGCAAACGGCTTTCCCTCCATGGAGCACTATATCAAAAAGATCTTTCTTGTAAGCGATAACGATGCCTATAACCGGCTTTATGAATTCATGGGACAAAAGGAACTGAATGAGGCGTTGTGGAAAAAAGGATATAAAGACATCCGCATCACGCGTCGCTTTGTGCCGATGACGCCCGAAGAGAACCGGCATACCAATCCCATCCGTTTTTTTGATAACGGGAAAATGGTGTATGCCCAACCGGCGGCTTACAGCGATCTGCAATTCCGGTTTCCCAAAACAAAACTGTTAGTGGGCAAAGGACACTGGGATAAAAACGATAGCCTCATCAATGAACCGATGGACTTTACCACGCACAACAACCTGCCACTGGAAGATGGGCAGCTTTTACTGCGCAGTGTGTTGTTCCCCGAATCCGTAGCACCGGAACAGCGCTTTCATTTAACCACAGACAACTATCGCATGTTGTATACCTATATGTCGGAGCTCCCTTATGAAAGCCGGTTCCCGGCTTATGATACGGCTGAGTTTTTTGACAGCTATACCAAGTTCTTCTTTTTCCGCGCCGGCAAGGAAAAGATACCGGATCATATTCGCGTATTTAATAAAGCCGGATGGAGTTATGGATTTCTTACGGACTATTGCTATGTGGTTGACTTTAAGAACAAGGTGGAATTTATGCTCAGCGCCACGCTTTATGTAAATAAAGACGGCATTCTGAATGACAATAAATACGAATATGAAGAAACCGGGTATCCGTTCTTCAGGGAAGCAGGAACCATTATTTATGATCATGAGCTGCATAAAAAGAAGCAGATTGTTCCTGACCTGAGCCGCTGGAACTTCTCCTATAAATAGCACAAACATTTGTTTGTTTAAAACTGTTATTATCTTAAAAAAAGCAGATGCGCTTGATCTGAAGCAACATTTTAACTATTTAATACGACAAATCATAGGGGTTATTTGCCAATTGGTTGTATTAAGATAGGTATCTACTTTTTTTGATTTAATTTTGCAGTATGCAGTTCGATAAAATTCATAACAAAGGACAGGCACGGCTTTTTAAGAACGATTACCTGGAGATGTTGACAAAGACGCACCCGCTGGTCATTTGGGGAATGTATATCCCTGTTATTGCGTATATGCTGTATTACAGCCACAGCTCTTATAACTATTCTGTTGGCTATGTATTTCTTATTTTTTTCATCGGTATTTTTTTCTGGAGTTTTTTTGAATACATTGCCCACCGGTTCATTTTTCATTGGGTAAGTGATCATCCTATGGCTCAGAAGATCGCCTATGTAATGCATGGTAATCACCACCATTATCCCCGTGACCGGCAGCGTTTGTTTATGCCCCCGGTGCCCAGTATCATTATTGCTTCGGTATTGCTGGGTATCTTTTACCTGATCCTCGGCAAGCTGGCATTAATGTTCTTTCCGGGTTTTATGCTGGGCTACCTGATGTATGGCACCATGCACTATGCCATCCATGCCTGGAACCCTCCCTTTAAATGGATGAAAGGATTATGGAGGAACCACCATCTGCACCATTATAAAGATGAGCACAAGGGCTTTGGAGTAAGCAGCACCATCTGGGATCATGTATTTGGTACAATGTTCGATCTTAAAAAAGAAAAAGAAGATAAAGAAAAGGTCAGGGAGCTGATGTTTGATAAAAAGAAATGACCGGCTATTTATAACCGGTAACTCATAAAAAAATCTGCGGCGAATAACCGCAGATTTTTTTTATGTCAGCCTGACAATTATTTATTTTACCGCTTTTGCAATTATTTCAATCTTTTTTCGTTTTTTAGACATTGAGAAATGTAACGTTGATCGGTGCCATTATTGATCAGAGCCCTTGTCTTTGCCATCATCGTTTTTTTATGTAAACCCTCTAAACCAGAAATGCTATGTACACGCAGCAATGGCGTAGCCATGCCGGCTATGCATCCCTGTTTAAGCGCCCTCCGCTTAAATCCCTGTTCTTATGTTTTATTTTCTTCCTGCTGGGTTCGTTCTCTCAGGAAGGCCTTGCAAAAAACACCGGAACCGCTCCGCCCGAAAAAACCATCACCGGGAAAATCACAGACGAAACCGGTGCACCGGTTGAAGGAGCATCTGTGCTACTAAAAGGATCTGCCACCGGCGTAGCCACAGACGCACAGGGCCTTTTTACCATAAAGGTTCCCAATACCGGGGGCACCCTCGTTATTTCCCATGTTGGTTACCAGGAACTGGAGGTGGCTATCGGCGATCAGACCACCATAAATGTCACCCTCAAAAGCAATGCTTCTGAACAGCTTACAGATGTGGTGGTAGTGGGTTATGGTACGCAGAAAAAGGTAACCCTTACCGGGGCCGTGGCCGATGTAAAAGGTACCGAGCTTGCCAAAACACCTACTGTAAATCTCACCAATACGCTGGCCGGGCGGCTTCCGGGCATCACGGCCATTAACACCGGCGGCGAACCGGGGTATGATGGCTCCACCATCCGCATCCGCGGTACCAACTCACTGGGCAATTCCAGCGCTCTCATTGTTATTGATGGGGTGCCGGACCGGGAAGGCGGAATGGAGCGGCTGAACCCAAACGACATTGAAAGCATCTCCGTCTTAAAAGATGCCTCCGCAGCCATCTATGGATCGCGCGCGGCCAACGGGGTGATCCTTGTTACCACCAAACGCGGCAAGAGCGGCAAGCCCCTGTTGTCCTATACCTTTAACCAGGGCTGGGCCCAGCCCACCCGCATCCCCAAAATGTCGGATGCCGTAGAATACGGTACCCTGCGGAATGAACTGGCCGTTTACGAAAATGTGCCGGTAGACCAATGGAAGGCGGCCTGGGATGCCCTCAACACCACGGGTACCTATAAACGTACGGATAACGGTGCTACCGTAAGTTCGCCTGTAGGTTTTTTCCCGGATGATATGCAGCAATACCGCGATGGCTCTGATCCCTGGGGACATCCGAATACCGACTGGTTCGGGGCCACGTTTAAAAACTGGTCGCCACAGGTGCGGCATAATATCCAGCTGACCGGTGGCTCGGAAAATATACGATACCTGGGTTCCGTTGGTTACCAGAACCAGGATGCCTATTATAAAAATTCCGCCACCGGGTATAAGCAATACGATCTGCGGCTGAACCTCGATGCCAAACTGAACCAGTATATGAACCTGACCATGGGCATTGCCGCCCGGGAAGAATACCGCTTCTTTCCCACAGAGACTGCCGGGGAGATCTTCCGGATGCTGATGCGCGGCAAGCCCAATGAGCCGGCAGTATGGCCGAACGGATTACCGGGCAGGGATATCGAATACGGGCAAAACCCGGTAGTGATCGCCACCAATCAGACCGGGTACGACCGCGATAAACGGGATTATATACAAACCAACGGAAAGCTGGAGATCCTGATCCCCGGTGTGGATGGACTGAAGATCACCGGTACCGCAGCCATTGATAAATACATAAAAAATCAGAAACGGTTTGAAACACCCTGGTACCTGTACTCGTGGGACCGCAGCTCGTATGAAGCCGATGGTGTTACGCCCAGGCTGACCAAAGAGCTGCGCTCCACCTTTACCGATCCGCGACTAAACCAGTGGACCGAAAATACGCTCAATATCAACCTTTCGGGGCTGTTGAATTACGACAAAAAATTCGGTGCGCACACGCTTAACTTTTTAGCAGGGGTTCAGCGCGAAACAGAGGATTATGAAGGGTTCCGTGCCTACCGCCGGTATTATCTCTCCAATGCGCTGGATGTACTGGATGTGGGTGGCGACCTGGAAAAGAACAACGGCGGCGGCTCTTACCGGCGTGCCCGCCTCAGCTATTTCGGCCGTGTAGGCTATAACTACAGCGAAAAATACCTGTTTGAGTTTTTATGGCGCTATGATGGCTCCTATATCTTCCCGCCCGATAACCGCTTTGGCTTCTTCCCCGGTGTAACCGCAGGATGGCGGGTATCCGAAGAGCCTTTCTTTAAAAACAATGTATCCTTTGTCAACAACCTCAAGCTCCGCGGATCCTGGGGCCAGATGGGGGCAGAGCCTTACTTTCTGGACGTACTTGCCGAATACCAGTTCATTCCTGCTTACCCCTTCAGCAACTATGTGCTCAATGATGCCGTGGTGCAAACCCTTTTTGAAAGCCGCGTGGCCAACCAGCACTTTACCTGGGAAGTGGGCAATAATATGAACATCGGCCTGGATGCCGCCTTCCTGAACAGCCGTCTTACACTGGAGCTGGATTATTTCCGCAATACGCGGGACCGGGCACTCATACGGGAGCTGGGCCGTGTACCGGAAACCAGCGGTATTTCCGGAAAGCTGCCCCCGATGAACAACGGAAGGATGCTGAACCGTGGTGGTGAATTCAAGATCGGGTGGAGGGATGATATCGGCCAGGTAAGTTACTCCCTGGGCATCAACGGAGGCTATGCAAAAAACAAGGTGCTCTACTCCAGCGAACCCGCCGGTGTACCGGAATGGCAACGCACCACCGGTAAACCTTATGGTACCAACGGGTTTACCATCGTAGCATATCAGTACGATGGGGTATTTAAAGACCAGGCGGAGATCGATGCCAATAAAGTGGATTACAGCGCTATGACAAGCGCCCTCCGGCCGGGTGATATGCGGATAAAGGATTACAATGGCGATAATAAGATCACCGCCGATGATATGGTGGCCCTGGATAAAACCCGCGACCCTTATTTCACAGGAGGTTTTAACGGCAGCCTGAGCTACAAGAATCTCGACTTCAGCTTTATGTTCCAGGGCGCCGTTGGGGGATTGTTATTCTTTGGTACCGAATCCGGCGATATTGGCAACTACCTACAGTATTCCTATGACAACCGCTGGACCATCGATAACCCCAGCAGTGTGGATCCCCGCATCGCCAGCAGGGGCAATACCTATTATACAGGTGGTGCCGCCCGCTTCAACACTTACTTCCTCAGAAGCAGCGACTACCTGCGTCTTAAGAATGTGGAGATCGGCTATAACCTGGGTATGCCGGAAAAGGTGCGGAACATCATCAGCAGTGTCCGCATTTTTGCCAACGGGCAGAACCTGGTGACCTGGGATAAAATGAAGATCTGGGATCCGGAATCCACCAGCGGCAATGGACAGTACTACCCCCAAAGCCGTATCCTCAATATAGGAGCCACTGTTAGTTTTTAGTATTCAACTCAAATTCAGCAAATATGAAAACATATTTTTTACGACCATTTTTGATGATTATGGTCATTTCATTTACAATGATCGGTTGCAATAAGGATTTTCTCAATATTGACCCCACCGGGCAGGTACCTGAAGAGACTGCCTGGCAGGATCCGGCGCTGGCGCAGGCCTTTATTACGGGCATTTACAGCGGCGGTACCGGCGTGAACGGACTGGGAGTAGGTGGCTTTGACGAGCAGATGCTGGCTTCACTCACAGACGAGGCGACCTTTACACACACCGGCCGGAATATTAACACGGTGATGGAAGGCAGCGCCAGTCCCAGCAGCATCGGGTGGATCCCGGGCAGCTATAGCTGGAAAAATCTTTATGATAATATCCGTGCCGCCAATCTTTCATTAGAAAAACTGGCCGAGCCAAAGATCGATACGGTACTGGCAAACCGGCTGAAGGGAGAGGTTCATTTTCTCCGGGCCTATTTCTACCACCAGCTGCTGCGCTATTACGGCGGTATACCGCTTATTACCAAAGCATATGATCTGAACCAGGATTATAATGTAACACGGAATACGTTTGAAGAGTGTGTGAATTTCATTATTGCCGACTGTGATACCGCAATAGGGCTGATCAATACCACACAAATGGACAAAGGCCGGGCCAGTGTGCTGGCAGCCCTGGCGTTAAAGTCGCGGATCCTTTTATATGCCGCCAGCGATCTCAATTACCTGCCCCTGGCTAAGACAAAATTCGCCGAGCTGGCCGGTCATCCCAAGCCCGAACTGTTTGGCTATACCGGCGGCGACCGCAAGGCCCGCTGGACCGCGGCCAAACTGGCCGCTGAGCAGGTAATGAACATGGGTACGGGGTATAAGCTCAACCTCAGCGCCAAGGTTTCGGCCGCCGAGGGCAAAACCAATTATATGTCCATTGCCATGAGCGGTTACAGCAAAGCACTGGGTATGGATGCCAATGCTGGTTCGGAAGTCATCTTTGGCCGCTACTATAACCTCAATGTAAATACAGGCGGAGGGGTCAGTATTGCCCAGTACAATGGCCCCAACGGCTACCACAACTGGGCCGGTAATACCCCTATTGGCCTGCTGGCAGATGATTATGAAATGGCCGACGGTACCCCCTTCAGCTGGAGCAACCCGGCACAAAAGGCCAGCCCCTATACCGGCCGGGACCCGCGCTTCTACGCCACCATCCTGTATGATGGTGCCGACTGGAAACCCCGTAACCTGATCTCCGGAGATGTGGACCCTGCCAACCAGATCCAGACCGGGCAATACGACCTTATGGTTAGCGGTGCCAAAACCACCTTTAACGGGCTCGATACCCGCAGCAGCTCCATCGAGGACTGGAACGGAAGCCGCACCGGTTATTATATGCGCAAGTTCATCGATCCCGATCCCAAGATCGTGGATGCCAATACCAAGCAGCTCATTCCCTGGCCCTTCTTCCGGTACACGGAGGCCGTATTCAATTATATAGAAGCCTGTATTGAACTGGGTGAAGATGACCAGGCCCGCCTGTGGCTGAACCGGATCCGCTACCGCTCCGGCATGCCGGCCGTTACCGATGCCGGCGATGCTCTCAAAAAAAGATACCGTAATGAAAAAAGAGTGGAAATGGCCTATGAAGAGCAGCGGTACTTTGATGTGCGGCGCTGGATGATACCCCAGGAAACCGTAGGCCGCAAACTCACTTTTATCAATGTAGTGGGCAGCTTTAAACCCGGTCAGCAACTGGCAAATACCTACCGGCATGATAATAACATCTACAACTACACCTATACCCCGGTGGTGAATGAAGCGCACGAGAACCGGAAATGGATCAATAAGATGTATTATGCCCCGCTCAGCCGGGATGAAATGAATAAGAATACCTCCCTGGTGCAGAATCCGGGGTATTAATCAGCAGCTGCATTGCCTCAGAAAGCCGCTTCCCTAGAAGCGGCTTTTATATTGATTTTACCTGGTCTTGCCAAAATTTAATATTAAATAATCATTAATTTTTGTAACTTGGATAGATTCCGGAATAATGAAAAAAGTGTTATTTATATGGTGCACATCCCTGTTGACGCTTATCCATGTACATGCAGGCAACGACCCTAAAACAGTAAAATTCCTGTTTTACGGCGATAGCATTCAATTTGTCTGTAACGAAACCCCATTGGTTACTATTGACGAAAGCTCTTTATCAGATTCCGGCATCCTTGATTTTTATACATCTATCCGGCAAAAGGATTACACACCTGTGCTTGCTGCGCTGAAAAAATATGAGGCCGATGAGGGTGCCGATGACTGGCTTTACTATCAGCTGGTGCGCGCGGTAGTGCAGCAGATCAGTCCCAAGGAACAAAACTACATCCGCTATACCCTGTACAAGTGGTATTTTATGCTGCAATCCGGCTTTGACCCGATGCTGAGCCTTGATGGCCGGCGCCTTCTTTTTTACATCCAGAGCGACGAAAATATTTACAATATCCCCTACCGCATGAAGCAGGGCAAACAGTATGTATGCCTCAAC
>Ga0222424_100323_pt1 | contig 32517 bp, 20 predicted proteins | sample 2B2ome_FD_182468 | JGI IMG/M metagenome (GOLD analysis project Ga0222424, IMG submission 182468) | Enriched microbial communities from leaf-cutter ant dump, University of Wisconsin, Madison, United States - 2B200A (version 2) | ecosystem: Environmental > Terrestrial > Nest > Insects nest > Nest... | reverse complement strand
AGGCCCAACCTGAGCACACTGGATGCATTGGCCCGGTTTACCGGCCATACCAACTGGCGGTCATTTACCGCAGCCCAGGAGCCTGCACCCGCACCTCCTCCTGCTGCTGGTAAAAAACACATCCGCAGGAATACCTTATTATTTTTTTTGATAGCCGCCGGAGCCGTGCTTCTCGGGCTGGCCCTGACAAAAAAAAAGTCAAAAAAACTTACATACGCCCATATCCGGTTTTCCAGTAAACCCGTTACCCGGGGTGTGCCCAATACCGTCATATTTGAATACGATGCCCGGCAGTCCAATGCAGACAGTGTCTTTATCCAGCAAAGCTGGGACCCCAAAAGAAGGTTTATGGTAGATAAGAACCTGCATACGTATACCAGTACTTATTATATGCCAGGTTTTTACAAGGCCAAACTGATTTTGAATGACTCTGTAGTTAAAGAACACGATCTGATCATCGAGTCCGGGGGATGGATGGGCGCAATAGCCCATCAACCGGCACCTGTTTATGTAACGGATCTGCTACAAAAAACTCCCGGTCAAACCGGGATCGATCTGCGGGATCTGAATCATCTGAATATTGAACAGGATAAAACAGCGCCACTATTGATGCTGGCCAATGTGAGCCGGGAATTTAATATCAACAGTAATAACTTTAGTTTGAGCCTGGAACTCCAAAACACTTACAGGGGAGATCAGGCGCCCTGTTTGCATACCAATATTCTTATACTGGGCACCGATGGTTACCTGCTAATCCCCCTTGGCAAACCGGGTTGTGCCGGTGAACTAAATATGATGCTGGGCGAAAAACCCATTGAAGGAAGAACCAATGACCTATCGGCCTTTGGTGTTGATTTTGCACAGCCGGTACAGCTCAAATGCGAGGTCAGGGATGAGCGTATCCAGATAACGGTGAACGATAAAAAGGCATATACGGACCGGTTTGAGAAAGACATCGGCAAAATTGCAGGGGTTCAGATAAATTTCTCCGGAGCAGGCTTTATCCGCAATTTTCAATTAAAAGCAACCCGGTAGATCAAAAAGAACAATTGTATTCAACTATCTTCGCCCACAAATCAATACCTGGTCCATGAATGTATTTGAAGTAAGAGGAGGAAACCGTTTAAAAGGGGAAATTCACCCGCAGGGGGCTAAAAATGAGGCGTTGCAGATCATTTGTGCAGTACTGCTGACCCCGGAGGAGGTTACGATCAAAAACATCCCGGATATCCTGGATGTAAACCTGCTGATAGAGCTGCTGGCCGAGATGAACGTAGCGGTGAACCGGGTAGACCGGAGTACCTGCATCTTTAAGGCTGCCGATGTAAATATCGACTACCTGCACAGCGAAGCATTCCGGAAAAAGAGCGGCAAACTAAGAGGCTCGGTCATGCTGGCCGGAGCCATGCTGGCCCGTTATAAAAAAGCCTTTATCCCCAAACCAGGGGGCGACCAGATCGGGCGGCGCAGGCTGGACACCCATGTTATAGGCTTTGAAAAGTTCGGGATCAATATCAACCATAATGAGGAGGATGGATTTTTTCACCTGTCCGCCAAAGAACTGAAGGGCACATATATGCTGCTGGATGAACCTTCTGTAACCGGTACTGCCAATGTGGTGATGGCAGCCACCATGGCTATCGGCACTACCACAATTTACAATGCGGCCTGTGAGCCCTACCTGCAGCAGCTCTGTAAAATGCTGAACCGGATGGGTGCAAAGATCAGCGGTATCGGCAGTAACCTGCTTACCATTGTAGGGGTTGACTACCTCTCCGGTACCGAGCATACCATCCTTCCGGATATGATTGAAATAGGCTCTTTCATCGGGCTGGCAGCCATGACCCAGAGCGACATCCTGATCAAAAACGTAAGTGTTCCCGACCTGGGTGTGATCCCCAACCGTTTTGAACAGCTGGGCATTAACCTGGAGATCAAAGGTGATGATATCCATATTCCATCGCAGGAAAGCTATACCATACAAAAATATTTCGACGGCGGCGTGCTTACCATCTACGACCACCCCTGGCCGGGATTTACTCCGGACCTGCTGAGCATTGTGCTGGTAACAGCCATACAGGCACATGGCAGTGTGCTTATTCATCAGAAAATGTTTGAAAGCCGGTTGTTCTTTGTAGATAAACTGATCGATATGGGTGCCCAGATCATCCTTTGCGATCCGCACCGCGCCGTGGTGATCGGTCTTGGCCGCGAGCGGAAGTTACGTGGCATTACCATGAGCAGCCCGGATATCCGTGCGGGTGTGGCGTTGTTAATTGCAGCACTGAGTGCGGAAGGCAAAAGCGTCATCCAGAATATTGAGCAGATCGACCGGGGATACCAGCAGATCGATACCCGTTTGCAGGCCCTGGGTGCAGATATAAAGAGAAGTCAGAAATGAGTGGTCAGCCATCCGATACCAGCCATCAGCCATCAGCGGTCAATAAAGCGCCCATCGGGGTCTTTGATTCCGGCTATGGCGGTTTAACCGTACTGAAAGAACTGGTAAAGATCCTGCCGCAATATGATTATTTATACCTGGGTGATAATGGCCGGGCGCCTTATGGCAACCGCTCTTTTGAAACCGTGTACGAATACACCCTCCAATGTGTGCAATGGTTCTTTGAGCAGGGTTGCTCCCTGGTGATCCTGGCCTGCAACACGGCTTCCGCGAAGGCCCTTCGTACTATCCAGCAAAACGACCTGCCCAACATTGCCCCCAGCAAAAGGGTGCTGGGGGTGATCCGTCCTACCACGGAAGTGATCGGCCATTATTCAGAAAGCGGGGAGATCGGCATCCTGGCAACCAGGGGTACGGTCCTTTCCGAATCTTACCCCATAGAGATCCACAAATTCTTTCCGGAGGCCAATGTGTATCAGGAAGCCTGTCCGATGTGGGTACCCATTGTCGAGAACAATGAGATCAATACTCCCGGAGCCGACTTCTTTATAAAAAAGAACCTCCATTCCCTGTTTCATAAAGGTCCCGGGATTGATGCCGTACTGCTGGCCTGTACGCATTACCCGTTGTTAAAAGACAAAATACAGGAGCATCTGCCAATTGATGTACGGTTAGTATCCCAGGGAGAGCTTGTGGCAAACAGTCTGTCCGATTACCTGCTCCGGCACCCGGAAATTGAGGAGCGCTGCAGTAAGAACGAGCAGCTGCAGTTTTTTACTACAGACTCCACCGAAGATTTTGACAGCCATGGAAGCCTGTTCTTTGGCGCCCCGGTTAAAAGCCGGTACCTGGAGCTGAAGAACCACTAACCGGCTTTGTTCCATAAACCGTTATCACAAAACTGCTTTTTACCGGCTCATCCCTATTCCTGTAATAGGTTGTCTGAAAGATGAGCTTAGGCTTCTCGGTGGCATTGACAGATACATTCGTTATCCTGTATCCTTCTTCTTCCGAGCCATCGCTCACCATTGTGTAGTTTTTGCGATCAGCAAATTTCGCCCGCATAAACGCCCGGGCGTCGGCCTGCACTTGCTCTGACTGCGCCAAAGGAATCGTCCAGTTCAATGTAACGGCATTGGGAAACCTGCCGATCTTCATTTCACCTGTGCAGGGGGTTAGTTTAGGCCGAACGAAAACACTTGAGTCCTGCCCGCTTCCCATAATGTCTCTAAAGTTATTTTCAGCGTGCAAAAAGATCGTGTCCAGCATGGTTTTATGATCCCTTTCCTGGGCTCCTGCTAAAAAAACAAGACCACATACAAACAGCCATGTGAGCAACTCCTTCCTGTAACCCGGTCTTCGTATCGTATGCATAGAAACTACAGTTGATTTTTCAGTTCGTTCATTGCCGCCGGCAGGCCCGCACACGGTTAACCAGGCATTCCTTTGCGTTCTGTGCTCCTTCATTTTTATCTGCTGCGTGCCGTTATTTTAATAACTCTACCGGAAAATCATTTCCAAAGCCATAACTGGCCGGTGTTTGCTGGCTGCCATTATATTTCTTCATCAATTCGGGCACACCTGTCTGCATATAATCCTTTAAGCCATCCACCGTTATCATTTTATCATTTGCGGCAGCACCCTTTAAGGCCTGCAGCAGCACATATGTAAAGGCACCGTGCCCCAACGTTGAAAACTCATTTGCAAATTGCTGAGCCCCGCTGGCCGCCATCCAATGTGTTCCGGTACTACGTGCCACCAATGCAATATTTTTTTGCTGGTTGCCGTCGGCACTTAACATTTCTGCAAATGCGCCCGCACTCTGACAGGCATCCAGGATGAACAATTGCTTTTGCGCCTGGATGTCGATAGCAAATTTTTGCAGCTCTTTTGCAGCAATACCATTTGTCTTCAACACTTCATCTACGTTCTTTAAATCCGCAACATCATTCGGCACCAGGTAAAACTCCTTATTCCCATTGGCAATAACTCCGTGACCTGCATAATAAAACATAAATACATCCTGCGGTTTCGCCTTTTGCTGCACCTCATTAATGGCATTGGTAATACCCGCTTTATCCGCCGCATGATCCGTAATAAAATAGGTCTTGATATTGGATATTACAGTTTTGGCATCCCGCTCCACTTCCTCCTTAAAAGCGGTTGCATCGGCCAGCGCATAGTTTAAACTCATCCCCGTATTCTTATAGGCATTGATACCAACCACCACCAGATACATGGTAGCGTTTTTGTCAATCATAGCAACTGCAGCGTTGCGCTTGTTAACCGGCTTTGGCTCATTGCTGTTGTTCGCACCCGACTGGTAGAGCACCGTAATCTCATCCGGATCACTCTCCGTACGCTGCGCATTTAATGCCACCGCCCGTATCGTATTGGAGCCGGGCAACAAAGGGAGGGTGTACTTTTTAACCGCCGTTCCGGATTGATCGTCCGCCACGATGAGGTTCCGGGTTACGAGTGTCACAATTTTTCCATTATGAAACAGGCGTATTTCATCAATTGTGCTCTCTGCCGCCCGTGCGGTAACGGTTATTTCTGCCGCACCGGTTGTATTCTGAAAAACCGACCTGTCGTCCGCCACTTCCAGGTTCCGTTGTACTGCGGCATATGCTATAGAAACAGTGGGGGCATCCAGCAGGCCAGCCACATCCGGGGGTGAAAACTGTTCCCCGTTGATCTTCCTGCGTAAAAGGTCCGGTGTAAAATACCGCTCATATAACTTTTCAAGCGGGATCGGCTTATTATTCTTTACAAAATACAATTCTTTCATACCCTCCACGCTGCCATCGAACAGGCCTTCGGGTGAAACAAAAACATATTCACCCGACTTTTCAACAAGATAATAGGTCCCCAGCAGTTTACCGGTGCGCACATCCCAAACCTGCACTCCCTTTTGGGTGGTGGGCGTAAACATTACTTTGGCATCTGCAGAAAATGTCGCTTTCAGGAAATAGCTGTTATCCACACTTTTGAACTCCTTCAACAATTTGCCGTCCCTGGTTACCAGTTTTAAATTGTGCGCGCCAACCTGGAACTGACCCACCTCCCCGATCGCGATCATGTCGCTTTTCAGATCGCCGCCTAATATCAGAAACGGGTTATAATGCGGTAACTGAAAGGAGGATATATATGCTGCATCATCTGCCTTATAAATGTTTACGTTTTGCTGCTGGCTGGTAATAATTATATAATAGCTATCGTTCAAAAAATGAATGCTGGTCGGGCATCCGGCATCTTTGGAAGGATCGCAGAGCCGTTTATTCATAACCGTTGCTCTTTTTTCAAGATCATATATGGTTAAATAATGCATGTTGCTTTTACTGGTGATCCCCGCAAAATATTTCCCGTCAACGCTTGCGGACGCTTCCATAATCAGTTCGCCCAACGCTGCCAGTTTAGCCGCTGCACCGGTGGCTATATCTATGGCAGTAAGGCTTCCCTTCAAACCTTCACAACAGACCAGTTTTGTATTGTTGTAGTTAAAAAAGAAAAAGCAGCGTTCCGGATCAATGGTGGCGGGCAGGGTGATGGTCCTGATCGCCTTACCGGTAACGGCGTTCAGCAACACCGCTTTTTTATCTACCGTAACCGCCAGTTTTCCATCACCGCTCAATACTACACGATTCGTAACACGATCCGTTCCCTGCACATAACTTTCGGGCTTATAATTTTCTGCATTAAATTGCCGTATACCGTTATCGTTGGTAGCAAAGCGCAGTTCACGATCAGCCATGAGCCGCTGGCTGAGATTCCCGTAAACAAAAAAGGGCTGAAAATCGGCGATCCGGTTATTAAACTTTCGCTCGTACGTTGCGGTAGCCGGGTTGAAAAAGAACACGGTCCGGTCATTATTAAAAAATACCTTTCCTGCAACTGCCGCCGCCCGATCGCCATAATAAATAGCTCCCGGCACCTCGGCTGCCGACAGCGTTGCGGTTTTAATTACATCAAACGCAGGCAGCCGCATTACTTCTATTTTATAATCCTGGCGCTTATAATCCGCGCTAAACAGAACCAACTGATCCGCACTGCTTATACAAAAACCACGGGGATTGTATAATGGCTTTTTGGTCTTTTCTACATTAGCGGTATTCACATCGTATGCAATCAACGAATCATTACGCAAACCAATAACCGTATTGTTGCCGGGATTATAATCATAGGCTTCCATCTTCAGTGAATAAATATCCTTAAACTCCTTCTTCAATACTATTTCACCGGTAACCGTATTGATAATGCTCCAGCCAAAATAGTAGAGCACCAGCAGCCGGTTGTTGCCCAGCTCGTAAAAACGGCACTTGTTCGCAGAACTGTTTACCGCTTTGTATACCGCCAGTATTTTTTTACCGCTGTTTGCGTCCAACACGTTAAAACTCCCGTTATCCACCGCATATACAATCGTTCCGTTTTGGCCAAATGCCGCGCCGGATGTAATGCCCCCATCGCTAAAAATCTTTTGCCCGCTTTGAATATTATAACAAAACAAACCGCTGTTGGTACAGGCCAGCACTTTATCCAGCTTATCGGTTATGGAAAGAGAGTTGGTTTCCGAAGCAAAGAGACTTATATCAAGATTTACTTCATGTATCTTTTTATTGCTGGCCACATCCCACACCAGTGCCGTTTTATAAGATATCGATGCCACATATTTTCCATCCGGAGAGGCCGTTATCCGTTCAATAGATTTAGCATGCCCGGAAGGAACGACCAGTGATACCGGTTGTGCCCCTACGGCACCAACCATTATTATCAGGAACAATGAAAAAGCAGCTCTCATGTTTTTGATTTTTATTTTAAAAGTTCCACGAGAAAATCATTTCCAACCCCGTAGCCGGCAGGCGTTTATTTTTACAATCTACATCAGGATACGGTATGCCCTATCTTACTGGCAACGATCAATTATGCCTGATCTCCACCATCAGCGGAACAATGGTACCGCCGGAATAAACGGTTTTTGCATCATCGTCCGTTACACTAAGATTCCGCGTGGCCGTCCCATTCGCAGTAAATCCTACTTTGTCCGCTGCATATTTAATCACCGATTTATCCATCAGCCTGCTACCCACCACTGTTTTTATTTTAGTGCTCAATGCTCCGTTCATACCATTCATGTCAGCCGCTATCTTTTTTGCATCCAGCTTTTCGGCAGCATACAGGATCAATAAATAATCCGTTCCACTTTTCTCATCCAGTCGCACCACCTTTTTGTCTGATGGAAAGGCAATAACACTATTGGCTCCCACATGTGTAGACAACATTTCGTCATACGGCAATATGAGGTTTATTTTTCCACTGAGGTCCGTGGCAAATGCATAAACATAGGCTTCATTATCTACGTCTATATAAAACCGGAAAGCCGTACCACTGGTGTAACTGTTTGCCATTGTGTAAGCAACCAGGTCTTCTTTTACACCTGGCTTGTCATCGTCAACCTGTAAATTCCGGGTAGCGATTTGTTTAATCGGCATATTCTCACCGGTGTTCAATTTAAAAGTAACATTTCCACTTAGTGAGAACTTCTTTTCGACCGGTTTCGGCTGGGGAGTTGGCTTTATCTCAGGGGGAGCAGGCGTGAGGGGATCGGCAAATACCTGCATGGCCAGCACGCACCACCTGGCAAAGTCATTATATTTTACCCATACCAGTCCTTTATCCGCCCAGGCGGTACCCCAGCTATTCAGGACCCGGAACGCACCACCATATTTATGATCATCATAGCCTACGATCGCCATGGCGTGCCCATTATGCTTCCAGTCGCTTAGCTGATCATCGCTGGTGGTATTCCAAACATCCGATTTTACATAACAAAAGCTTTGAGGCAGATGCCATCCGGTGGATACCGGGGAGCCTTCGAGCAATGCCTTTTTAGTAACAGCGATCATATCTTCCTCAGGCAATACATATTTATCGCCTTCCATCATTCCCCTGCCGGCAAAAAGAATGGCGGCATCCTTAATCTTATAATGGACGGCTTCCCGCTTTGCTTCATCGGTCAGCCTCGTATTACATTGATAAGGAACAGTGGTACTAAACGCATCCCCGCCATCTTTCATTTTTTCCAGCGCCAGGGTTGGATCACTTCCTTCCTGGCAGTCGTTATCTCCCTCAGATTTGATCTGTTCATACAGATAACTCGCCGAAAAAGCGTATTTGTCAATAATGGCCTTGTTGGTAATACTATGTGTTTTAGCATATAAAATGGTGGCGACTCCATAAGCGTTGGCAAAAGCCACACAGGTACCGTGGCTACCCTGGTCTGCAGGAGTAGGACAGAATTGCTCCAGGGAGTATGCAGGGGTAAGGCCTCTTAAGCTGCGGGTGGACAATAATACTTTTTGCGGGGTAAGGGCAATAGTTGACGCATTAAACGTAGCGCCCATGCTCCGGGTTGACTGAGCAAACACACCGGAAAAAGAAATACAGAAAAACGACAATGTCAATACCCGAGTATACAGGAATTTTTGCATTAGTTTGGTTTTAAAAATTTGCGCCGAAAATATTTTTTTTAGTCAGAAAACCGCTTTCGCTTATTCCTTCACAGCCTTGATCACCTTGCTGTATTCAAAATTCCCGTTTTTATCTACCTGTTTGATCCGGATAAACAGCTGGCCCGTTTGCCCGGCCCCTTCAAGCTCATTCTTATTTTTCTGGCAGGAGATCAGCGCTGTAAACCCTGAAACGAACACCAGTAATGCAACATATGCCGCTTTTCTTTTTCTTCCGGAGGCGAATAATAACAAGCCCAGAGCAAAAGCCGACAGCCCCGCAACGGATGCAGCCCGCTGCGTTGCTGTGGTATAGTCATAATAAAGAGGGTTATCCGACATGCCGTTCATCGCCTTGCTGCTTACCGTTTCCAGCCTGGTAAACGTTCTACCATCCTTGGAAACTTCTATATCAAAATAGCTGTTATTTGTTTCGGAAAGGGTGACCCAGTTAATATATAACCTGTTATTTTTAAAAACGGCTGAAACCGATCCAAAGTTTACCGGTAGTACGGTCATACAGTTCTCGTCATAATTATCTCCTGTTACAGTCCATTTATTCGTTGCCGTGAGCACACTCCTTGCAGCCTTGCCCTCCGTACCATACGATAAACCGTCTGCACCGAGCTTTATATTCAGGAGTAAATTAGCGGAATTTTCTGCCCAGCCTATCAGGGTTTTGCTGTAATTGCTGCAATCCAAACCGCTGTATGATAACATTCCTTCTGCAGAAGAGCTGAATATGGAGACTTTTAATGCGTTCAGCTTCCACGCCCCGAGGTTCCGGTTAAAAGCGGTGGCCCTATAAAACATATAGCTGGTGTTGGTTACTTTACTTACATCCCAGCCGCCAATGTTCGCATTAAAAGCTGTTGCCCCGCTAAACATTTCCGACATATCCACCACACTGCCCACACCCCAACTGCTTATATCTCCGTTAAAAGATACAGCACTTGCAAACATAAGCGACATATATTCCACATTGCTGACATCCCAGGAACTGATATCGCCGTTAAAAGCTGTGGCATCTAAAAACATTTGCTGCATATCCGTTACCTGGCTCATATCCCATTCGTTGAGGTCCTGGTTAAAAGCTGTGGCACCTGAAAACATAGCCCAGGTATTTTGTACCTTACCGGTCTTACTTTTCCATTTGCCGATGGGCTGGTTAAAACCGGATGCAAACTCGAACATATGGCTCATGTTTTCTACCAGGCCTACATCCCAATTGCGAATGTCTTCATTGAACAGGTAGGCAACGGCAAACATTCCGCTCAGGTCTTTTGCGCTTCCCACATCCCAGTTTCCAATCCCGGGGATATTGGTTAGCACACTGCAACCGCCAAACATATAACTCATATCTGTTACGTGGCTTACATCCCAATCTCCAATATGCGGAATGGTGGTAAGGTTCCAGCACGAGTTAAACATGTAGGTCATATTGGTTACAGCGCTCAGCCTGGGCACGTCACCGGCAGCGGTAATGGTAAGATTTTGTGCATCCATAAACGCATAAGCCATACTGCTCCAGGCGATATCGCCCCATTGGGTTATTTGTGTAAGGTAATGCGCATCGGGGTAGCCATAATTCATTTCTATATGGGAAAAGGGATGCGTACCGGTAGGTGTAATTTCAAGCTGGTACGTTCCTGCCGCTCCGAACGATATGGTTGTAGCGGATACGGTTACAGATGCAGAGCCCCCGTTTCCGCTGCCGGTATGCGCCACATTGTTGAGGTCTTTCCAGGTGTAGGTAAATTCACCGATGGCGTCGATCCGGATTCCCGCATTGGGCGTTTGCCATATAGTAATAAAAGGCTCGTTTGCAGCATTAGCAGATTGGGCTGCCATAAAAAGAAAAAAGACAGAAGCAATTAGTCTGGGGGTCATACTTGTTTTTTTATTGAAGACCTTGTTTAAATTGTACACGCTTTTATGTTGCAGGGCGTACAATGAATGGGAATTGGGTGCGGCTGCCGAATTTAAGCGGAAGCGAAACGCCGGCAAATCTACCCAGGATCGCGCCTGAAACGGTGTCCGTTTGATCCGGAATTTGTCGCAACAAAGCGAAAATCTGTCGCAACAAACCGTATCAACCGGAGTACAGGCCGTAAATCACTCAAAAAGCACCTGCAAATTCAAATTGATGCACGGTTCGCTGGGCAAGCGGTACACAGAAAGAAAACTTTGTGGTTCGGCCGGCTGCGGGTCTTTCCCGGATTGCTTCAGAAGCGTTGCATAAGAGCGGTGAAATAAAGGCTGCAAAAGTTATTTCATAAGTTCAGGGTAACTGCCGCAGATATTCGGAAGGCGTAAGGGTCGTATATTTTTTAAAGGCACGGTAAAATGAAGCCCGGCTGTTAAAACCGGATTCATAGGCGATCGCCTCTATGGTGATCTGGTTTATTTTATTGTCCAAAAGCTGTTTTGCCCTATCAACCCGTTTTTCATTGATCAGCTCAAAAAAGTTTTTGTTCATCATTTTATTAATGGCTGCCGAAATCTTTTCTGCCGGCACACGCATGCTGTCCGCAAGCATATTTATGGTAAAATCCGGGTTGGTGTATACACCGGACTGCATGATAAAGTCATTAATGCGCGCTGCTAAAATGTTCAGTTCCGTTTGGGTAGCAGTGTCCTGTTTTATGGCAGCTTCGGTATGCGCTTCCATAACCGGGCGGGTATCCTCCAAAAACTGTTCATAAGTCTCCGCGGTAAAAATGGCGTGGTGCCGGACAGAATAATATAAAATAAAAAAGTAAATGAGCGTAATGAGGCAGGGCAGGTATAAATATTCCACCAGGTGCTGGGGTAAAACCAGGTATAAAACAGATGTCACCACCGTAAGAATGCCACCAAGCCTGATAAACCTTGTGATAAAAGACAATTTTGTTTTTTCGAGGTTCGATACGGTTGTAACCAGCCGTCTTTTATACCGGACGATTTTTATAGCCGAAGCGATGACACTCGCCAGGATAAGTGGCATGCCAACGATATTAATAATTGTCATTTGCCAGGGTAAGGGTTCCCGCAGCAGCGAAGCCGCAAACCCGGGGCGCTCCAGCGCCGGCAGCATCAGGTAAGTGACCGGAAATGAGAACCCGAATATGCAAAGCAGAAAAGCAGTGAGCCATATCGGATGCTTCAGATTTATTGTGCCCCCTGTAAATAAGCAGGTATAAGCAAAAACCAGCGGGCCGAAATACGCATTGGTGCACCAGGAAAGAAAAAAGAAATAAGGAAACTGCTCAAATACCCCACCCGTAATGCTGGCATTACCCAAAAATGAGATGGCAGTATCTAATAGAATAAGTGCCAGTATCTTATTGGGAAGCGCGTTATTTTTCCTGAAAAAGAACGCAACAAATAAAATAATCAGATTAAGCGCGAGGCAAATATTTAAAGCGAACATTTATTAGTTTTGGGAATAAAATCCAGCGTATACAAATCTATTATTTTTTCATGAATGTGTGAAAATAAATACCTTATGTGAAATACCGGATTGTTCGGCGAATTCCGGCAGAAGGCATCCGGTCCTGTGTATTTGCTCCTGCAGCTGAAATACATACAACGTACGCACATCTGATTCCTCTTTAGAAAGGCGTTATGGTTATGGTAATTGCGCTGTTTTGACAAACCAGGTTGTTCGACCCCGGTAATGCTACCCATCTCCTAAAAAAGCCGGTACGCAGAGCTCCGTTCACAGCCGCCGGCAATCGGCCTTTAGCCGTCAGCGATCAGCAGCAGGCTAAACTGAAGGCTGAAAACTAAAAACTTTTCCCTACCTTTGCCGTCCTTTCACAAACCAACGGGAGTGGTGTCCTGTGGTTGAAACTTGAAAACCAGCATGTTCTCCCATGCGCATTCAAAAAATAGTGAAAAATTAAGATATTATGAAACGTACATTTCAACCCCATCGTCGTCGTCGTAAAACCGTACATGGTTTTCGTAAACGTATGCAAACCGCTAATGGTCGTAAAGTACTGGCAAGCCGCCGTGCAAAAGGCCGTAAGAAATTAACGGTTTCTGACGAAAGGAAATTGAAATAGGCAGCACTGTTTATTTCTGAAAAAAATTGGTAGCTCCGGTAACGGGGCTATTTTTTTTGGAGATCCGGCACTATATGCAATCGTTTGCCCGGCCGCTTTCAGTTTCCCGATCCGAAAAATAACCTAAGTTCGGGACATGAGAACATTTGCAAAACGCTTGCTTTGGGGGCTTCTCTGCAGCGGGGCCACTCTTTCCGGATGGGCACAACCCTCCGGTAAACATAATCTCGTATTTACACAGCTTGCCTCCCGTTGGGATGAAGCGATGCCGTTGGGCAACGGAATGCTGGGGGCCCTGGTATGGCAGAAAAATGATAAACTCCGGCTATCGCTGGACCGGGCAGACCTTTGGGATGAACGGAAGGCCCTGGATCTTTCAAAACTCAGTTTCCGGTGGGTAGAGCAGCAGGTATTAAAAAAGGAGTACACCCCGGTACAACAACAGATCGACCAGCCCTACGACCAGATCCCCTATCCAACCAAGTTACCCGCGGCAGCATTGCAATTTAACCTCAAAGAGCTGGGACCGGTTGTTTCGAACAAACTGGATATTGTTACGGCCATGAATACCGTTACCTTCCGGTCCGGTGTTATATTCCGGTGTTATATCCACGCAACCCGGCAGGCCGGTTACTTTGAATTTGAGAACCTGCCAGCCTCGGTCACACATCCATTTATTCCCGAACTGGAGATCCACAATTACAATTCCGGAAAGTCTGCAGCAGAAAATGATAACAGCCATGCCGGCGAAGGACTGGAAAAACTGGGCTATGCCAAAGGAACAGTAACCACACAGACCAACAGCATCCGCTATCGACAGCCCACTTACGAGGGGCATTATTTTGAGGTATTCCTGCGCTGGAAACAAGGGGGAACAAACCGGCTGTCTGGAGTCTGGACCATCTCCAATGACCAGCCTGCGGTATTACCGGAGCCCGGCACCTCCAAAACAGACCAGGACAGCCATATACGATGGTGGGCTCGTTTCTGGAACCAATCTTCCATACAGGTTCCGGATACGGCTATTGAAAAACAATATTACCTGGAGCTTTATAAATTGGGAGCTGCAAGCCGCAAAGGCGCACCCGCCATTACCTTGCAGGCCATATGGACAGCCGACAACGGCAGCCTGCCCCCCTGGAAAGGCGATTTTCATAACGACCTTAATACACAATTAAGCTACTGGCCGGCCTATACGGGAAACCACCTGGAAGAGGCTGCCACCTTTACCGACTGGCTTTGGAAGATTCGTGCTAAAAGCCTGCAATATACCCGCCAGTATTTTAAAACAGAAGGCTTAAACGTTCCCGGCGTGGCAACCCTGAGCGGTGACCCCATGGGCGGTTGGACGCAATATGCGCTTTCTCCTACCGTAAGCGCCTGGTGCGCGCAGCATTTTTACTGGCAATGGAAATATTCTATGGATGATGCGTTCTTGAAAAACCGGGCTTACCCTTATATCCACGATGCAGCAGTATACCTTGAGAACATCACCCGGCTACAGAACGGCATCCGGAAACTGCCCCTGAGCTCCAGCCCGGAATACAATGATAACCGTATAACGGCCTGGTTCCTCAACTGGACCAACTTTGACCTTTCACTCGCAAAATTCCTGTTCACCGCAGCAGGCGAAACAGCAAAAGCCATGCAAAAGCATACGGAGGCCGCCCACTGGCAGCAGGTCCTTATGCAATTGCCGGCATATGATGTAAACGAAACCGGTCTTACTGTAGCCCCCGGACAGAACATGCAGTCTTCGCACCGGCATCATTCTCCTTATATGGCTATTTATCCCCTGGCATTGCTGGATGCAAACAAAATAACAGACAGGGTCATCATTGAAAAATCGCTGAAACATATTGAAGCAAACGGTACCCGCGCCTGGTGCGGGTACTCCTTTAGCTGGATGGCCTCCCTGTATGCCCGTGCCTACCAGGCTGACAGCGCACTGCGACAGCTGCAGATCTTTTCCTCCAATTTCTGTTCGCCAAATAGTTTCCATCTGAACGGGGATCAGAAGGGCGGTCAGTATTCCGGTTTTACCTACCGGCCGTTCACACTGGAAGGTAATTTTGCCTTTGCACAAGGAGTGCAGGAACTTTTGGTGCAAAGCCGGCAGGGATTTATACAGGTGTTTCCCTCCGTTCCAACAAACTGGAAGGCGGTACGCTTTACCAACCTGCGGGCAGAGGGTGCTTTCCTCATCAGTGGCCGCATGGAAAATGGTTCGGTGCGTGAGATCACCATCGTTGCCGAAAAAGGCGGACAGGCCAGGTTTAAACTTCCCTTTAAAAAAAGCACCATTCAGTCAGCACAGAAAGCACAGATCACCCAGCCCGAAGACGGGTATATCTCATTAAGCAGCGAGCCTGGTGGGCGTATTGTTATAAAGAACGGACAATGATCCCGCTCTTGCCACGTTGTTGCGAATCTGTTGTATTTTTGTATTTTATCAGCATTGCAACAAACAGGAACATATACGTTTTCGAAAAGCGCGCGGCTCAAAAGCCGTAAAAAGCTTCAGCAGGTCTTTAGCAAGGGGCGCCGGCTTTATGCCGGTCCGGTAAAATTACTGTACCTGAAGGAGCCGGCTGAAGAACCGGGTGTGCAATGCGGGGTAGGTGTAAGCAGCCGCTATTTTAAAAAAGCAGTGGATCGCAACCGGATCAAACGCCTGTTGCGGGAAGCCTACAGACTGCAGCAACAGCCTGTAAAAGAAATGGCCGTGCGAACCAATAGCAGTCTTTCTTTGTTTTTTTTATTCACAGGCAGGGAACTTCCCCTGTATCCTGATATTTACAAACAGGTGGGAAATGTCTTAAAAAAACTGGGAAATAGTCCTGATGAAATGGCTCCGTAAAATATTAAGCTTTCCGTTCATACTGCTGATACGGTTTTACCAACTGGTTATTTCCCCCTGGATGGGGCCCAAATGCCGGTATACACCCACCTGCAGCCATTATGCGCTCGAAGCGTTTAAAAAATATGGTCCCATAAAAGGATTCTGGCTCTCGCTAAAACGCATTTCCCGGTGTCATCCCTGGGGAGGAAGCGGGTATGACCCGGTGCCATAGGCTCCCGGGCCTGTTCCCGATCACTATCGGGATCGGGGCCTGCCCGAAGGGCTCCTTCGGAGAAACATGAAACCTGAAACTTCAAACCTGAAACAAAAGTATGATCACCGGACTTGGCCTCGATGTAATAGAAACCGAACGGGTAGCAGAAAAGATCCAAAAAGAACAGGGGTTCCGTGAACTGGTCTTTGCTGCGGAAGAGATCGATTACTGTGAGCCGAAAGCACACAAATTTGAGCATTATGCTGCGCGGTTTGCTGCCAAAGAAGCGTTCTTTAAGGCCCTGGGTACCGGATGGACCGAAGGTACGGCCTTTAATGAGATCCTGATCCTGGGAGATGAACAGGGGAAACCGGTCATCTCTCTGAAAGGGCAGACCGCTGAAACGCTGCGGCACCTGGATCTAAGTAAGATCCGACTCTCGCTCAGTCATCTGAAGACCATTGCTGCCGCTGTAGTGATCATTGAAGGTTAACTGAAAAAAAATCCAGGCATCAGGAAACAGATCTGTTCTTATCTCCGGGTTCAGCGGGAAAATCAGGAGCCTGTTACATACCTCCGTAAACTCTTTTCCGAAGCTTTTTTCAAATCCTTTATATTTACAGCACCAACTTTATTGCGTTGAAACTGATATTTCTCTTCTGCTGCCTTCTTCTTAGTACAGCCTCTATATGCCAGGATGCGGAAATAGCCCCTTATATAGAAGCCTGGAATACAGCTGACAAAACACAGAGCTACCGGTCGCAGATGTTTTTTGATTCATTGCTGATCCACAAGGATGAGCCTGTATACAGGAAAAAGTACACCGGACATATCCGTCAATTACAACAATATGTAAAAAACCATCCCGACAGAAGGCTTCAGGTACGCCTGCTGATGTTTGAGATCATGGCGGCAAGGGAGTACAATTACGCCGAAAAATATTATCAAACCATCGATAAAGCCATAAAAATGGCTTATCCCCTGCAGGATGATCAGCTCAATGCCGAGCTATACAGTATCCGGGCAGATATTCCGCCTTCTGCAGAAACGCATCTGCTTTATAACTTAAAAGCACTGGAGATACAGCGCCGGATCGGCTTTCAGTATTTTCCATACACCCAGAACCGCTTTTTTGGCGTTTCCGCGTCACTTTACGGCCAGGCAGAATACATAAAATCCATTGCCTACGGCAGGGAATGCCTGAGGCTATGGAACATTGATACCAGTCACCGGGATCCGCGGGTATACATTTTCCAGTGCGACCTCCTTGGAGCCTCCTATAAAAAACTGAACCGCTACGACAGTGCCCGATGGTATTACAAACAGCTCCTGCAGGCATTAGAAACCGAACGTTCCGTCTACATGCAAACACTTTGGCAGGGCATTGCCAATGGCAACATCGGGCAAACCTATGCAGCAGAGGGGCGTTATGCCGAGGCTTTGCCCTTACTGACCGCATACCTTCAAAGCAGCCGCAAAGAACATGATACCCTTAACATTGTTATGGCACACAATGCCTTTGCACGATTTTACTTCCTGCAGAAGCAATACGGATCAGCACTGGCAGCAGCACGGGAAGCCTGGAACATTGCTTTGCCCAAAAACATATACCCGGAAATAATAGAATCGGCCGACCGGATGAGTGCCATTTACCGGCAAACGGGCCCAACCGACAGCGCCTTTCATTACTATGATGTGTGGCACCGGTACCGCGAAATGCAGCGCGAAGCCAATAAGAACAGTGCATTTTCTGTAATAAAAGCCCAGATCGCTTTTGATAACCTGCAACATTCGCTGATACTTACACAATCCGTTGCCAACAGGGAAAAAAGCATCCGCAATGCCATCTTAGCCGGCATCGTGCTGCTGACCATTATCGCACTCCTGTTGTATAACAGAAAAACAACAAGGGCGCAATACCGGCTACGGGAAATGGAGCTGAAACATGCCTCTGCCAGACGGGATGTACTGGAGGCGCGGGAAAAAATTGCCGTTTTTACCCGCAATATCATTGAAAAAAACGACCTTATTAATTCGCTGCAACAACAATTAAGCAGCAGGGAAATGGAAACCGAGGCATCGGAACAACTACGTTCCTACTCGCTGCTCACAGAAGAAGACTGGGAAAAATTCCGGGAGCAGTTCTCAAAAGCTTATCCCGCGTTTTTTCATAATCTGCGGCAGCGTATGCAAAACCTTACCCCCGCCATGGAGCGGCTTGCAGCCCTTATGTTCTTAAAACTGACCAATTACCAGATCGCCAATACGCTGGGCATCAGTAAAGACAGTGTTGCCCGCAGCAAACGCCGCCTGCGCACCGGTTTAAACCTCGCTTCAGACCAGTTACTGGAGGAAGAGATTGCAGTACTGGACATGCGTTCCTGAAAAAAACGCTATTGTCCGCCTTTTGTCCGCAATAAAACCTGTGGGGAGACGCAAAATTCCCTTAGTTTTACTTGCATTTTTATTTTCATATGAAACGCGGAAAACATGTATATGTTACCCTGCTTATTCTCCTGGTGGCGCTCCTGCTGATACTGGCAGTCTGGATATATTTCGAGCGCAAGATCCATCCGCTTTAAATTCCAAGAGGGGGTCGCAATCAACAACCAATGCTTTGAACAAAAAAGTCAGTCGCAAAAACGACCGGCTTTTTTTGTCTTGTTTTAAGAGTAGCCCATACAAATACCTGTAAGCTGCAGCACCGGGTATGCTGTCCGTATTTTGTCCGTCCCCTGTCCCGGTTTCGTCCTTCGCCGTTTTTGGATACCCCGCTTCCGCATAACATCTTTACAGTATAAACCGGAGCAATCAAAACAAACACTCGTTATCTCAAAACCAATCAATGAAAAAGCAATACCCGCTTCTTGTCCTTTGCCTGGCACTGTCTGTATATACGCTGAGCGCCCAGGTATTATTTGTAAATGCAGCAGCCACCGGTGCCAATAACGGAACATCCTGGGCAGATGCCTATCACAGTCTCAGCATTGCATTAAAAACAGCACAAACCAACCCATCCATTACCCAGATATGGGTTGCCAAAGGCACATATGCGCCGGCAAGCACCAGCAACCGCGATTCAAGTTTTTATATAAACAGGAATAACCTGAAGCTTTACGGAGGTTTCACCGGTAATGAAACAAACCAGAATCAACGCAATATAACGGCAAACACCACCACGTTAGACGGCAGAAACATCGCCTTTCATACCATGATCATCGAACTGGATACGTCAACAGTCAATCCGCCGGCTATCGATCAGACGACCCTCATCGACGGATTTACATTTATTAACGGAAATGCCAACAAAGGTGGAGTTACCGGCGATTTCCATCCTCAATATGCAGGCGGCGCCCTTTTTATTTCCTGCAGTGGCGTGTCGCAAAATATTACGCCAACCATCCAAAACTGTACCTTCAAAAACAATTATGCGTACCAGGGAGGGGGAGCAATTGCCTATTATGGCATCAGCACAGCATCCAATATATTCAAAGTATTCAACTGCACGTTTCAGGACAACCGGGCAAGCTATGCCGGCGGCGGTTTGAGCATCATGCAACTGGATGCCGCTTATTATGGAGTTCCGGGTGTTTATAACACAGCAGTTTCCCAATGTACCTTTAACGGCAATATTGTAGATAACGCGTCGCAAAGCCAGGGTGCCACCGGAGGCGGCGTCGATGCCCTTGGAGACGGTCAGCTGCGCATAACCAATACGGTGTTCGCCAACAATACCGTCACCAAAGCAAGTACCCAGGCCGTTTACAAGGGATCTGCCATCAGCCTCCGAACAGGCAACAGCAAACCTGCGCCGGTCCTTACACTGGTAAACAGCCTGGTTTATTACTCGGGAACAGAAAATGTTCCGGTACTGTATAACGCCGCCGGTACCGCCCATCTCATTAACAGCACCCTTTATAATGCACAGGGCGCGGTTTTACACATGAATGCAAATACCGGAAATACCGTCGAGAACAGTATTTTCTGGAGCGGTGCTGCCAACACCGATGTAATGACGGCCGGCAGCGGATCACCTGCTATAACATTCACCAATTCAACCTATTCTGCCACCTATCCGCCGGCTATCGCCGTTACCGCCCAAAACGCGTCCACCAGTGATCCGTTATTCAAGGACCCTGCGGCAGGCGACTTTACGTTGCTGGCCGCAAGCCCTGCAATGAATGCCGGCGACAATGCCTTGTACAACAGCGGCATTTATGGTAATGCGGACCTGGCCGGCTATAACCGCATTGCAAACGGTATCATTGATATGGGCGCCTATGAAGCCAACAGCATGGTGCTGCCTGTTGCTTTCGGCCATCTTGCAGCATGGGTGCGCAACAATGCTTTACAGGTGACCTGGACCACCGAAACGGAAACCAATAACGATCATTTTGACATAGAGATCTCTATGGACGGAAAGCAATTCAAAAAACTGGCGGCGGTGCCATCTAAAGCGCCTGATGGCAACAGCACTGTTGCGCTGGACTATCAATACAGCATCGATCAGGCAGCAGCCACCGCATTGTTCGGCAGTATTGCAGGATTGGCCCTCTTTTGCCTGGGCCTTACCGTTCCCAAGCAGAAATGGCTATGGGTTCCGGCCATTTTCATTTTTAGTGTCTTTTTATATAGCTGTACAAAAAAAGATGTATTCACTATAGAAACAGCCTACACCCCGCTTTACCTGCGCATTGCCCAGGCCGACAAAGACGGACACAAAACGTACAGCAAAGTGATACAGGTGATCAAGGAATAAAACATGCGCCAATGCCCCAGGTGCTCCTGTGTTTGCTCCGGTAAAGGTTAGTGATACCGCCTGATACCTGCCGGGAGACTTCCTCCTTCAATGATCGCCGACACTGAAAGCTGATGGCTGATAACTGGACGCTGACCGCTGAAATAATCCTACTTTTGAGCCAATGAACGAGTTACCATCCCTTTCCTTTCAGCCGGCGGAACAGATAAAAGCCTACCAGGAAAAAAAACTGGTGAACCTGATACAGTATCTTAAAGTAAACGCTCCTTTTTATAAGCGGCTGTTTCATGAAAACGGGATCGATCCGGATTCCATCCGGTGTATTGAGGACCTGGTTCGCATACCACCCACGGAAAAAGAGCACCTGCAGCTGTACAACAGGGATTTTGTTTGCGTACCGCAGCACCAGATCGTGGAATATATGGCCACTTCCGGTACAGTGGGCAGTCCGGTAACCATAGCGCTTACAGAAAACGATCTGCAGCGGCTCGCCTATAACGAATACAGTTCCTTCGCCTGTGCCGATGGCAGCGCTTCCGATATTTACCAGTTGATGCTGACCCTCGACCGGCAGTTCATGGCCGGCATTGCTTATTATCTGGGCATCCGCAAGCTGGGTGCCGGGCAGGTACGGGTGGGGCCGGGGGTGCCTTCCCTGCAATGGGAAGTGATCGAACGGCTTAAACCCAACGCCATCGTGGCAGTACCCTCCTTTATTATAAAGCTTATCCAGTATGCCAGGGAAAACGGCATCGATCTGAACCGATCATCCGTAAAAAAAGCGATCTGCATTGGCGAAAATCTGCGGAAAGAGGACCTCAGTCTGAATGTACTGGGCAGCAGGATCACGGACAACTGGAACATACAACTGTATTCCACCTATGCGTCTACTGAAATGCAGACAGCCTTTACCGAATGCACTGCGGGTAAAGGAGGTCACCAGAATCCGGAACTGGTGATCCTGGAGCTCATCGACGATAATGGCCGGCCGGTTGCGTCCGGCGAAATTGGTGAAGTAACCATTACCACACTCGGTGTGGAAGGCATGCCCCTGCTGCGGTACAAAACCGGCGACCTTTGCCGTGCTTTTTATGAACCCTGCTCCTGTGGCAGGCACACGACACGCCTGTCTCCCGTTGTTGGCCGCAAAAAACAAATGATCAAATTCAAGGGAACCACCTTATTTGCCCCTGCCCTCTTTGAGATCATCCATAAAATGGATGCTATTAAAGAATATGTGGCAGAAGTATACAGCAACGAGATCGGGACCGACGAAGTACTGCTTTATATTTTACCCGCCAACACCTCTGAGGAAACGGATGGCAAAATAAAAACCTACTTACAGGCCCGGCTCCGGGTAATGCCCCACATCAGATATCTTACCCGGGAAGAAATGCAGCGCCTGCAGTTTCCTGAAGGGGCCCGTAAACCCGTTAAATTCATAGACAAACGTCTGTAAGTACCCCCTCCCCTAATAAATTTTTTGATACCAGTGATATATTTCGTTTTTTTGCGCCTTGTTTAATAAATTTTTAATACAAAAATGATCACAGTAGGGGGAAAACGGCTTTCATTGCAGGATTTTAATGCAGTTATAATTGATGGCCAACCTATTACACTTGATGAAGCTGCCTTACAGCAGGTAAACACCAGTTTTGAGTTTCTAAAACAATTTTCCAGCCATAAGCTGATCTACGGCATCAATACGGGTTTTGGCCCTATGGCGCAGTACAAGATCAGCGCCGAAAATATTTTAGAACTTCAGTATAACCTCATCCGCAGCCATAGCAGCGGCGGTGGTTCCGTATTACCACCCCTGCAGGGCAAGGCTGTAATGCTGGCGCGGCTCAACAACTTAATGCAGGGCTATTCCGGCGTAGATCCAAAACTGGCCACCCTGCTGGCAGCCATGATCAACCATAACCTCGTACCCTGTATTTACGAACATGGCGGGGTAGGTGCCAGCGGCGACCTGGTACAACTGGCACACCTGGCACTGGGCATCATCGGCGAAGGTGAAGTATGGTATGAAGATACTGTTCAGCCCGCCGCCGAAGCTTTTAAAAAAGCCGGACTGGAACCGCTGAAAGTACAGGTACGGGAAGGCCTGGCCCTGATCAACGGCACTTCTGCCATGACAGGCGTAGGACTGCTGAACCTGTTACAGGCACAACAGCTACTCAACTGGTCAATCATGCTTTCGGCCATTACCAACGAGATCATGGAAGTATATGATGATCATTATTCCCATGAACTGAACATTGTAAAGCACCATACCGGTCAGCAGCATATTGCCCGCCAGATGCGCGCCATCCTCGACGACAGCAAACTCATCCGCAGCCGGTCCGAACATTTATACAATCCGGATAATATCCAGCATGATGTATTTGAAGATAAGGTGCAGGAATACTATTCCCTGCGCTGTATTACACAGGTACTGGGTCCTGTATACGATACACTGGCTCAAACGGAGCAAACCGTGGTGAACGAGTTGAACTCTGTGAACGACAACCCGGTAGTGGACGTAGCCAGTCATAATATTTTTCATGGTGGTAATTTCCATGGCGACTACGTATCGTTTGAAATGGATAAAATGAAGATCGCCATTACCAAACTGACCATGCTGAGCGAACGGCAGCTCAACTACCTGCTGAATGCGCGGCTCAATCAGAAATTCCCGCCCTTTGTCAATCACGGGATACTGGGACTGAACTTTGGCATGCAGGGCATCCAGTTTACAGCAACATCGACCACCGCAGAAAACCAAACGCTTTCCTTCCCCATGTATGTGCACAGTATCCCCAACAATAACGACAACCAGGATATTGTGAGCATGGGCTTTAACGCCGCTCAGATTGCAAAAAAAGTAATTGAAAATGCATACGAAGTGCTGGCCATCCAGGCTATGACGCTGTTACAGGCGATCGACTACCTGGACCGGCACGATCAGATGGCTTCAAAAACAATGGCTATTTATACCTTGTTACGCCAGGCATTTCCGCAATTCAGCAAAGATTATCCACTTTATAAAGACCTGGCCAAAGTGCGTGAGTTTATGAAAGCGCACCAGCCGTTTTAAATCTGACATTTAACTGTTGGGGATTTTATTTTTAAACCGGGATCCTCAAACCTGAAACCTCAAACCTGAGATATATGAATTGGGCATTAGTAACCGGAGGCTCCCGCGGCATTGGAAAAGCAGTTTGCATACAACTGGCCAAACAGGGTTTTAACATACTGATCAACTATAAAGGCAATAAAGAAAAAGCAGCAGAAACGCTGGCTGAAGTGGAAAAAACGGGCGTTACCGGGGCCTTGCTGGCCTTTGATGTAGCGGACCGGGAAGGGGTACAACAAACCCTGGGAGGCTGGATGGAAGCCAATCCGGATAAAACCATTGAAGTGCTGGTAAACAATGCCGGCATCAAGGATGACGTACTGCTGATGTGGATGAAGGATGAGCAATGGGACGGCGTGCTTAACACCAGCCTCGGAGGATTCTTTAATGTAACCCGGCTGGTGGTAAACAGCATGCTGCGCCAGCGTTATGGCCGCATCATCAACGTGGTTTCCCTTTCCGGGTTAAAAGGGCTGGCCGGACAAACCAATTATTCCGCCGCCAAGGGAGGTGTGATCGCCGCCACCAAGGCCCTGGCCCAGGAAGTAGGTAAACGGAATATAACGGTAAATGCGGTGGCACCCGGTTTTATCAAAACCGATATGACGGAAGACATTGATGAGACGCAAATGAAACAGATCATCCCCGCCAACCGCTTTGGCACACCGGAAGAAGTAGCCCATGCAGTAGGTTTCTTTGCAACCCGGGAAGCCGCATATATTACCGGGCAGGTACTCTCCATTAACGGAGGGTTATATACGTAATAATCATTTTTCGAAACCCAAAGATCCCGTTTTTATTATTGTTCTTAAAATGCTTTATAGGAAAACAAGGTCGCGTTTTTATTAAAGATACTTTCCGCACCGTTTTTAAGGTTGGTAAATCCCCGCAGCTTGCTTGTTGCTACTACCCGTTATCCCCCAACCAACTCCTGACCAGGTTGTTTTGTTATAGTTTCCTGCATACGAACAACGATCATCCGGATAAAAAGTGAGCCGCAAATTTCCAATACCAGCACATACGGAGGTTATCAGTCGCCTTTCATATAATTCCGACACAAAGACACATAAACAAAAAAGATAAACTACCGCAGGACAAACACATCCAGATTGGGGGTTAAATAGCCGAAATATCAACAGGCTCAGGCGCTGCAAGTGCCCTATGTTTATAAAAAATGTATTCGTCTGGAAATTCCGGCCTCTATGGGAGCCGCCTAAAATTGCTGGCGCCAAACAACACGGAGTACCTTCGGAGCCTGGTATCAACACGGCACATTTGCTATAAACACATATTCCCTCCCGAGCTGATCATTGCGAAAATCAGATATGTTTGCCCTGTAAAATAATGCCCATATAGAATAATTAGCTATTTTTAGTAATCATCATTAATTGCAGAACACAAAACAATGCAGGATCCAACACCACCGGAAGAATTTTCTTTATTTGAAACTGATTTCGAATATATGCGCGCCAGTACCGGAAAACGTTTTCTCAATTACCTCATTGATCTGGTAGTTGACTATATTTTGGTAATCATTACAGTGTATATCGTAGTCAATTTGTATCCCCCCAGCGCTTACTATATCGCCGAGCAATCGCAGGGTTTTTCATTTGTACTAAGCCTGTTCTGGCTAATCATTTACCTGCTCTATATGGGTATTACCGAAGCGGTTTTTAAGGGGCGGTCTATCGGAAAACTCATTACAAATACAAGAGCGGTTAACCTGGATGGAACGCGCATTTCCTTCAAAACAGCTTTCCTGAGGAGTTTGAGCAGAGCGGTACCGTTTTCAGCATTCAGCGCATTGGGCGCTCCCTGTGATCCCTGGTGGGATCAATGGACAAAGACTCTGGTAATTGATCAGAAAAAAGAGCGGTAGCCCATTACTACCAGCTGCTCCCCGCGCCGCCACCACCGGAACTGCCCCCGCCCCAGCTGCTGCCGGAACTGGAAGAGCTGCTCCCGGAACTGCCTGAACTACCGGAGCTGCTGGAAGGCCGGCTTTTCTGCGGAATGGTATATTCTTTTTGTTGCTGGTAGTGACAAAACTTACAGGCATATGTCTTTAAACCGATACCACTGCTGGAATAGGTAGCGGACTCAATCGTTCTGTCGGACTCCAGGTAGTAAGCCATGGTATTGCACTTAGGGCAATGGCTGTACTTACTGCTGAGCAACACGCCATGCAGCTTAAATGCTTTTCCTCCTTTTTCCGCCCATACATCATAGTCAACCGATTGAAGCGCTTCTTCCATTTTTTGAGCATCGGTAAGATAGGCATTATCCTGCTTTTCATCCAGAAGGCGCATCTCATTGCCCGTGCTGCTGATCACCATTCCCTGTTTTAACCGCGCAATGTACTGCCCTGTCTTTTCCCGGTAATATCCCAGGGGAAAAGGGTACACTTTATTGGCTATCGGCTGCTTCCAGCGTTGATCCAGTTGCCGGGCATAAAGGTACAGCAGGTCATCCTCTGTATGCTCCTGCTCCCTCCGTTCCAGACAATTCAAGACCCTGAAAACGGTAACACTGATGTATAAAAGTCCAAGTACATAAAAAAAGGCCAGCCCTGTAGCAATATTGATGTTAATCCGAAGAACAACGAACAACAACACCGGCAGCAATATATAACAGCATAAAAACCGCGCCATGGAAAACCATACGGGCTGCGCCGAATAGAAAAAATCGGCTTTATCTTTCCGTTTAAATAAACCTCCCAACCCCGTTACAAAAAAGATCCCATAGAGCAGCAGGACCCAGAAACCACCCCAGCCAACATGCTGCCGATAAAGATCAAAGATATTTTTGGAAACAGCGCTGCTGCCGGAAACCGCTCCGGAATTACCGTATGACTGCGCCGGAACGGATACCTCAGGAACATCAGAGGCTCCATTCTGCCCATCTCCCGCACGGTTGCCCGAAAGAAGCTGTGCTACCTGCCGTACCCCGTTCTGTACCGCCGCATCATAATTGCCCTGTTTTGCATACGGTACCATATAATCTTCCTGGATCTTTTTGGAAACGAGATCTGTTAACCTGCCCTCCAGTCCGTATCCCACTTCAAACTCCATCCGGCGTTGGTCCATTACCAGCAGGATCAGGGCCCCATTATTCTTTTCCTTTACGCCTACCCCCCAATGCCGTAAAAGCTCCATCGCAAAATCCCGGGGTATTTTTTTGCCAATGGAATTCAGTACCACCACCGCCACCTGATCGGTGGTAGCATCTTCCAGCTGCTTCAGGTCCGCATTGATCTCTGCAACGGTACTGTTGCTTAAAATGCCATCCGGGTTACTTACATAATTAAAACCGGGCTGTGCCTTTGGATCGGGAACCGTTTTTACAGTCCACGCCTGCTGCCCGGCACATAACAGACCGGCATGCAACAATATCATTATTATCAGTGTCCGACAACCGTATTTCATAGTACCTACAAACATAATAAAAACGAGCGATATCCTTCCGTGAACCACATAGGCAGATCCGTTCAATAAGAAGATCTCCCCTTGTTTCGCCACAAAAAGGAATATACAACAGCAGCTACTCCGGCTTGCAATCGACAACAGTCATATTAAAGGCCCCTATAATGCCCAATCCATTGGTAATATTGCTGTATACCGGTACCTTTTCATAAAGCGGGTCATCCTTGGTCCGGTCCTGCAGCCGCGCACTTTTATAGTATAAATACGCCGACTCAGAAATACCTGCCAATTCCACCTGCAGACTGTCCGCATTTCCGCCCCACCTGCTTTTTATATTTAATGTAAACGTTTTACCGTTAAACAGCTCATCGTAAATGATCGCCTCACGACTTTGTTCTTCTTCAACAAAATCATCAAAAATACCGCCGCCCTCCACTTTAAGATTACTGATGGTAAAATAGAGCATCTCCGATTTTTTCAGGCTCCCCCCATTATAAGGGTATACCCGCAACCGGTAAAAGTCGCGGACCTTTGCCGCATCATTCAAGGTTAATTTGATCGTACGAATGGTATTATTAAACGCATCTTTTTCCGTTGTAAAAGAAGCGCTCCTGATCAAAGGTTTTTGTGGCATTGTTACACTGCCGGATACTTCCGCTTTCAGCTCAGGGGCCGTAGCCGTGATCCGGTAGGTCCTTGTTCCGTTTATTTTTTCCCGGGAACGGTAATAAAAAACATCATTGATTGTTATCCCTTCCAATGTCCCGATCCATTGATCATCAGCAAACAGTTTTACGGTAGCATTCTTTAACACGGCATAATTTGTACCGTCAGGAAAGCCGGCAGGTACTGATTGGGTCAACCGCACATATACCAGGCTGTCGTTCGCCATCATGGAGTTGAGCACCGCCATTGGCGGATCAACAGGTAGCCGGATGTTCACTTCCCTGCTGCAGGCCGTTACAAAAAACCACAGGACCATCGCTATAAAAGGATTGCAGCCCATCCCGGTTCCGATGCCACCGCTTTTAAAATTTAAACCCATAACTGATACTTGGTAAAAATGTAAAGATCGTGGAGCCCTTTAATACTTTATTCCCATACATGGTACCGAAATCATTCTTTGACTCGTAGGAATAAAACAGGGGATTCTTACGATTATATACATTGTAAAAACTGAAGTCCCAGGATTTCTCAAATCCCTTCTTCTTTTTAGACCATGTGAATCCCAGATCCAGCCGGTGATAGTCCAGCAGCCGGTACTGGTTTCTTCCGTTTATATACTCAATGGACTTCGTGTAGTAGGAATTGCCCCCTTCAGGGCCTTCGATCATTTCATATTTAGACGTAGCAAAGGTATACGGGGATCCCGACTGGAATTGCCAGTTTGCCGAAAAACGCCATCGTTCACTGAGCCGGTGCATCAGAACAACATTGATCGCATGCCGGCGATCATACTTGTATGGAAATTCCCCGCCGAAATTGATCGTCGGAAATTTCCGGTTAGACCAGCTTAGCGTATAGCCTACCCATCCGGTGGTTTTGCCCTGCTTTTTCTGCAACAGCAGTTCCGAACCATAGGCTGTGCCGCTCCCGCTTTCAACTTTATCTTCCCAGTTTTTTACCGAAGATGTAAAATAGCTTTCCCCCTCTTTATATTCAATGGTTCCATCGAGGGTTTTATAATACCCCTCAATGCTCAAGCCATACTTACCCCTCCATAAAGACGCAGCCGTACCCAATGAAAACTGCCTGGAGAGCATGGGCTTTATTTTATCGGTAGACGGCACCCAAAGATCTGTTGGCAGCGATACCGAATTATTGGCCAGCAGGTGAATATACTGACGCATTTGTACATACGAGGCACTGAATCTCAACACCGGCAACGGCTCATAGTTGAAGGTGAACCTGGGCTCGAGGCTACTGTACCACCTGCGCGAAGCTCTAAATATGCTGGCGTGCAGGCCCATGTTCACATTCCACTGATTGCTGATGCGCCACTGGTCCTCGGCATAGGCCATAAGCTCGGGCGAATACTGTTTGCCGTTTGTACTAACAGAATTAATAAGCGTTTCGCCATCTGATGTGTACTTGTTAGCCGCGGTGCCCGGAATGAACACTTTATAGGAACCCGCAAGGCCCGCCTTTAAAGAGTGGTAAAAAGAAGGCCGGTAGTCGAAGTCGATCTTTGCTCCGTAATCTTTAATATAAGAAGTATAGTCTGCCTTGGTAATGATGCGCACGTTATTATCCAGTGCATTGTTATCAAAGCCGCTGCCGAACCGGTAGTTGGTAAGATTGACCGTGGTATTTGAAAAAAGCCGGGCATTAAACAGATGATTCCACCGGAGCGTGCCGATGAGGTTCGCCCAGGCAATTTTTGCAGTATTGCGCTCCGTATAATTTCCCTGCTGATAGGTATAGTCGTTCCGCAGCCTGAAATGATCCCTGCTGTAGAACAGGCTGCCATACAAACGATCCTTTGCAGACAGAATATGGTTCAGTTTTGCGTTGATATCATAAAAATACATGCCCAGCTTCCGCCGCTCCTCCGTCGTATTACTTAATGCAATAAGCGGATTGGCCAGCACATCCAGGTAAGATCTTCTGGCAGATATTAAAAAGGAGGTCCGGTCCTTTATAAGCGGTCCTTCAAACAAAACCTTGGATGCGATCATTCCAACAGCCCCCTCACCTTTGAACGTTTTCATATTACCATCCTTGGTGCTCATATCGATCACTGCAGACAGACGTTCCCCGAACCGTGCAGGGAACCCGCCTTTATAGATATCCACATTCTTTATTGCATCTCCGTTAAAAGGCGAGAATATGCCTCCCAGGTGAGCCGGGTTATACACCGGTGTTCCGTCCAGCAAAAACAGGGTCTGATCCGGGCTGCCCCCTCTTACAATGAGTCCGCTGGTACCTTCCATACCCTGCGTAATACCAGGAAGGGTTTGCAGCGCTTTTAATACATCATTCTCCCCAAGGAACCTGGGCATCTGTTTAATCATGTTCACCGGCATGGTCATTTTGCCCAGTTGTGCTGTCTGGATACCTGCTGCCTTGTTTGCAGTAACCATCACCGATGTTTCTGTTTTTGCCGCAGGAATTAATTTAACAGACATCGTTTGCCCTGTTTGTAAGGAATCCGTAAGCACAAGCGTGGCATACCCCGTAAAGGAAACAGTGGCCGACCGGATCCTGCCGGTAACCGTCAGTGTAAAAAAGCCATAAGCATTGGTGGTGGTAGCACCGGTTATTTCCGGAGTCACCGTTGCAACAACAGAAGCCCCGATCAGTTTTTCCCCGGTAAAAGCATCTTCAACATACCCGTAAATGGTGCTCCTGGATTCCTGAGCCTGCAACGCCCCCGTTATGGGATATAAAATTGCCAGCAATAATGCAAAGAGGTAGCCCGATGTTCTCAAAATCTTAGTTTTAACGTTTATGAGCAGCAAATTCCGCTTACGCGCCAAAAATAGCGGTAATGCCCACACGCCAAAAGAAGCATCGTCACTTTAAAAAAACAATAACATAAACCAGCAGGGATGCCTTCGTTTTTGTTAAAGCAAATGCCCGGGCACTATGCTCCGGGCATTGTACCGGTTTATTTTTTTTCTTTCAACACCACCCAGCGATTGAGTGTATTGGTAGCCGACTCCAGCACTACTTTATAAAAACCGGATGGCAGGTCCTTTACATCTACGGTAAAATGCTTTTGCCGGAGCGGCACTTCGCCCATCAGCTTATACGAATCCGCTCCTCCTGTTTTTATCTGGTTGGTAGTGGAAATCCAGATCTTGATGTTACCGTTTTCCCGGGGATCGAGCGGTGCCCAGGTAATATCGAGTTTATGCTGAAAATAATTGACGCTCATTTCCGCCAGGGATACTTTTCCGATCATGGGAACACCATCCAGTTCCCTGTTCACCGCCTGTGGAATGGTGATATTCATAAAACGCGCGATGGTCGGAAAAATATCCACAACGCCCGGGATGTAATGATCCGGATAGGTGTTCAATGCCGGATTATTGGTGATCATCCAGGTGCTGCGTTGCCGGGCCGACTGGCCGCCATGCCCCATACCATCTGTCTCCGACCGGCCGTGGTCGGTGGTAATAACGATCATCCAGTCTTCCTTGAATTTCTCCTGCCGGTAGCGGATCGCTTCCCATACGCGCCCCATTTGCTTATCCAGCATCTCCACTGCTTCATAGAACTTCGGCGAATCTCCATACCCATGCCCCATATCATCTGTGTACTCCAGATAGATCCATGAAAGATCCGGTGCCTGTTTCCTGATACTTTGTGTTGCCTCATCTACCACATGCTCGTCGATCCGGTGCATGCGGTGCACCGGACCGCTCTTCGGAAATTTCAGGGTGTCATGCTCAAAGCCATCCGCAGCAATATCCACATGGATCCTGTTGGTTTCCGCCAGGCCATCACCCACCAGCTTTGTGCGGTTATCGAGCCAGCTCGAAAAAACAGCGATCTTTTTTTGGGGATACTGGTCTTTCAGCAGCCTGAAAATGGTGGGGTAATGATAATCAGGGGCATCTATATTATTGTCCCAAACATTATGCTTATTGGCCCAGGTGCCCGTAAGCAGGCTGTTATAGCCAACAGCAGAAATAGTGGGCGTTTCTGAATAGGTACCCTTGCCACCACCCACATATGCACGCAAGTACCGTCCGGACCGGGCTATGGCATCCATATGAGGCGTAGATACCGATTCAATCACATCAGCCGGGATCCCATCGGCGATCACAAATACCACTTTTTTTGTTCGCTGGGCAAACAATGTTACCGAACAAACTAATAAACCCATTACAACAAGAACTTTCTTTTTCATGGAACAATCATTTCAATATTAAAAAAACAAAAACCTGTGCTTCTTAAAAACCATGCGCATAATATACACTTTCAAAACCTCCATCCCTGTACAATTTCAAAATAGCATAACCCGGTGGGGTTTCAAAATAATAACCATCCCCTGCTGAGTCCTTATCGCCCTTTCCCCACCAGAACCCGCTCATAGCACCATTGCAGCAGTACCAGACACCGTTGTAAAACGTTTTATCATACAGATGGTTGTGGCCGCTGAGGGAGGCCCGTACCTTATCCTTATGCTTATAAAAAAGGTCCTTAAGCTTTTTATGATCACTATGATTGCCCCCTACCAGTATGGGTGTGGCACCAA
>Ga0222424_100322_pt1 | contig 32612 bp, 31 predicted proteins | sample 2B2ome_FD_182468 | JGI IMG/M metagenome (GOLD analysis project Ga0222424, IMG submission 182468) | Enriched microbial communities from leaf-cutter ant dump, University of Wisconsin, Madison, United States - 2B200A (version 2) | ecosystem: Environmental > Terrestrial > Nest > Insects nest > Nest... | reverse complement strand
TTTATTGTTTAAAAGCCTTAAATTTCTATTTAAAATGGCAGCTAAGATTAGATTGCAAAGACATGGGTCAAAGAAGAGACCCTTCTACTTTATCGTAGTGGCAGATGCAAGAAGCCCTCGTGATGGTAAATTCATCCAAAAATTAGGTACGTACAACCCGTTGACCATTCCTGCTACAATTGAGCTGGATCGTCAAAAAGCACTGGAATGGCTGAACAAAGGAGCTACTCCTACAGACACGGTGCGTCGTATTTTGAGTTTTAAAGGTGTATTATACCTGAAACACTTATTACGTGGTGTAAAACTGGGACTGTTTGATGAAGCTGCTGCGATGCAGAAATTCACCGCCTGGAGTGCAGAGCATGATGAGCAAATTAAAAAACGGACTGCAAAAGCGATTGAGGAAAGAAAAGCAAAACGCAGAGTGGCCGGCGCTGCTCCGCGTAGAACAGCTGCTCCTGAAGCAAACGCTGAAGGCAACGGCGAATAATAGTAGAAAAAAGATTCTTAAAATAAAAAGCGGCTCCGGGCCGCTTTTTATTTATTCCATAACCGGATATCAGCAATGAAACAGGAGGACTATATCAATATCGGGAAAATTGCGGGAATCTATGGCCTGAAGGGGGAGATTGCCCTGCAGCATGCATTGGGAAACACTACATTTGAAGACCTGCAAAAAATATTTATTAAAGACGCCTCCGGAAGCTTAATCCCCTGGTTTGTTGAAGGCGTGCGTATTAAAAATGAAACAGAAGCCTACCTGAAGCTGGAAGATGTTCAAACCCCGGAGGCCGCCAGGCCTCTGCTCCGTAAGGAGGTTTGGTTCAGCGGGGCCGATTTTAAACGCTATGCCAGCAAAGCTGCGCCGATAAGTCTTCTGGGGTATACGGTAAAGGATGGGAAACAGGTACTGGGGGTAATACAGGAAGTGATAGAGCAGCCACACCAGGTGCTTTGCCGCCTTACCGTGCGCGGGAAAGAAGTGCTGATCCCCCTGCATGAAGAAAGCCTGAAAAAGGTAGATCATCAATATAAGAACATTACCGTAAAATTGCCGGAAGGGCTCCTGGATATTTACCTGGGCTGAACGCTGGGGGCGATCTCTTTTGCCAGCCGGGCATAGCCCTTTTCATTAGGATGCAGTCCATCGGTAAATAAAGACTCATCAATTTTCCCGGAAGCAAGCAGCAGGTTTCTGCCGGGATCAGCAAAAAGGAAGGCGCCTCTTTTGGCAACCCCATTTAATTGTTTGTTGAGGGCCGCAATTCTTGCTTCTGTATTTCTTCTTGGAAAAATGCCTACAAGTTTTATCCGGGCCTGCGGTTGCCGCTGGCGGATCTGCTGCAGCAAAAAAGCAATACCTTTTACAATGGTTTCGTCGGTACATCCTCCAAGATTATTGGTGCCGATCATGAGCACGATATTTTTTGCGGCAAATCCGTCCAGCTCTCCATGATACACCCGCCACAATACATTTTCAATACGGTCCCATCCAAATCCCATGTTCCGGAAATCGCTCAGGTACTCCTTCCAGCTGTTTTCACCCCGTACAACGTGGGCCCTGGGTTCCCCGGCCCAGTAATGGGTAATGGAATTGCCGATGATCACATTTACCGGGGGCTGTTCCTGGTTAAGCAGCAGCTCCTGCGCGTGCCGTTTTTTCCATTCGTATCCACCCGCTTCCCGGCGCTGGCTTAAGGGCTGCGTGGTTGTAGCGGCACCCACCGGCATTTTCAGGATCGGGCGCAATACCCGTTCATAAGCATCCGCATAAGCCTGCATCCCCAGGTCGTTGGGATGTACATAATCTACGGTGCCGTCTTCCGGGAACCGGATGGAGTCGCGGGTCAGGTAATAGAGGTCTTTAACCCCTTGTTTTTTCAGCGCATTGTAAGCCTTCCACTGGGTCTCATTCAGGCGTTTCCAGATCACGGCTCTTGTAGAATCGGTCTGATCGTTAAAATACCCGATATGGTCTGTAAGCAGGATGGGCTGCCGGTGCTTTTTCCGGATAGCGGTAACTCCATACATCACGCGGCCGTACACTTCCTCCTGAGAAAGTGCTCCCATATTGGGAAGACAGTCAAATACGTAGGCGGCGGCATCCTGTTCATTGATCAGGTCTGTAACGGCTTTTTCAAACGGGCCGTTCCCGGAGAACGCAAGGTTGATGACCGGATAGTCCAGCTTGCGGGACAGGATGTTTGTCCATCCCATTGCCGGCCGCGAAGCGCATCCGCCCTGGGCAATAGAAGTGCCATATACGATAACCGGTTTTTCTTTCAATACAGGAATAAACTCAAAATAAGCATCTTCCGGAACCCCGATCTCCATCCAGCTTACACTGTTGTAAAGGGGGAGGTACAGCCGGTATTCAAATCCTTTTTTATGATAGCGGCTGGGAAAAAGATTTTTATAGGTGTAAAGAATGGTATCTGCAAATGTATATGTGCCCCAGGCCCTTTTCCATTTCCCTTCCTCGTCAATAGCATACAGATCCACACCGGATACACCGGTGGCCGGCATATGGTTCATGGCAAAGGGTCCCTTAACATGGTAACGTACGGAGATCTCTGGGGCATTTGAATAGAAATGAATGCTAAGCCCTGCGGCGTTCTTCGAAAGATTCCAAACGGCTTTGCGCACCTGTTTTTCTGCGCGCTCCGGCAGACGGGTGAATGTTTTTCCGATCTCGCTCGTCCATCCCTGATTCTGGACCACCGGCTGATCCGCTTTAAGCGGGTTGTACCAGCGGGTTTGTGCATTTGCAGCAGCAATAAAAAGCAGTAAAAATGCAACCGTAAGTTGTATTTGTTTCATATGTGAAAATATTATCCCTGGAAATAAATGATTGAATACCATTCTCATCCGGTCATAAAGATAAGGCGGGAACCGAAACTAAAATAAAAAGTTTCAGTACCTTGTAACGGGTGATCATAACACCGCTTTTAAATTAAACACTATGAAAAGAACAGAACGGATCGCACAGCATCTGATGGATGTGCATAACGGAGACAACTGGACCAGTGTAATGGTCGCCGGGGAGATCGGCGATATCGACTGGAACGATGCATTTAGCCCGGTGCCTTTTTCGCCGAATACCATAGCTTCGCTCGTGCGCCACATCGCATACTGGAACCAGGTGGTAGCAGACCGTGGCCGGGGAATTACACCGGTGATCGCAGCCCATAACGGATTTGATGCTCCGGAAGCGGGGCCTGCGGCCTGGGAAAAGCTGAAAGCGGAATTATTTCAGTCTGCCGGGGAGCTGGCGGATGTGATCCGGCAATTTGATGAAGCAAAACTGGAGGCGCCCGTATTACCGGGGCACTCCAGTGCCTACAAAAACTTTCAGGGACAGGTGGAGCATGTTCATTATCACCTCGGGCAGATCGTAATGCTAAAAAAATACCTCCGGCCGGCGGGCTAATGATCTGTACAGGCTGCCAGGGTCTTTGTATCTTTTACCTCGTTCCAGTCTGCCACCCGGATCGTATCCCCTTTGCAGGTCATACCATATTCAGGTGGGGCTACATCGCAGGCAACACAGTTGATACTGGTATAGTAAAGAGCGGTGCCCTGGTATATACCTTTTCCGAGGTAGTGTTTGAATGTAGGGCTGCAGCTGGACAGTGCTTTCCATTCTTCCTTCTTTTTGGCGATCCAGTAATCATCGCAGCTTTTACCGGAGGTTCCGTTCTTTTTGCAGGTGAAGAAAGCAGTTGCGGTAAACAGTACTAACGTGAATTTCAGCATTTTCATTTCGATGATTATTTACATGATAGGGTTATAATAACCGGGTTTTGTATTTTTTTATCGTCCTCTAAATTTTATCGAATCGCCGTCACAATTAACAACATATTCCGGATTTCGCACCAAAGCGGAGGCGATGCCAGGGCCGTCTGCTCCTGTGAAATAAACGACAACGCCATTGTAGGCCCTTTTGATAAAGTAATGTAAAGATCGTTATCCCTGCAATCCGGTTTTGTTCCCATTTTTCATTCATTTTATCGATCCAGAACTGGTCGCAATCTTTTGAGTCTGTCTCCTTTTTGTGGCAGGCCGACAACAATATAGAAGTAGTGATAATATTGACAGTTAAGGATCCCCAGCGCTTCATATGACAGGGTTTATAATATGTGACGTTAAAAAAACAGCTACCGCAACAAAGCGGTAAATAAAACTGGCCTGCATTGACCCCCGGGTTTTAACTTTGAAGGAATGACGGATCCGAAGCCTTATATCGTTCATTTTGATCTGGACTCCTTTTTTGTGGCAGTAGAGATCCTGATGGATCCCTCCTTAAAAGGCAAACCGGTGATCGTGGGCGGTTCGGCAAACCGGGGCGTGGTATCCACCTGCAGTTATGAGGCCCGGAAATATGGTGTTCATTCTGCCATGCCCATGCAGCAGGCAATGCGGCTTTGTCCGCATGCCGTAGTGCTGAGGGGCAATCATGAAAAATACGGTTATTATTCAAAGGTGGTTACAGAGATCATTGCATCCAAAGTGCCCCTGTACCAAAAAGCCTCCATTGATGAGTTTTACTGCGATCTTACCGGTATGGATCGTTTTTTTGGTGTAAGCCAGTATACGCGTGAGTTGCGGGAATATATTATCAGGGAAACAAAGCTGCCTATTTCCTGCGGGTTGTCATCGGCAAAATTCATCAGCAAAATGGCCACAAATGAGGCCAAGCCCAACGGTTTTCTGGAAATTCCGCATGGAAAGGAAAAGGATTTTTTGTGGCCGCTGGGTATTGAAAAGATCAATGGGGTGGGCAAGCAAACGGAGCTGCGGCTTCGCAAGCTGGGCCTGCATACGATCAGGGACATCGCTCTTACGCCCCGGGACCTTCTTGTTGGACAGTTGGGAAAATGGGGAGCGGACCTGTGGCAGAAATCCCAGGGGCTCGGAAGCAGGGAAGTGGAAAGCCGGTGGGATCAGAAAAGTATGAGTCATGAAACCACTTTTCATGAGAACCAGACCGATATTGAGTTCCTGCACAAGAAACTGGTTGCGCTTACAGAACGGAATGCGTATGACCTGCGGCAGGATCATAAATTGACCGGTTGCCTTACAGTGAAGATCCGCTACAGCGATTTTGAAACCACCAGCAGGCAGGAGTCCATCGCTTATACGGCGCTGGATGATGAACTGATTGGGAAAGCGAAGGCCATTTTTGATAAATTTTATCAAAACGGGCGCCCCGTACGGCTGATTGGCGTACGTTTCAGCCAACTTGCGGATGATGGGATGCAGATGGACCTGTTCAGCCGGCAGGATGATAAACTGAATTTGTATAAGGCCGTAGACGCCATTAAGAACCGTTTTGGAAAGAGCGCTGTTTCCAAGGCCGCTACCAGCAAACTACCGGCAAAAGATAAAAAATGATTTTCTTTCCAGGATCCTTCTCCTTTTAGCCGCTTTACCCTATATTTGCCGCCGGCAGGTCTCATACGGCCAGCTCCTACTGAACCTCCCCAGGGTCGGAAGACAGCAAGGATAGGTGGTTGTAGCGGCGCGATGTGAGTAGCCTGCCTTTTTTTTCTCCCTCTAATTTTCCTAATTTTACCACTGGTGTTCCGATCTGATTTCAATCCGTACATTGAAATTGATGATCTTTTAGATAAAAAGTGTATTTATTTTTAATATAAAACCAGTTTATAATGAAATTTTTTATTGATACAGCCAATCTTGACCAGATTAAAGAAGCCAATGAACTCGGGATTTTGGATGGGGTAACCACTAATCCATCCCTGATGGCAAAAGAAGGCATCAAGGGACATGATGCGATCATGAAACATTATAAGGATATCTGTGAAATGGTAGATGGCGACATCAGTGCTGAAGTGGTAAGCACCGAGTTTAAGGACATCGTTGAAGAGGGTAAAAAGCTGGCCGCCATTCACCCGAATATCATAGTAAAAGTACCAATGATCAAAGATGGTGTAAAAGCGATCAAATGGTTTACCGATAACGGTATAAAAACGAACTGTACGCTCGTATTCAATGCCGGTCAGGCTATTTTATGCGCCAAGGCCGGTGCAAAATACGTGTCGCCCTTTGTAGGAAGAATTGATGACAGCGGCTGGGATGGAGTACAGCTGGTGGAGCAGATCGTACATATCTACGGCGTTCAGGGTTTTAAAACCCAGGTACTGGCGGCTTCTATGCGGAGCCCTAATCATATCATCCGTTGCGCAGAGGTAGGAGCACATGTGGTTACCAGCCCGCTGGATGCCATTCTGGGCTTACTGAAACATCCGCTTACCGATAGTGGATTGGCGAAATTTTTAGATGATGCAAAGAAGCTTCAATAAATTCGCTGAAAATAACAATCACAGTTGAATACCGCTTCTTTTATTGCACACCGGATCGCCTTTAATAAGCAGCGCTCTTTTTCACGGTTCATCATCAGGCTGTCTGTTGTGGCTACGGCGATCAGTGTGGCTGTAATGATCATTACACTGGCCTTTGCCAATGGCTTTCAGCAGAAGGTGAGCGAAAAGGTATTCAGTTTCTGGGGTCATATCCGTATTCAGGAGATGGCCCCTTATCAATATGTGGTATCGGAAGAAATTCCAATCACCGCAAATCCGGCGCTGGTAGCACAGATAAGAAAAAACCCGGAAGTAACCACGGTACAGCCTTTTGCCACCCGTTATGCGATCATGAAAACGAAGGATGATCTTGAAGGTGTACTGGTAAAAGGGGTAGACAGTACCTATAACTTTGCCAACCTGCAATCCTTTATGCAGCGCGGGCGCCCGCCCCGGTTTTCTGATTCAACGTATAGCAGGGAGATCATGATCTCTGAGTACACGGCGACACAAATGAAGCTGGACACCGGCAGCCGCGTTTTGATCTATTTTATACGTCCGGATAATTCCCTGCGACCGGACCGTCTTACAGTAACCGGGATCTACAAAACGGGTATTGAAGAGTACGACAAAACCTTTGCCATTGGGGATATCAAACTCATACGCCGGCTGAATGACTGGGAGCCGGATCAGATCGGGGGTTATGAACTTTTTCTGAAGAACTATAAACATATTGGCGCGGTCTCCGATCAATTAACCGCATTGCCGCAAATGCCCGAAGAGTGGGATGCACAGGATATCAAAAATTTTGCACCTAATATTTTTGACTGGCTTAACATGCAGGATGTAACGCGCAACCTGCTGATCGTGATCATGATCATAGTTGCGGTGATTAACCTGATCACCTGTCTTATTATTCTGGTACTGGAACGGATGCGTATGATCGGTGTGCTGAAAGCGGTAGGTGCTACGGATTGGACAGTTCAGAAAATATTCCTCCGGCATAGCCTGCTGATCACCATTACCGGCATTATAGCCGGTACGGTAGGTGCATTGGGGCTGTTGTATCTGCAGGTAAGAACGGGCTTTATAAAGCTCGACGAAAGCGCCTATTACCTTAGCCAGGCAGCGGTTAAAATTTCCTCATGGGAGGTGCTGGCCATCTGCGCAGGAACCTTCTTTGTATGTTTGCTGGTGCTGATGATCCCCACTTATATTGTAAAGAAGGTGCAGATAGTAAAAGCCATTCATTTCAGGTAGGAGTGGCGAGCCGGCAGTTTTCAGCCATCGGTATTAGCCCTCGGCAAATCGTCTCCTGGTTCACCGGTCACCCGAATACCGGTAAAGTACCTGCTTTTGGTAAGAGTGGCTTGCAAGCACTGAAAGACAAAGCTGGAGCAATATATAGATATAACCGCCTACCGCAGGTACGACAACAAAATGCCTGCAGCCACAGCTGCATTCAATGATTCTGCGGAGCCGATACGCCCGATGGTGATCTTATGAGTAAGATGGGCCGCTACCTCGGGGCGAATACCTTTTGATTCATTTCCGATGACCAGGATCCCGTTTGCAGGGCTCTTTTTTTCATGAAGCGGCGCCCCGTCCAGAACGGCTCCGTAAACCGGAACATTGTTTTGACCGGCCAGCCAGCCGGGCAGGTCGGTATAGGTAACCGGGATACGGAATATGCTGCCCATGGTAGATTGAACCACTTTGCTGTTGTACACATCCGCACAATCGCTGCTGCAAACAATACCCGGCACCCCAAACCAGTCTGCAGTCCGGATAATGGTGCCCAGGTTCCCGGGGTCCTGTATTCCGTCCAGCGCAAGAACCAGGTTGGCGGCATCGTGCCAACCTGTATTTTCATTGTCCTTTTTCTCAATAAGTGCTACGGTTTCATTAGGCGTTTTGAGCTGGGAGATCTTTTCCAGTTCAAAACCGGCAACGGGTATCATGTCCACCTGCGGATGCATTGGTTGATGCCGGTGCACCCATTCCTGCAGCGCCCAGATCTTTTTAACAGTGATACCCGGTGTAGTCAGGGCCTCATCCACTATTTTTGGTCCCTCGGCGAGATAGCAGTTTTCTGTGTCCCTGAATTTTTTTTGGAACAAACTTTGAATATATTTGATTTCAGATTTACTAAGCATCTTATTGAACATTTAAACCATATAATCCTGGTAAAATCATCCAAAAATACATTTCTTCCATTTGCCTGCGTTTTTACGTTGCTGTTTTTATCTTCCTGCAATGTTTTTACGGTAGTAAAAAAATACCCGAAGGATGTACCCTTTGTTTTTGAAACCCGGGTAAAAGTGGAAGATGCATTGAGCAAAGAAGAAAAGGAACGGCTGGAAGCGGGGCTTAATGAACAGCTGGATGACAGCATCCGGTCGCGAAAGGTGGACAAAGTATTATGGGCGGTGATCAAGAACCCCTCCCGGCTGGATACCAGCCAGATCAGTAAGTCGATCCAGAACATGCATTATTACCTTAATGCGCAGGGCTATTTCCAGGACTCGATCTCCTATGCAACGAACGTAAAAAAAGTGGAAGATCAGCAGCGGAGCACGATCCAGTTCTATGTATGGCCCAAACAGGCAACAAAAATAGATTCACTGGCGTATATACTTCAGCATGACAGTCTGCAGAAGGTAACGGATGAGAACCTGAAGAATGCGTTTATAAAAAAAGGAGATCCCTTTGCCCAGGCACCGGTATCGGCCGAAATGGACCGGTTGGTGGAGCTGTACCGCAACAGCGGATACCTCCGGTTCTCGCGCGGATTGCTGTTTGGCCTCTGGGACACCCTGGATGTATCGTTACTGGAACCTACGCTGGATCCGTTGGAGCAGGCTGCACAGCTGGAACGGTTGAAGAACAGACGGCTGAATCCCACCGCCAACCTGGAGATCCGTACCCGGCCGATTGAGGACAGTACGGCTATCCGGAAATATTATGTTGGCAATTTTGTGGTTTATCCCAACAGCAGTGACACGTCCGGCGGCAACCGCAAAGAGACCGTTCTGGACAATATTACGGTGATTCAAACCCGGAATACGTTCAAGCCCAAGATCTTTCCGCCGAATATCTACCTTAAAAAAGGTGACTCTTATGATCAGCGCCGGTATATCCGTACACTCAACCGTTTTAACAATATTGGTTCCTGGCGTATGGTAGATATCGCGCAGCTGCCACGGGATAACCAGGATACGGTGGATTTTGCCGTTCGCCTGCTGCCTGCCAAAAAATATAACTTTACCACCAATGTGGAAGGGAGCTTTAGCCAGAGTGTGCTTTCTGGAAATTTTGTCGGGCTGGGTTTCAGCCTTGGGTTACAGAACCGGAATTTTGCCCGGGCCGCTAATCTGATGAGTACGAATGTGAATTATCTGGTAGAGCTGGGGCAGTTAACGGCCGGGGATATTATTCAGACACAGCAGTTCAGCGCAACCAACACCATATCTTATCCCCGCTTCATCTTCCCCGGTATGCAGGGATTCAAAAATAATTTTCGCGGAAATTTCCGGTCTTTGTTTACCCTGAGCGCTGCGAGCACAGAACGGCGTTATCTTTTTAACCTTACATCTTTCAGCAGTGCCTGGGGTTACGAGTTTGGCTGGCGGGGCAGGGATTACAGCACCAACAACCGGACCTTCAATCTTTCGGTAAAGATCCCCAATATTGAATACTCGTACCTGATACGACGAGACAGCCTGGACCGGATGATTGCCAGGAACCCTTCTATCAAAAACCTGTTTTCCGATGGGTTGATCACCTCATCGATCATGAAGTTTATTATGCCCTGGGGCAATATCAGCGGTCATAATACCAATGTGATCCGGGCAAATTTTGAAGAATCGGGGCTGCTTACCGGTATGATCCGCAACAGCTTTTTAGACCAGCATCTGTATCGTTTTGTAAAGCTGGATGTGGAATACGCAAAACTGTATAAATGGCCAAAGACGGCATTGGTACTACGCGGATTTGCGGGAGCGGGATATGAACTGGAGTCAACCGCCAACCCCGAAAAACGGGCCCAGATGCCTTTCTTTAAACAATACTACAGCGGGGGGCCCAATAGTATGCGCGCCTGGCAGTTGCGAAGGCTGGGGCCCGGTTCCACCATCAAAAGCTTTGAAGGGGAGTACAGTTTCCCGGACCGTTTTGGAGATATGCAGCTGGAGGCCAATATCGAATACCGGATGCCCCTGTTTAAAATGGGCGGTATTCCCATTAACGGGGCGGTGTTTACGGATATTGGCAATGTTTGGTTGCTGAAAAAAGAAGCAGGCCTGGCAGACGAGATCTTTAAACTGAGCCGGTTAGGCACTGATCTTGCGGTTGGCTCGGGGGCTGGAGTTCGGGTAGATCTTGGGTTCTTTGTAATACGGCTGGATTATGCTTATAAAGTAAAGGACCCGAGTCCGGCTCCGGAGAACCTCTCTTTCCGGAACAAATTTTTTGCCTATCCGTTCATCAAAGGAAGCCAGCTGCAGATCGGCATTGGCTATCCGTTTATTTTTTAGCGATCAGCGGTCAGTGTCATAATCTCAGCTATAGCCTTTAGCAATCGGAACGTGAAATGCTAACTCAAGCCCGGAATAAATATAGAAATGGTCAGGTTCAGCTCCGGAACCAGGCATCCAGCATCAAGGATCCAGAATCTGACCTCAGGCCCCGGAACCTTATTCCCCCTTTATGCCGGCCGTAAAATCTTCTATGGAAAGTGCGTCGTCTGCTAAAAAATCGCCGATGCGGGTACGGCGTAAACTGCTGAGATAGGCTCCGCAGCCCAGCGCCTGTCCGAAATCGTGGGCAAGGCTCCGGATATAGGTGCCGGTAGAACAAACAACCTTAAATGAAATTTCCGGCAGATGAGTGGTATCTATTTCAAAACTGGAGATCGTAACCGGCCGTGGATCCAGTTTTACGTCAATACCTTTCCGGGCCAGTTCGTATACCCGTTTGCCGTCTTTTTTGATCGCCGAATGCGCAGGGGGAACCTGCAGGATCTCACCTACAAATTTTTTAGTAGCCGCCTCCAGATCAAAAATCGTAAGATGGTCATAAGGTTTGAAGTCCGTTGGTTCACTTTCCAGGTCATAGGTTGGTGTAATGGCCCCGATCGTGAAGGTGCCGGTATACTCCTTCTCCTTTGCCATATATGCATTGATCTGCTTGGTGAATTTTCCTGTACAGATGATCAGCAAACCGGTTGCCAGGGGGTCCAGGGTGCCGGCATGTCCTACTTTTTTGATGCGGATGAGGTTGCGTATTTTCCGGACGGCATCAAAGGAGGTCCATTCGAGCGGTTTGTCGATCAGTAATACGGCCCCTTCGGCAAAATCAATATTTTTTAAATCTTCCTTTTTCATCTGCTGCGAAAATAAGTATCCGGCGCAAAAAAGCCCTGTTTCTTCTCAGGGAACAGAAACCGGGGTGTCAGAGATCAGAATAGGACGTGGCTTTCAGGAAGGTAATATCGATGTGGGAAACGTTTTCCTTATATGTTTCCATCGAATTAAGCTTTTTCCACGCGGGGTCGCCCCCAAAATTCTTCCAGTTTTGATTCCGGGCATCCATATTCGCATGGGTGGTCATATACATCAGGTTGGGCATCCGGGAACCGGCCAGTACGGAGCCATAAAAAACGGCATTGAATCCAAGATGTTTGAAGATCCCGATCTCATCGCCATCATTAAACATTTGCACTTTGTTGCGGAACCGCTTTTCCGAGCTGCTTTCATAACTGCGTAGTTCGTATACCCGCTGTGCTTTGTCGCCGTTTAGCTTGGGAACCTCCAGTATGGGGGCTCCGGGAAAAGATTTTAGCAGGATGGTTTCTATACGGTCGTAAATGCCGGCCTTATTGGCACTGTTTTGCTCGTCCGCAGCGGCTTGCAGATAAGTACGGTCCTTTTGTAACTGGTCGCTGAGTTGGGGCCATTGCTGCAGTTCACGGAAGGGGATGACTACGTATATTTTTTTATCGGTCGCCGTATCGTTGGCCAGCGCTTTAAATATGCCAATGCGCTGATACTTTAACCGGTGCAAAGCAGGCAGCAGTGCATTTTGCAGGTACTGGTCCAGCTGTTGTTCCTGCTGCAGGGCAGTATAATGAAAAACCTGTAACAGGAAATATTCCCGCGCCGCTTTTGAAGGTTGAGCCGCTGGCCGGCCTGTGCTCAGCAGGAGCAGAAAACTAAAGACAAACATACGTTTCATGGGATACCGTTATATAAATGAGGCGTAAAGTTAACGGATGTGCGGGGATCCGGGCATCCGTTTTTTTGCCTGTTTGCAAGATAGGCTGCTTTTCACCCTGGTTGTTATGGTGTAGCCATAAATTACCGGAGTTGAACCGGGCTGAAAAGCTGTGCGGCGCCCCTTATCCGGCCATCTCCTTTTGAATATGTATTTTTGAACCATGAACATGCTTTCTGGTCTTGATGATACAATAGCCGCTATTGCCACTCCGCCGGGGGTGGGCGCAATAGGGGTCATACGGCTCAGTGGTAAAGATGCGATCAGCATAACGGATACGATTTTCAGGGGTAAAAAACTGGAAACGCAAAAAACGCATACAGTTCATTTCGGGCATATCACTGATCCTCATAATGGTACGCTGATCGATGAAGTAGTTGTTACTTTGTTCAGGGCACCCAAGAGCTATACGGGAGAAAATGTAACCGAGATCAGCGGGCACGGTTCTTCCTACATCCTGCAAAAGATCCTGGAGGCGGCCATTGCGGCAGGGGCAAGAATGGCGAGAGCGGGCGAGTATACCCAGCGTGCTTTTTTAAACGGGAAAATGGACCTGACCCAGGCAGAGGCGGTCGCCGACCTGATCGCAGCGGACAGCCAGGCTCAGCAACAGGCCGCCCTGCAACAGCTGCGCGGCGGGTTTTCGGGCGATCTTGGCAAACTCAGGGATCAGCTGATCAACTTTGCTGCGTTGATAGAGCTGGAACTGGATTTCAGTGATGAGGATGTGGAGTTTGCAGACCGGAAACAATTCCGGGATCTCATCTCAGATCTCCGGTCCCGGATCTCCAACCTGCTAAATTCTTTCCGTTTGGGCAATGTGATCAAAAACGGTGTAAGCGTGGCCATTATCGGTAAACCCAATGCCGGGAAAAGTACCCTGCTCAATGCCCTGTTGAATGAAGAGCGTGCGATTGTGAGTGAGATCGCGGGAACAACAAGAGACACTATTGAAGAAACCCTCAACATAAAAGGCGTGCTTTTTAGGCTGATCGATACGGCGGGCATCCGGGAACATACCACGGATCAGATTGAGAGCATCGGCATCGAACGCAGCCGGCTGAATGCTGAAAAAGCACATATTATCCTGCACCTGGTGGATGTAACGGATCCGGATACTTCCGCAATCGAATGGCTGAAACCATTTGCGGATAAAACGATTGAGGTATTAAATAAGACTGATCGCTTATCTGCAGCAATTGTTAGCGATCAATCATTGGTTAATGGCGGTCTGGCTCAGCCCTCAGCCCGGTTACCGGAAATCAAATCTCAGATCTCCATCAGCGCCAAAAAGAACATTGGAATAGAAGCACTCCGGGATCGCATGTATGAGCTGGCGATCGGAGAAACGATCAAAACAGAGAACAGCATCGTAACCAATGCCCGGCATTACAACGCCCTGCTTAAAATGATGGACAGCCTGGATGCCATTGCGGCAGGGATAGACACCGGTTTAACAGGCGACCTGCTTTCTATTGACATACGCCGCGCCCTGCATTACCTGGGCGAGATCACGGGGCAGGTAGAAGTAGACCGGGATATACTGGGTACGATATTCGGAAAATTCTGTATCGGAAAGTAGATGGGTTATTGCGGTCTATAAAGATTGGATCCCGGCGGTTCTTTGATATCAGGGAATTGATTGCCGGTAACAAATTGATTTTGCTTTTTTACGGGCATGCCGGATAGCGGCGGGTACAGGAAATCCTCCAACCTCTTGTCATTTAACGACGGTAGAGCCCTGAGAAGAAAATCATCGGCTATTTGTAACCACTTCCAAAATGTTTTTGTAAGGGTCATTCAGTAACGATTTCGGTAAAGAAAGTTCCGATAGAGTAAGTGCTACTGCTTTGCTATAAATTCTGAAAAGTCTTGATGACGTAATAACGTTCACTTTCAGACCAACCCAATACATCACGGTGTATAATCTTTTTCTTCCATAATCTGTTTAAATGTTCTGTTATAGGGGAAGTTTCAGACGGGTAGTATCTGCCAAGCCCTCTTTATGCAGTAATACCGAAATCCCTTTCATTCGCATATAGGCATTACTGAGATACATATACCCGTTCCTGCCGGCTCCGGGCCCCCACGAGTTTTTACATTTATAATAAAGATGGCCGTTCTGATCCTTGACAAGGCCGGTAATGTGCATCAGGTGGTCATCGGTGGTCTGGAAATTTTCAAAAGCGTCCTGTCGCATCTGTTGTGTTACCTGTTTTTCGGGCCGGTATTCGGTCAGTATAAGACGGTTATCTGCAGTATCTGCAGGAAGCAAAGTGACTCCCTGTTCGGCTGGAAATGTTGGTTCGGTGCCATCTATATCCAATGCTAAAGAATAACCAGTATGAATTGCGTGATTGATGTTGGCTATAAATTCATCCAGGGGCAGATTCAGGTACTGCTGGTTGGCCCAGTTTGCCGGAATGCTTAATACAAATGGCTTGTAAAAAGGAACATTCAAAAAGGAAGTAATAGTAATGTAATTATCAGGGTTCAACTTCGTATAGGCCAGGAAACTTTTTGCGGTATACATGTTATTGTTATAGCGGAACGAATCGGGTACGCTACCCATATATTTATCCAAAATACGCGGAACCATCTGTTTCCATGCTGTTCCCAGCTTGTTGGCGGGGTTCGCATATCTTTTTACAGAATCTTCCAATTCTTCAAACATTTTAAAATGATTGTGCCGTGTCTGGCCGTTGATCAGGCCGGTGTAGGCAGATTCAGGAAGCAGCCCAAAAAATGAAGAACTTATAACCGGATCGTGATTAAGGCCACCTTCGGTAAAGCGGGCTGTACCCTGCCGCAGGATATAATTCTGAGCTTTCAAAAGATAAGCACCCCTGACAAAATACATTTCGGACAGCTTTATCTTTTCACCTTTAATACGCATGATTTCCGTTTCCAGGAACGAGGCGGTTGAGAAACCCCAGCAAGTGCCGGAACTGCATTGATCCGTAACCGGCAATGCGGGCATTTCTGCTACGGGGGTAAAGATATATTTGCTCTCCGGTAACTTCGGTGTATCCGGCTTGTCTGCTTTATGATGGCAGGCCCAAAGTAGAATGGGTAAGAGAAACAAGAGGTTTTTGGTCATAATGGATGGGGTTATCAGTTATAATGTCGGCAGCTTCAAAGAAAGCAAAGATGAGCACCTTTGTAAATGAAAAATCGGTAAATGGCAGATTGAATAAGGTGAAATGTCGTTTTGATGGAATATGTGGATTTTGTCTTTGTAAAGAAGCGTCATATTGTTCGATGATGTTGGTCAAAGAGGTATGTACTGAATGTGGCTGGCATTATTGAAGATGTGATAAGACGTTATCGGCGACGCCAGCGAGCATAAATATGAAAAATGACCCGGGCTCTGTTTTTTACAAACTTGTATAAACCCAAAACCTATTGAGGAAAACGATCGGCTTGAAAAGCTCCTGATATTGGAACCCGATCCGTTGCAAGTGCCGATCCTAATTGAAAAAATTATAAGTAATGCAGAAGCAGAAAGGGACAACAGGCTGGTTGGCCTCTCGGATAACCGGATCCGGCAGTTGGCCAGGGTCTCCGTTGCTTCTTTGGGACTGCCGCAGGAACAATTTATTCATCTCCTCGACAAGCTCCGTGCGACTCAGTTATTTCAGCAGTGCTGCCGTGCTCCAGATATCATCCTCCTCTATTCTTATGGAGACAATACCAATGATCGCTACAATGAACCCCGTGTTAGTTGTCCTCAAAAATGAAGCTGCAGGGTTAGAATCCCTTCCATTAAAAAATATAGATGCCTTACTTGCATCGTGGGGATTTTGAGTCAATTAATTTTGATCTAATAGCTTATTGATATAGGAGAATAGTGAAGCGTAAAAGGTATATACTAAGAAATGTCGAAATTTTTAGTGATTTGCAGCTAATGCCTGAAGAAGGTAATTGTTGTAGGTTCCTGTAGAAGGGAGTAAAAACTTTAATTTTCTTGCTTGTTTCTTTTTAAGAAAAAGTGTGTCTTCTTTTTGTATCCTGCTTTTTCAAGCCTAACATTAGCAGGGGGCTATACTTTTTGTATCGGAAAGTAGGTGGGTTATTTCAGCAGATACGGTCACATGAAGCGATGAAAACAGCTCGTGTCAGAATGAAGGTAGGGGATAAGGGCATGTGCTTAAAGAGCATCGGTTGCTTGCCTGCTGTCTGCAGCCGGTAACCCCGAGGGGCTATATACAAATCTGCAGGACGGCAGCGCAGTATTATAAATGATCTGTTTGCTCAAAACTGGTCATGACGCCAGGTCCGGGCTGGTATTCTATTGACCATTTTCATGTAAAACAAATAGCGGGTGCTGCCCTGTAAGGAAAACAACCTTAAATCGATTTTCTTCAGTTGTTGTATTTCCGCACAAAATGATCCCCGGAAAAAAATTATCTTCGTTTTCTGTTGGTTATGGTATTTGACCCAGCCCGTTTGCCGTGAAGGTATTAAGATCTTGTTCTTAATGTTCAGAAGGAAATAATTATCAGGGAGGGCTCCGGCTGTAGCCGACAGCAGTATGACTAGACAAGGTACTATAAACGTCTGTACGGGCGGGCTTTTGATTGCGGTACGGTGTCGGATAAAATGATCGAGTTGCCCGCAGATTGCTAATATAACAACTATGTATAGAAAAATTATAAAGATCAATATTGTTTGCTGTCTGCTGACAACCATTGTCTTTGGCCAGCGCCCGGAGCGGGCATCTAAGGATGGCCTGATGGGGCATCGTTTTCTCACGTTTAATACGGTCATCAGGGTTAATCAGATTGAGGTTTCCCGAAACCGCAATGTTGGGGAGGATGAGCGGGCTCTGCATACGCCTGCGCGGGTAGCCGCTTTCCGGAATGCCGTGGCAGAGGGTTTTCCCGGAGGAAAGATGACCTGGTCCTTTAGCTGGCTTGCATTAAACGATACCAGCGCCGATTATCGTGCCATAAGAAAGCTTGTTGTAAGCTACCACTACCGGTATGGGGATGATGTTACATTTATACCGGGTGCCTACTTTGCGAATGCTTATAACACGACCGAGCAGGTGAACAGGGATATTCATGATGCCTTAAAGATCATTACAAAAATGGTTGGCAAAGGTTACCGCCCAAAGAGCATCGTAGCCGGGTTTATGTCATCAAAAAATCAGCAGTATTTATCGGAGAAAGAGGGCATACATGTATGTCAGGGAAATATCTGGAGCCAATTCAGTATTGATAACCAGGACGGAGACGGATCGGTATGTTATCCGTTTTATCCGTCTAAAGAACACTTTTGCAAACCGGCGCAAAATAAGTCGGATTTCATCGATTGTGTTAACCTGGATGGATGGTCGGTTGACTTTCTCGCTGGCAGAAGGGCTGGTTTTGCAGATGGATTCAACAGTCGCATGGGGGTTGGGCCCATAGAGACTATTGGTAAATATGGAACTGAAACCGGCTTGAGAGAAATGATGCATACAACGGCCATTCATTTTGACCAGGGGTACGCACTCAATGGTTTCGGATGGGTAACCAACTGCTGGGAGCTGAGTCTTCCCTATGACCCTGCTGTGCTTAAAATGTGGCTGACGCAGATCAGAGCACGCTGGCCCGATACCCGGCTGATCACACAGGGCGCATTTGGTCTGATCTGGCGGCAACATTATAAAAGCAACAGTTTTAATTACCGCTTTGCAGAAAGGGGATCTGGTATAGGCGGTTCAGATGCGGATAAAGAGATCCGCTGGTTTATGAATAAAGATTTTCGTCTGGCACTCCTGACCCACAAGGAACAGAACGGTTCTGAACAGGTAATTGATTTTACCGATTATAACATTCATACCCGGGAACCGGAGGAGATGACGCGTAAATGGAGCCTTCTGGGAGCAATTAACCAAAAACAAACGCGTGCACAGGACAAACCGGTACCTTTGGATTCTCTGCCTTCCGGGGCGCAGGCATTGATACTGCAGCACTATCCGGCTCTCCAATCCAATAAACATTGATACGGCTCTACGGAAGCTTTCCGGGCAATTTCGACCGGCGGTGATAACAAAGGAAGCCCGGTTCATTCAGTAAAGGCAAAAAAATAAGAGGGAATACGATGATCTGGAAAGATCCTGTAGCCCTCTTAAGCCCTCTAAACTGAAGTAAAAGTAATACAGACAGCTGCACATATTTTAGTTATTCGACGAAATGCCCGGGATTTTCGCCACCTGACCGGAAAATGAGGTTGAAGCATCCGGAAGCCGTCTCTATTGCAGAGAATTATTCATGTCGCAGGCCTTATTTATGCAACCGGAGTGAATGGATCCTGGCTGTACCGGTATGCTGTCATATTGTGGAATAGCCGGATGCAATACCGACAGCTCTTGCCGAAAGGATATCGGATTTTTTGATGATACGTTGACAGGGATGATCACACACCCGTTGTTGGCAAAATTTTTAGCAATGCTTATTAAACATTTAAAATGAAGAATTTATTATCTTTTGTATACCAGGCCGGCAGCTTTGCTGATCTGTTGCAAAAGAATGGCAGGGCATCAGGAAATGGAAGGACGGCATGGACGATTGCTAAAAATAAGGCATGTGCTGCTTTGGATATAAAGGATTTAGAGGAGTAACCCGGGTGGTCCGGAACTGCATCGCCGGCAAGCGCTTCTTCCGGTAAGGACCCGGCGGTATCAGGGTGTAAGATTGTCTTATAGTTTATGTCTATTGAATGATAAATTTAATTGATTTTGTTTATGTTTTAAATGTCATAAGTTTGTTTGGCTTTTACAGTGGATGGCCCTGTAAGCAACTATCTTGTCAAATAAAAAAACTTATAAAAAATGGAAAATGAATCAAAGGACATTAGCAAATGCCCGTTTCATAATGGCACCCTTAAACAGAATGTAGGCGGTGGCGGAACCAAAAACCGCGACTGGTGGCCGGATCAGTTAAAATTAAATATCCTGCGGCAACACTCAGCGCTGTCCAACCCGATGGATAAGGAATTTAACTATGCCGAGGCGTTTAAAAGCCTCGACCTGGAAGCCGTAAAGCGGGATCTGCATGCTCTGATGACAGATTCGCAGGACTGGTGGCCCGCGGACTTTGGGCATTATGGAGGATTATTCATCCGCATGGCCTGGCACAGTGCAGGAACTTACCGCGTGGGTGATGGCAGGGGTGGAGCCGGCTCCGGTCAACAGCGTTTTGCGCCGCTCAACAGTTGGCCGGATAATGTGAGTCTGGATAAGGCCCGGCGCCTGCTCTGGCCTATCAAACAGAAATATGGCAGGAAATTATCATGGGCCGATCTGCTGATCCTTACCGGTAACGTCGCGCTCGAATCGATGGGCTTCAAAACCCTGGGTTTTGCAGGTGGCCGTGAAGATGCATGGGAAGCTGCAGAGGATGTATACTGGGGATCAGAAACTACCTGGCTGGGTGGCGACATCCGTTATGCACATGGTTCAGAAGGAGTGGAAAAGAGCAGCGGCGTTCTGGTAACAGACGAGGATGCCGACGGGCAAACCCATTCCCGGAATCTTGAAAAGCCGCTTGCAGCGGTGCAAATGGGACTCATTTATGTGAATCCGGAAGGTCCCGACGGGAACCCGGACCCCATTGCCGCGGCAAAAGATATCCGGGACACTTTTGGCCGCATGGCGATGAATGATGAGGAAACCGTGGCCCTGATTGCGGGTGGCCATACATTTGGTAAAACGCACGGCGCCGCGCCTGCCACACATGTAGGTAAAGAGCCGGAGGCCGCCGGCATAGAAGCGCAGGGACTGGGCTGGAATAACAGTTTTGGCACGGGCGCGGGTGCAGATACCATTACAAGCGGACTGGAGGTAACATGGACGCAAACCCCTACGAAATGGGACAATAACTTTTTTGAAACCCTTTTTGGTTTTGAGTGGGAGCTTACAAAAAGCCCGGCCGGTGCCCACCAATGGGTGGCCAAAGATGCAGAATCCATTACGCCTGATGCATTTGACCCGGCTAAAAAGCATAAACCAACAATGCTTACAACCGATCTCTCCCTGAGATTTGATCCCGTGTATGAAAAGATATCACGGCACTTTTTAGAGAACCCGGATGTCTTTGCCGATGCTTTCGCCAAAGCCTGGTTTAAATTAACGCACCGGGATATGGGACCACGCAGCCGTTATTTAGGTCCGGATATTCCGCAGGAGGAATTCATTTGGGAAGACCCTATTCCGGCTGCAGATCATATGTTGATCAATACGGAAGATGCAGCAGTGCTGAAGACAAAAATGCAGCAGTCTGGTTTGAGCGTTGCAGAGCTGGTATCCACTGCCTGGGCTTCTGCGGCCACCTTTCGGGGCGGCGATAAGCGGGGCGGTGCCAATGGCGCGCGGATCCGTCTGGCCCCGCAAAAGGATTGGGAGGTGAACAACCCTGGACAATTGCAAAAAGTACTGGATGTGCTGGGTGGTATTCAAAAGGAATTTAATGCAGCGCAAACAGGCGGCAAAAAGGTATCGATGGCGGATCTGATCGTGCTGGCGGGTGCTGCGGGTATTGAAAAAGCAGGAGCGGATGCCGGTTACAGTATCACCGTTCCGGTAACACCCGGCCGGATGGATGCATCACAGGAACAAACCGATGTGGCGTCCATCGCTTTTCTGGAACCGGCGGCAGACGGCTTCCGGAATTACCGCAAAACAAAAATACCGGTATCTACAGAAGCATTACTGATAGATAGGGCACAATTACTCACACTTACGGCACCGGAGCTGACCGTGTTGCTGGGAGGTATGCGGGCGCTGGGGGCTAACTTTGATGGTTCTGACCATGGGGTGCTCACAGAACGTCCGGGACAGCTGACCAACGATTTCTTTGTGAACCTGCTGGATATGCGCACCGCATGGAGAGCTGTTTCAGAAGACCGGGATTTGTTTGAAGGCAGCGACCGTAGTACCGGTGCGGTTAAATGGACCGCAACCCGGGCCGACCTGGTATTGGGTTCAAATGCCGAGCTCAGGGCCATTGCCGAAGTTTATGGAAGCGCAGATGGTCAGGATAAATTTGTAAAAGACTTTGTGGCTGCATGGAATAAAGTGATGAACCTGGACCGGTTTGATCTGGGATAAGATATTGGAGTGGATGAACTATTAAAAAGCGGTCTGGAAACAGGCCGCTTTTTCTTTAGAGCCGGTATCAAAGATCGCGTTTCGAAGCGATGGCCTGCTGGCCTTCACTGGTCTGGGTATATCGTTGCCTACCCCGTTCCTTGGGATAGTATTAACGAATCGTTAATTTTTTTATTAAATGAACGTTCAATCTATTTAATTGATAGCTTACCGCTTCATTTACAGTTTCCTTCTGTTAATGATACGTTTAAAGGTCTGGTTAATAAAAATGATTGCGAGTGAGATACCTGTTAATAATAGGACTGCATTTTCTGTTTACTACAGCAGGCTTTGCCCAAACTGGTTTCAACAGGGTACTGTACCTGGATGGAAAAGATAACAATGTGCGAACGGGAATGCCCATTCTCAAATATCCCTGGACCCTTGAAGCGTGGATTAAAGGTAATGATACGTCCTGGAGGGAAACCGAGGTTGTTTTCGGGGGTGGAGAGTACAGCAAACTGAGTACCACAGACGGTTTGCCGCTGGTGGTAAAAAATGGCCGGTTACATAATACGACGGCGGGACTTTGGTCACCCCGGGTGCTGGATGATCGGTGGCACCATGTGGCATTGAGCTGCGATGGTGTGGTTACCCGGTTGTATCTTGACGGGGCGGTTGCGGATAGTAAGCAGGTTGCATTTGCCATCCTGCCGGGCGCATTGGGGGTGCAGGAAGCTGCTGAAACCGTATTTGGCGGACTGATGGATGAAGTTCGTATCTGGCGTACAGCGCTGACAGAGCGTACCCTGCGTGCATGGATGAACCGTCCGCTGGGGCCGGCGCACCCCGGCTTTAAAGCACTTGCGGGATATTATACATTTGACGACGAAATGGGGGATATGGTAGTGAACTGGGTGGGAAAGGGTGACCAGGCCTATCACCTGCGCAATGGCCGGGTCCATTACAAAGGCAGTGCACCGTTGGCATACACAGTGGCAAATGATATCCCACGGTTTATCAAACCCGAACGTCAGCAACTTTTTAATGCCGTGGTTGTGGAAAGCGAATGGGATGCAGATGCAGGAACAAAAGGCGATCAGATCCTCAAATTACGCGTTGCGGTTACCGGTACTGTAGCACCGCTGGAGTTGAACGAACTCACACTCAACCTGTCGAACGTTACAGCACTTTCAGACATCGACCGGATTCATGTGTATTATGCCGGTAAAACACCCTCGTCCAAAATCCGGGAAGAATTATTCGGAAAAGGAAAACCCCCGCAGCCAAAAATGCGGTTTAACGGTCAGTTATTCAAACTGACGCCGGGTATCAATTATTTTTTAGTTACGGCCGATATTGCGGAAAATGCGGGCACGGGGAATCATCTGGAAATGACCGTTCCCTCGTTCCGGTTAAACCGGCATCGGCATGTGCCTGAAACGGGGATGCGGCCAATAGCGAAAAGAATTACCGGGAGCAGTAAAACCGATCCGGGTATCGTAAAAGTGCTGCAATGGAATATCTGGCATGGCGGGGTGCACCTGGGCGATAGCGGGCTAAGTAAAGTTACAGGTCTCATAAAGGCAACGCATGCGGATATCATTACCATGCAGGAAGCTTACGGATCGCAGCAGCGGATTGCGGATTCATTGGGTTATCATCTGAACACACCCTCTCCCGGGGATAACCTGGCCTTGTTCAGCCGTTATCCCGTAACCGGTATTGCCACTGCCTTTAAAGCATTTAACTCAAATCCGGTACTCATCAACCTGCCCGGGAACCGCCGGTTGCTGGTAAATGCCTGCTGGCTCCGGTATGCATACCGGCCGGAGTATACTTCTGTTTACCAGGAGCCAGGGCAGGATACGGACGCATGGATCAGGGAGGATTCGCTGCTGGGGCTTGCGGATGCACGTGCCATTATAGAAAAAGATACCAGGCCTTATCTGAGTGATACCCTGCCCGCAATTATTGGCGGTGATTTCAATTCCTGCAGCCATCTTGACTGGACGAAAGCCGCAGCACCGCTGCATTTTGGCTATGGACCGGTTGCATTTCCGATCTCCCGGTATATGCTGAGAGAAGGGTATAAAGATAGCTTTCGCGAAATAAATTCCGATGAAGTGGCAAGGCCGGAAGGTACCTGGGCCGTAATTTATGGGCATCTGCAACATTGCCGGATCGATTTTTTGTATTATAAGGGGCGGAATATTAAGGCAGTTTCCTCTAAGATCATAAAAACGGCCCCGGAGATCGATGATGTATGGCCCTCCGATCATGCGGCGGTGCTGACCGGTTTCAGACTGGCCGCTTTTTAATGCATTATCTAAACGGGTATAAAAGATTAAAGAATTTGGTTTCTGAAAATCATTGTGCTGCAGGGATGAAATCCACCCACCACCGGTATTTGCCCTCATAGAGATAGCTCCACTATTTTTCCATTTTATTTGCTGGATCTTTGCGGGTCCGGTTCTATTTTTTTACATAAAATTTTAAAGTTAAAACAACAATTACCAGTAAATTTGGGTAGATTAGATTAAACGAAAATCCTATGTTTGAAAAGTTGATTCCCAAAGAGGCAATAGCGCAATATCATATTATCCAGGCAGAGGAAGACCGCAGTATTCATTGGAAAGAGCATCTGAGTTATGCAGTGCGGCTGGGTAATGAATTTAAGAGTAAAACAACCGTTACATTTAATACCACCGAGGGCCCCCAGTCTGTAGAAACAACCGTATGGTCGCTCACGGAAAATCATATTTCATTAAAAGGAGGCGTCCTGATTCCGTTGAACAGTATCATTGATGTTCATTTTTAGTGCTGAAAAATTCAGTTTCCCTTCAGTATTATGATCCAACTTTGCAGGAATGAATATCCTGATTGTTGAAGATGAGCCTGCATTGAGCAAAAGTATCGTTACCTATCTGAAGCAGGAGGGCTATACCTGTGTGGTAGCGGCAACGGCATCAGATGCCCTGGCTAAAACGGAGGTGTTTGATTATGATTGTATCCTGCTGGATATTATGTTACCGGACGGTAACGGACTCGACCTGCTCCGGACCCTGAAGCGGGATAAACGTACAGACGGCGTGATTGTGATCTCTGCCAAGGATGCACTGGATGATAAAATAACCGGACTGCAACTGGGGGCAGATGATTACCTGGCCAAACCCTTTTATCTGCCCGAGTTGAGCGCCCGTATTGCTTCTGTGATCCGTCGCCGGAAATTTGAGGGTAGCAATGAGCTGGAGCTGAACGAAATAAAAATAGATACGGCTTCCCGCATGGTAAGGGTACATCGCCATGTTGTGGATCTTACAAAAAAAGAATTTGATCTGCTCATCTATTTTATCGTCAACAAAAACCGTGTGTTATCCAAAACCGCCATTGCTGAACATCTTTCCGGTTCGGATGCCGATCTGTTTGAAAATTTTGACTTTATTTATGCGCATATCAAAAACCTGAAAAAGAAACTGGCGGCGGCAGGTGCGGATGACTACCTGAAGTCGGTGTACGGCATGGGCTATAAATTTGAAGTGGCTTGAAACTGATTCGTTATATATCCACGCGGTACAGCCTGTACACCATAATACTGGCGATTTTGTCAGTCCCTTTATTTTATTTCCTGGTGCAGCGCATCATGATGCACAACCTGGATGAGTCGATGGGGTACCAGAAAAACTGGATCGGGAAGAAACTGGAAACCGGCCCGCCGGAAGATTTTACTTCCTATAATAATAGCGTGATCATTGTTCCTACGAAAGATACTGTGGTCCGGGACAGCTTTTACAACAAAGATATTTTTATACCGGATGATGATGAGATGGTAAAGCACCGGGTATTGGAATCGGTGATCGGTGTAAATGGCGTGTACTATTCCCTCCAGATTCAAAAATCCATGTTAGAGGATATGGATCTTGTACAAAGTATCTCTGTATTGCAATTTGTTTTTATTCTTTTCCTGCTGGCGGGCCTGTTTCTTATTAACCGTAACCTTTCCCGCAATATTTTGAAGCCCTTCCAGGATACCTTGCGCAAGCTGGCGGATTACCGGGTAGACAAACATCAAACCCCTCAGTTTGAACGGACGGCTATACAGGAGTTTGGCGAACTGAACCGGTCGCTGGATGCACTGTTATTGCGGAATGCCAGTCTGTACAAGGCGCAAAAGGAATTTACAGAAAATGCGGCCCATGAAACACAAACGCCATTGGCTATTATCCAAAGCAAGCTGGATCTGTTGCTGCAAACACCCGTAAATGGAGAGCAGGCCGGTCTTGTTGAAGAATTGAACCTAAGCGTGCGGAAGCTTCAGAAGCTGAATCGTACGCTATTGCTGCTAACAAAAATAGAGAACAACCAGTTCCCCGAAACGGAACCCATTGATATTAAAACGGTGGTTATGCTCATAGCCGATCAATTTGCAGACATGGTCACAGAGAAGCAGATCCAACTCGAAACCAGTCCGATGGAAACCTGCCGGGTAGAAGCCAATGCACCGCTGATCGATATCCTGGTCAGTAATCTTTTTTCAAACGCGTTCCGGCATACGGCATCGGAGGGTACAATCAGGATGTCATTGGCACAACATACTTTTACGTTAAGCAATACGACCTCGGGGTCTGCATTGAACGCGGAACAGATCTTTCGGCGGTTTCAAAAGCAGTCAACCGATTCAAGAAGTACGGGATTGGGACTGGAGATCTGTAAACAGATCTGCGAATTATACGGGTACCGGCTGCAATACCGGTTCCGGGACCAGCGACACTATTTTTCAGTTTCATTTTCGTGACAGGCACTTAATTTTTTGTTAAGGACGGAAACACGTATGTAAAATTCCATTTTTCTACAGAATCATCGCTCAATTTTATACTGTCCGATTTTTATCCTGCTCTAAAAAATGTTGAAATGAAAACGAAGATCTTACTGGCCGGCCTGTTTGCCGGCATCAGCCTCATGGGCTTCTCTCAATCGAAAAATGCTCCGGCTGCTGTAAAAACGGCTTTTGAGCACCAGTATCCCGGCACCAAAGCCAAATGGGAACAAGAGGATGGCAACTATGAAGCCGCATTTACCAGCAAAGGCGTAAAAACAAGTGTGGTATACGACAAAGACGGCAAGCTGATCGAAACCGAAACGGCCATATCCGGGGGGGCATTTCCCAAAGCTGCAAAAGATTATATAACCCGGAAAAAACTGGGCGCTGTAAGCGAAACCGCTAAAATAACAAAGGCGGATGGTACCGTAAGCTATGAGGCTGAAATAAAGAAGACGGATTATTTATTTGATGAAAAAGGTACCTTTTTAGGTACACAAAAAGATTAGCTGATAGGCGCACAATAGAAAGCGGATGTATACGATGTTCAGGATTTTTGTTTTGTTGGCGGGGTGTTTCTTTAGTTTGAATATTCATGCGCAGCTGAAAGTGCTGTTTCATTTTCAAAACGCTGTCTTGGGTAAAGCGGTTCCGGGTGTTACAGTTGCTGAGGATGGAAAAGGAATGGCAACGGCCGATACGGGTGGAGTTGCCGTCTTGTTGGTTCCCGCAGGAACGCATCATTTTTCTTTTTCCGCGGTGGGGTATGAAAAAGTACAATTGACCCTCTATATCGTGCATGATACAACGCTGGTCATAAAAATGGGCGCCCTTAGCAGGGAAATGGAAGAGGTGGTAGTGGTATCTACTACCCGGAACAATCAATCCATTGAGAATGCGCCTATAAAGGTGGAGGTATTGGGGAAAGAAGAAATGAATGAGGAAAACGGCATCCGGCCGGCCAATATCGCCAGTATATTGGGTGATGTAAGTGGTGTGCAGATCCAGCAAACCAGTGCCGCATCAGGTAATTCCAATGTTCGTATTCAGGGATTGGATGGGCGCTACACCCAGATCCTGCGCGATGGTATGCCCTTGTATGATGGTTTTAGTGGCGGTTTTGGCATCCTTACTATTCCGCCGCTGGACCTGCAACAGATCGAACTGGTGAAGGGATCGGCCTCTACCTTATATGGTGGTGGCGCTATTGGCGGATTGGTCAATATTATTTCAAAACGGCCAACGGCAGCACAGGAAGGAAGCATTACGCTGAACCAGACCACCCTGAAGGAATCAGATGCCAATGTCTATTTGTCGAAACGGTATAAAGGATTTGGGTATACGCTTTTTGGAGGGTATATACACCAGAACCCGGTGGATGTAAACAAGGATGGTTTTTCGGATGTGGCGAAGCTGAATAGTTATAACATACATCCGCGTTTGTTTTTCTATCCAAAAAACACCACCATTATCCTCGGTTACAACGGCAACATGAATAATACGAAGGGAGGGGATATGCAGGTGCTAAAGGGAAGCTCCGACGCCGTACACCGGTATTTTGAGCAAAACAATACAACCCGTCATTCCGGTGAACTGGTGGTAGAGCACCATTTTGACAGTGGTAAAAGCCTGTATTTTAAAAATACGGTCAGTGATTATACCAATCATTTTGCCGATGCCCAACTGAACTATAAAGGCAACCAGCTGAGTTACTACAGTGAATTATCTACGTTGATCCCTTACGGGAATAAGAACAGTTTTGTAGTCGGGGTAAACATAACCGGCGACCAGTTTAAGGCAACACATCAGAATCAGTTGATCCCCATCGCTTCGCTGAACAATAATACCATCGGGGCCTTTGCTCAAAATACCTGGACCATAAAGGATCAGGCTACTTTGGAACTGGGTCTGAGGGATGACTATCATCAGAAATATGGGAACTTCTTTTTACCAAGGCTGGCCTTTTTCAACCGGTTTAATGCGCATTGGGCTACCCGCCTGGGAGTAGGCTGGGGCTATAAAGTGCCCAATCCGTTTACACCCTGGTATATGGATTATACCCCGGATATAATTGCTGCTTTGCCGGCCAGTATCACCCCTGAAAAATCGGTGGGGTATAATGCAGAAGTGAATTATAAGCTGGAGTGGGAGGGAGGAAACAGCCTGTTTATAAACCAGGCCTTTTTTCTTACACAGATCAAAAATCCGATTTACGGAACCATTGATCCGGATGGGACGCTGTTGTACCAGAACGGGAATAAAAATGTGCTCAGCCGCGGTTTTGATACGTATATTAAGGCAATGCTGGAAGCATGGGAACTGTATGCCGGGTATACTTATACCGTAGTGACCCGGAACTATCTGCCACAGCAGCAATTTATGCCGCTGACACCCCGGAACCGGATGTCGTTTGTTCTGGCCCGTGATTTTGAAAAGGCGGGCTTAATGACCGGACTGGAAGGCTCTTATAATGGGAGCCAAAAACGGCTGGACGGCTCCAATACTCCCGGTTATATGTTTATGGCAGCGGTGATTCAAAAACACCTGGGCGATCATGTAACCGTGGTATTGAATTGTGAAAACCTGCTGAATTATAAACAAAGCAATGTAGAAGCCCTGTATACCGGGTCTGTAACCGATCCTCAATTCAAACCGTTATGGGCACCCATCGACGGAAGGGTGGTGAACCTGTCGCTTCGTCTTAAATTGTAAGCATCAAAAGTCACATCCGATCATTAAGACCATAAAAATTTACGGATGAAAAAAATCATATTCCTGAGCCTGTGTATGGGTTCGTCCTTTTCCCTGTTTGCCCAGCAGGATTCTATGGTGGTGGCCGCAGATTCCGCTCATTTGCTGCTCCGGGAATTGCCGGCCTCCGGTAGCCCGGTCCGGTTAAAGCAATTTATTGCACCGGCTGCGCTGGTCGCATTAGGTGGTCTGGCAGATGGTACCAATCTGTTCAAAGGATTGAATCAAACCACCCGGAATGAAATTGTAGAAGATCATCCGGATTTCGGAACGCATATCGACAATGTGCTGGAATATACGCCCGGACTTGCAGTGTTTGCATTGCGGGGACTGGAGATAAAAGGGAAAAATACATTCGGGCATGAAGCCATTCTATATGCCATGTCCCTGGGTATAAATGCGGCCCTGGTAACGCCGTTAAAGCATATTGCCAATGTAGAACGCCCGGATGGCAGCAACCGGTTGTCCTTTCCTTCGGGGCATACGTCTACGGCATTCGCCTCGGCAGAGTTTCTCCGGAGAGAATATAAAGATGTTTCATCCTGGTATGGCATCAGCGGTTATTTGGTGGCAACGGCAACCGGTGTGCTCCGGATGTATAACAACCGGCACTGGTTGGGTGATGTGGTGGCAGGCGCAGGGTTTGGTATTGCCTCCACCAACCTGGCCTATCTCTGTTACAATAAATTTCATATCGGACAGAAAAAAGAACGTCAGGGTGGTACCACGTATTTTTATCCCGCTGTCTCCGGCAGGTCGTATGGGATCGGACTGGTAAAAAGTTTTTAGCAAACTGATTTTTATGTGGTGGTTTTATGCATTGCTGTCGGCATTCTTTGCGGCACTCACTGCCATTTTTTTAAAACTCGGGGTGTCCTCTGTAAATGCCAATCTGGCCACGGCCATACGCACCATTGTGATATTGCTGGTGGCCTGGGGCATTGTTTTTGTAAAGTGGGAGCAGTTGGGGCTGACTGCTATTTCCCGGCATTCCCTGTTTTTTCTGATTATTTCCGGTGTGGCCACCGGGCTCTCCTGGCTTTGTTATTTTAGAGCGCTGCAAATGGGGAAGGCCTCGCAGGTGGCGGCGGTGAATAAATTGAGTGTACCGTTTGTTTTTGTGCTTTCCCTTCTGTTTTTAAACGAATCACTCCACTGGAAAGCCCTGGTGGGCGTGCTATTGATTGCTTCTGGTTCTATTATAATGATCCGGGCATAAAGGATCTGGATGCAAATGTGCGTCATCTGCGGGAAAGTTATCCGTGATCTGTATTCGGATTTATTTCAATAATTTCACCCTATGGCAATCGGAAGAAAACGGGCACGGGGTACAACGGTCGATAATACCGGGCTGAATACGGCTGTAACGGCAAAGTACGCCCGCTTTATCAATAAGGACGGAACAGCCAATGTGATCAACCGGTCGGGTTCCATGTTTGATAAATACAGTATTTATAATTTTCTGATCAACCTCAAAAGCTGGAAGTTTGGCTTGCTCATCATCGGGTTTTACACAACTATTAACCTCTTGTTTGCCATTATTTATTACCTGTTTTGCATCCCGCACCTGCAGGGACTGGTAAGGGGAACGCCGCTTGAGACCTTTGAAGAGGCGTACTTCTTTTCTTCGCAAACATTGACCACGGTGGGGTACGGGCGTATCAGCCCCATCGGGTTTATCACCAATACTATTGCTTCCATCGAAGCGCTGGTGGGCATTCTTACGCTGGCCATTATTACCGGTTTGCTGTATGGCCGCTTCGTAAAGCCCCGGGCCTATATCCGGTTTAGCAAACATGCGGTCATTGCTCCCTTCCGTGGGGGAAAGGCGATCATGTTCCGTCTGGCGCCGATAAAAAATGCCATACTCAGCGAGGTATCGATGCAGGTTACGGTAAGCATGCTTGTAAATGAGAACGGTAAGGATAGCTACCGGTACTTTTCCCTGCCCCTGCAATTTAATACCATTAATACACTGCATATATCCTGGACGGTAGTGCACCCCATTAACGAGGAAAGTCCGGTCTACAACATGACCATGGCAGAACTGGAACAGGCCGATTTTGAAATGATGGTGTATCTGAAGGCCTTTGACGAAGACTTTTCCAATACGGTAATTGCACGTACCAGCTATACCTACAGTGAGTTGGTGAACGGCGCAAAATTTGTTCCGGTATACCACGAATCCCCGGAAGGAAGGGGTACCATCGTGGAATTATCAAAATTACACGACTACCGGCAGCATCCCGAAGCTGCGATCTGATGATTTGCACGCATTTCTTTAAATTTGCGTGGTTTGAAAATACGATATCATATCATCCTATATAGTTTGCTGGCAGCAGGCATCCTCCTGTTCAGCATGCCCATGCTCAGACCGGCATGCAAACGGATGCTACACCAGGTGAGCGCAGCAACCGGCAAACACCGGGTCCCGGCCGGTGATATGGAAGCCCCGGCCTCTTGTGGTGTTGCGGGTATTGCGATTGAACCGGTTGTGGTGAACTATCTACCGGCGCTGACCGCATTGTTCCTCAAGAAAAACTACCCGCAGGCCAAAACCCGCTTTCCCGCAGATCCTTTCCCCGAATGCATTGATGCGCCTCCGCGGAGTTGCGTTGTTGCAATATAAAACAGTAAGCCTGTTGTTATCGATCGGACGGGGCATAAATGGATATTTATTTAACAAACAAAAAAACAAATAATGAAGCTGAATACGATTATACTAATGATAGGGCTGGGTATCGGCACCCTTACGGCCTGTAAAAATGAAGCAAAGCAGGATGCAGCGGATGGCACAGCACCTGCGGCGGCGGATACGGCAGCAGTGACTCCTAATGTGGAAACGAATACTATACCGGCAACACCTGCGGTATCGATGATGCCGGTATTTAAAATGTCCGACGAGAAAGGGCAGCCGGTAACCCTTGAATCCCTGAAAGGGAAAAAAGTGGTGGTGAATATCTGGGCTTCCTGGTGCCCGCCCTGCCGCGCTGAAATGCCGTCTATCCAGAACCTGTATAAAAAAACGGATAAAGAAAAAGTGGCCTTTGTATTACTGTCGGTCGATGATCAGATGGAAGATGCTGCTGCATTTAAGAAAAAACAAAATCTGAATATGCCGATCTTTTTCCCCGGTGAGCAGTTGCCGCTTTTATTCAATGTGCAGGCCATTCCTTCCACTTTTATTTTTAATGAAAAGGGAGAGCTGATCAAGAAAATGGAAGGCATGGAGGATTATGATACTCCGGAGTATGTAGATCTGCTGAAGGGGTAAAATAACAACTAAATGAGTTCGCGGGTTAAGAAGGAAATTAACGGAAAACGTTGTTGCCATCTTAGCCCGTTTGCTTTTAAATGAATGCTATCAGTA
>Ga0222424_100321_pt1 | contig 32649 bp, 27 predicted proteins | sample 2B2ome_FD_182468 | JGI IMG/M metagenome (GOLD analysis project Ga0222424, IMG submission 182468) | Enriched microbial communities from leaf-cutter ant dump, University of Wisconsin, Madison, United States - 2B200A (version 2) | ecosystem: Environmental > Terrestrial > Nest > Insects nest > Nest... | reverse complement strand
ATCGGTTCAACCGCCGCTTCGACCTGCCTGCCATGCTGCCCAGGCTGCTGCGGGCGCTGGCAAGCTCCGGGCCGCTGCCATTGAGAGCTCTGCGGATGTCTGAGGTAAGAGGCTAATCAGGCATTTTGGCTTGTAAATAAAACGCCCCTCATGCCAACACCGGCGCGGCAACCGCGCCCAGCGCCGCCATCAGTGCAGGCATGTTGAGCGCCTGCACCAGCAGTTGCCCCTGGTTGGCCTTGATGAACTGGTGCACCAGTGCGCTCTGCCCGAAAGGCGACGGCATGAACTGCCCGGGCAGGAACTCGGGCACGCCGTGCAAGGCGTCAACCAGCAGCCCGATGGCGCCACCTTCCTGGCGCACCAGCACCACCTGCTTGTCTGGCGCCAGGCCGCCTGGCTGACCGCACATGACCCGCCGCAGGTCGAACACCCAGGCCGTGCCCGACGGACCGCCCCGGGGGTCGAGCAGCCCCACGCACGCAGGGTGCGGCGCCGCCGCCACGGGCGTGACACGCGCGGCCGACACGGCTTCGAGCACCTGGTGCGAAGGGATGCCGAACAGCCCCCCATCGAGGACGAATGTGGCGTACTCCATCCCCTGGCCCTCCCCCGCATCGGGCCGCTCGATGGCGGGCAGCGCGCGCGCCCTGGGGCGTTCGCACACCGCGCCCAACGGCTCGAACACCACGGCCAGCACATCCTCCACGTAACCGTCGCTGACCTTGAACTCGCGGTAGCCGCTGGACACCGTGCACCCCATGATGGCGTACTGCCCGTCATGCACGACGACGCGTGAAGCGCTGGCGCCGCGCGGCAGGCGCAGCAGCGCCGGATCGAGCGCGAGCTGGCTGCCCACCGGCCGGCGCGCATCGGTGCTGGCGATCACCCCCCCCGTGCGGTCCACGTAGTAGGCCTGCTGGCCCGCGGGAATGGCGCCGCGCAGCATGGCGGCAAGCTCCACCTGCGCGTCGAACACGATGCCGATGCCGCCCACGACCGCCCCACCCGGCTGCGGTGCCCGGATGGCGGCGTGGTACGTGTAGGTGGGCCGTCCGCCGTACAGGGGATCGGCCTCGAAGGGCGTGACGCAGTACTGCTGCTCATCGGTCAACGCCAGCACCTGGCGCAGCATGCCATCCGCCACGGCCTGTCCGCGCACCTCCGGGTCGTCGGCTTGGTGCAGCGTGCTGGCCACGATGCGCCCGTCGCGGTCATAAATGAACAGGCGCGTATAGACCGTGTAGAGGCCATGGAGGGTGGTGAGTATCCCGACCATCCGCGCCACCGTGTCCGCATCGGGCGGGCCGGACGCCAGCGCCTGGCGCAACTGCGGCGTGAGCGCCCACCAGCGGCAGTCGTCCGACCGCTCGTACAGGTTCCGGTCGAGCAGATCCACCAGCAGGTGCGAGACGAACTCGGCCTGGCGCAGGCTGGAGGCCAGCACGGTTTCGTACAGGTCGGTGATGGAGCGCGCGAACAGCGCATCGCTGTGGGCGCCGGTTTCGCTGATCTGGTCCAGCACGGTCTTGAGCTTGTCCGCCGCGCCGCGCTGGCCGGCCGCCATCACCTGGCCATTCCAGACCACGCGGTGCACCGTTTCGGCCGCCCGCATGATTTCATACAGCGGCGCTGAAAACGCGCGCGCATGCGCCATCAGCCCCGCCCGCAGCGAAGGATCGAGCGACGCCAGCAGCGCATCGTGCGAGACGCTGAACGCCACCTCCAGGGGCACCATCACCTGGCCTTGCCAGCCCGCGGGCCCCGGGTAGCCCTGGTAGGTTCCGGCCCGGCGCGTCTGCACCAGATACTGGCGCCCGGCGCACACGCAGATGCGCGGCGCGTCCGCATGGTTCACCGGCACCTGCATGCCCAGGGGTATCCAGACCGGGTCGGCGCTCTCGATGACCCGGTTGCCGGCGTCGAGCAGCAGCATGTTGTAGCGCCCCTCGGCATCGCGATGCGACGCGAAGATATTCGCCATTTCCTGCTCGAAGTGAAAGCACAGGCACAGCAGGCCCGCCACGGCGCCGGTGTCCGGGTGGCGCATGCGGCGCGAATACACCAGGGCCTGGCGCTTGTGGGGCCGCAGGTCGGTGGCGCGGAAGGTTTCCAGGTACCCCTCCTGGGCCAGCGTCTGCGCGATCAGCGGGTCGCTGCTGCCTTCCACGGGCGAGGATTCGTCGGTCTGCGCCACCACGTTGCCCTGCGTATCGAGGAGCAGGATTTCGTCATAGACGGTGTACTTGCTGCGGTAGGCGCGCAGGCGCCGCGTCACGGCATCGCGGTCGTGCGTCAGCCCCGCCAGGTAGGCGCACAGTTCATGGTCGGTGGCGAGAAAGCCCACGTCGGCGGTGCGCTCGTAGAGGTTGCGCACCACGATGTCGATCACATACCCCGCTTTGGTGCCAATCTCGCCCAGCACATGTGCCACCTTCTCCTGCACCAGGCTGCTCACCAGGTCCTGCTCCAGGCCCTGGAAACCCTCGCGCGTTGCGGCAATCGTGGGCAGGATGGCACGCGCCTCCTGCGGGCAGTTCATGCGTGTGGACGACTCGATCATGCGCCACATGAGGTTGAGCTCGCGCAGCCCCTGTTCGCAGCGCGCCACGTCGCGCATGTAGGGCAAGAAACCGTCGATGGCCAGGGGGGATGATGTCATGGAGGTGCTCCCTTGCCCCGGGACGCCCGCTGCGCGCAACCGCGAGGCGGCGCGCCGGAAAAACCCCAAGGGCGTTACAACAATTTGTTACGCACAAATTGCAATGCAAGAAGCGGGCCTGGCACGGTGAACCTTCAGCGTTCTTTTTTCATAGCATGCAGCGCTTGCCAGCAAAGGGCTGGAGGCCATTTTGGCTTGCAATGCACGCGCAGCCCCACGGTCACAGGAACATGCCGCCCGACGCCTCGATGCGCTGCGCGTTGATCCAGCCCGTTCCCGGGGCCAGCAGCGCCGCGATCACGCCGCCGATGTCGTCGGGCTGGCCCGCCCGGCCCAGGGCCGTCTGCGCGGCGATGAAGGCATTCACCTGGGCGTTGTCGCGCACGGTGCCGCCGCCGAAGTCGGTCTCGATGGCGCCGGGCGCCACCACGTTCACGGCGATGCCGCGCGCGCCCAGTTCCTTGGCCAGGTAGCGCGTGAGCACTTCCACCGCGCCCTTCATCGCCGCATAGGCGGCATAGCCCGGCAGGGCGAAACGCGCCAGGCCGGAGGACACGTTCAGGATGCGGCCCCCGTCGTTCATCAGCGGCAGCAGCTTTTGCGTGAGGAAGAACACGCCCTTGAGGTGGATGGTCACCAATTCGTCGAACTGCGCCTCGGTGGTCTCCATGAACGGGGTGTGGATGCCGATGCCGGCGTTGTTCACCAGGAAGTCGAAGCGCTCGCGCTGCCAGTGCTGGCGCAGGGCGTCCTGCACCTGCGCGGCGAACGCCGCGAAGCCGCCGCTGTGCGCCACGTCCAGCGGCAGGGCCAGCGCGCGGCGGCCCAGGGCCTCGATTTCGGCCACCACGGCCTGGGCCTCGGCGGCCTGGCTGCGGTAGGTGACGATCACGTCGATGCCGGCGCGCGCGGCATGCAGCGCCGCGTTGCGGCCCAGGCCCCGGCTGGCGCCGGTGATCAGGGCGATGGGGGTGGGTGCGGGGGTGGAGGCGGTCATGGCGGGGTCCTTTCCAGAGTGCGGGAGCCAAAGAGATGGCATGCACTTTATTGGGAGATCGAATCGAGATAAATCCCTGAAAATCGACCACATCGTTCATGCAGGAAGAACAATGAACCCCCTGGAGCGCATGCACATCTTCACGCGCGTGGCCGAACTCGCCAGCTTCACGCAGGCGGCGCAGGCGCTGGGCCTGCCCAAGGCCAGCGCCTCCACCGCCATCCAGCAACTGGAGGCGCAACTGGGCACGCGGCTGCTGCACCGCACCACGCGGCGCGTGCAGCTCACGCAGGACGGCCAGGCCTGCTACGAGCGCTGCAAGGACCTGCTGGCCGAGGTGGATGCGCTGCAGTCCATGTTCCAGCAGGCCGACGGCGCGGGCCTGAAAGGGCGCGTGCGCATCGACATGTCCACCGGCATGGCGCGCAATGTGGTGGTGCCGCGCCTGCCCGAGCTGCTGCGCCAGCACCCCGGGCTGGCGCTGGAGCTGAGCAGCACCGAGCGCCGCGTGGACGTGATCCGCGAAGGGTTCGATTGCGTGGTGCGCACCGGCGCGGTGGTGGACCAGAGCCTGGTGGCCCGCCCGCTGGGCATGGCACCGCTGGCCAACTGCGCCAGCCCCGCCTACCTGCGGCGCCACGGAACGCCGCGCGCGCTGCCAGACCTGGCGCAGCACCAGCTGGTGCATTTCGTGAACACGCTGGGCGCGCCCTCGGCCGGCTACGAGGCCGTGGTGGACGGCGCCCTGGTGCGCCAGCCCATGGCGGGCGCCATCACCGTGAACAACGCCGAAGCCTACGTGGCCGCCTGCCTGGCGGGCCTGGGCATCATCCAGGTGCCGCGCCTGGGCGTGGTGGACCTGCTGGCACGCGGGGAACTGGTGGAGGTGCTGCCGCAGTGCGCCGCGCCGCCCATGCCGCTCACGCTGGTGTACGCCAACCGCCGCCACCTGCCGCGCCGCGTGCGCATGGTGATGGACTGGCTGGCCGAGGTGGTCGGTGCGCACCTCGGCGCAGAGGCAGGCCTCATACGGGTTTGCATTCAACCGTATAACTAGGCGGGAAGCCGCAGACAGTGCTATAGCACGGCAAGGCGAACCAACGACGTTAGACGGTTGAAGGCAATCCGTATCAGCCCGCCGCCCAGGCCCGCTGGTGCCACTGCGAAGGCGTGAGCCCGAAGCGCGCGCGAAACAGCTTGCTGAAGTCCGACGGGTCGCCAAAGCCGCAGCGCCACGCCAGCGCGCCCACGTGCAGGCGTGGGCTCTGCTCGATCAGGCCCCGGGCGCGCTGCAGGCGCAACTCGCGCAGCGTGCCCATCACCGTCTGGCCCTGTGCGGCAAAGGCCTCGTACAGCCGCGTGCGCGAGCAGCCCGCGCCGCGCGCTATCGAACCGGCGTCCAGGCCCTGGGTGTGGGCGTGCAGTTCCATGAAGCGCAGCGCCGCCGCGTGGCGGCCGGCGTGCAGGCTCTCCCGCGCGTCCGGCAGGTCCACCCCCGCGCCCTGGCGGCCCAGGTTGCGCAGCATGAGCAGCGCCAACGCGCGTGTCGCATCCAGCAGGCCGGCGTATTCGGCCGCGTCGATGCGCTGGGGCTGGCGCACGAGCAGCGCCAGGTGGCCCAGTTGCGCGGCCAGCGCCGGCGCCAGCGTGCAGCGCCCGGGCGCTATCGCCAGATTGCCCGGCTCGCGCCCCAGCGCCGCCTGCGCCACGTCGCGCGGCAGTGCCAGGAACGCCTCGCGCGAGCCTTCGCTCCAGCGGTAGCTGCCCATGCGCCACGGGTCGTACAGGCCGAGCGTGCCGGGCCCGGCGCGCTGGTGCTCGCCAGGCGCGGCGTCGCGCAGCATCTCGCCCGACTGGATCAGCGTGAGCACCACCATGCCGGGCGCATGCGCCATGCGCCGCGCCGCCGCATGCATCTCGTAGGCCGAGGAGCGCATGGTGCCGAACACGCAGCCACCGCCGCCGCGCAGCATCAGCAGCTCGGCGTCGAGCGCCGCGCCGGGCGGCGGCGGCAGCATTTCCACCCACTGGTGGGCGCGCTCGCGCCAGGCGTCGAAGCGCAGCGCCGGCTCCACGTCGTGGGTGTGCAGGCGCTCCAGCGTGCAGGATGGTGCGGCGGGGGGCATGCGGCGGATTATGGGGAAGGCCGCCCGGCCATGCCCGCCGGCCTCATTTGAAGTACGGCGACAGCGCCTTCAGCAGGCCCTCGGGGTGGTCGGCGCTGGTGAGCGGCACCAGCGCATCCACGTCGTAGGCGACGTCGTCGTGGAAGGAGACCCAGTAGGAGTCCTTGGCGTTCCACATACCGAAGACGCCGGTCTTGGACTGGCACAGCACCGGGCCGTAGGCATGGATGCCAAACGTGGACTCGGTGTTGTCCGGACCGCCGTTGCGCTTCCAGTTGGAGTTCTGCCACTCGAAGATGGAGAAGCCCTTGACCAGGGACCGCGGGTTGGCGTCCATGTATTCACGCACCGCGCTGGCCTGGCCCAGCACCGCGTTCACCTTGGCATCGACCGAGCCGATGCCGATGTTGTTCGTGCCCAGTTCGGTGATGACCAGCGGCACGCCCAGGTTCAGGTTGTCGTAGGCCTGCAGGATGTTGTCGCGCAGGTCGTTGCCGGTCTTGAGCTTGAAGGTCTGCACCGCGTTGTAGAAGCGGCTCTGGTAGACATCGGCCGGCAGGTGCTTGCGCAGCTCCTCGTAGAACCTCTTCTCGTCGGCGTTGCTGACGGGCACCGTCATGTAGTGGTCCGGCGCGAGCTTGTGGAGCAGGCTGGCCACGTGCGCGGCCTTCGGGAACAGCGCCTGCCAGGTCTGGTCCTCCTTCGGCAGATCGAGCTCGTTGCCGATGCTGAAGGAGTGCACCGCCGGGTGGATGGCGCCGTTCTTCTTCACGCTGGCCACGATCTGCGTGACGGTGAGGTCGATGTTGTCCCACGGGCGGTTGCTGCCGTCCTGGTTCTTGAAGTTGTAGTTCGAGACCGGGATGATGACCTTGATGCCCAGCGACTGCGCCTTGTCCAGGAAGGCGATGTGGCCGTTGCCGCCCGTGGTCCATTTGTCGGAGCCGCGCTGGTAGTTGTAGTCGTACAGGCGGATCAGGTTCACGCCCTGCGCGGCCATGGCCTCCAGGTCGTTGCGCCCGCAGCCGTCCTTGCTGCCCCACAAGGCCTGGAAGGCGCTGGAGGTGGCGTCGGAGTCGAAGAACGCCCCCGTGGGGTTGCTCTGGAACTTGGCCGGAATGGCCGAGTACGCCACGCCGCGCCACGGCTGCTCGAACACGCTGGCGGGCGAGGCGCGGTCGCCCGCGTCGACGAACACGATGGCGTTGCGCAGCGTCCCCTGGCCCGGCAGGCTCGCCCCGGCCAGCGGCACGGCGGCGAAGCTCAGGCTGCGCGTGGCGCTGTCGTACACCGGGTCGGCCAGCGTCAGCGGCACGATGCCGTAGTCGCCATTGCCCGGATCGCCGGCCACGGAGGCGTTGGGCAGCGCATCGCCGAAGCGTTCGTCCCAGACGTTGACGAAGTTGCCCAGGCTCTCGAAGTCGCCCGCGCGCGCCGGCGCGTTGTTCATCCACAGCACGTCCTCATCCACGTCCTGCAGCACCAGCCGCTGGCCACCCTTGCCATCGGACTGCAGCGCGGTGCGGCCCGCCGCCATGGCGAAGGTCGAGCCCTGCGCGGGCGCCTGCAGGTTGTTCAGCAGCGTCACCACCGGCAGGGTGAAGCTGCCCGCGCTCGCCCCCAGGCCGGGGGATGCCTTGGCCACGCGCAGCTCCAGGCGCAGCGTGCGCGCGGCGCCGTCGTACTGCGCCGCCTGCACGCTGCCGAACACCGCGTGCACGCCGCTGGCGTTCTGGAACTGCAGCAGGGCATTCGGCGCCACGCCGCCATACACGCGCTGCCAGTCGGCGCCGACGAAGTTCTCGACGCGGGCCTCGCCAACCTCGCGCGCCGGGCGGTCGCTGTACCAGTCCACCCCGGGCTCGACGCCCGTCAGGGTCACGCTGAGCGTCTGCCCGGCAGCCACCGCGCCGGCCTGCCCGGCATCGGCCGACAGCACGTAGATGCGCTTCGTCACGTCGCCGGTGTCCGGGGTGGTGCCACCGTCGCCGCCACCACCGCCGCAGGCCGCCAGCAGCAGGGCGCAGGACAGCGCCAAGGCGCTGGCCGGGAAAAAGCGGGGGGTCTCGCGTCGTGCGGGGGTCGTCATGGTGGGTCTCCTTCTGGGAATGTGTGCGCAGGGAAGCGGCCCCCTGTCACTGGCCATCGGCCACGCGCGCGAAAAGGCCGCGCGCCGTGTCTTCGCCGAAATATTCGATCTGCATCGCTGGCACCGCGCCGTCCAGGCTGAACTGCACGGCCGACACCGAGCCGGGCGGCGCGCTCTCGCCCTCGGGCGTGAAAACGAACTGGTCGCCGCTCCAGTGGCGCAGCCGGTAGCGCACCTGCGCCGGGCCGAGCACAAGGTCGAGCGCATCGCCGCTGCGCTGCACCTCGGCGCCGCCGTAGTAGGCGCTGGCGTAGCGCCCGGCGTACTGCGCCAGCGGCTGCGGCGGCAGCGGCGCGGCGGGCGGCTGCTGGCCCGCCAGCGCGCCCAGCGGGCGGTACAGGCCGCGCATCTTTTCCTGCATCACGGCGAGCCAGTCGGCGCTGGGCGCACCTGGCGCGGCATCGCCCAGCGCCTGCTCGCCAAAGGCCAGCGCAATGGCCTCGGCCAGGCCGCGCGGCTGGGCATTGGTGAGCACGGTGATGCCCAGATCCGCCTGCGGCCAGAGGATGAACGCGGTGTGCGCGCCCAGCAGGAACGCGCCCGAATGCGAGACGCTGGGGTGGCCGTGCGGATCGGGCCCCACGTTGAAGCCATAGCCATAGGCGCCGCCGGGGCGCGCCGTCATCGCCGCCTGCAGCGCCGCCGCGTCGGCCAGTTGCCGCCCCTGCCAGCGGCCCTGGGCCAGCACCAGCGCCATCCAGCGCGCCATGTCGGCCGCGCTGGCGCTGACGCCGCCCGCGGGCGACTGCGCATCGGGCTGGCGCGGGGGCTGCTGCACGGCGTAGCGCGCCGGCTCGGCGCCGTAGCTGGCCGCGCTGATGCCGGCCTGCACGTGGCCCCAGGCACGGTTCTCGCGCGCGGCGAAATCGGCGTAGCGCGAACTGGTGCGCGCCATGCCCAGCGGCTGGTACAGCGTCTGCGCGGACAGCGTGGCCCAGTCCACGCCGCGCGCCTGGGCCATGGCCTCGGCGGCGGCCGTCAGGCCGAAGTTGGTGTAGGCGTAGCTGCCGTAGGGGTTCAGCGCCGCGTGGCGCAGGCGCTGCAGCACCTCGGCGCGCGTGTGGCCCAGGTCTTCGAGCAGGTCGCCCGCGTGATCGGGCAGGCCGCTGCGGTGCGCGTACAGGTCGCCCAGGGTCAGGCGGGCGTTGTCCTGCGCATCGGCGTAGCCCAGGGCGAAGCCGGGCAGCAAGTGCTGCACAGGCGTGCTCCAGCCGATGGCGGATGTGCCACCCTGCATCTGCCCGGCCATGACGGTGGCGCCCACGGACTTGGACAGCGAGGCGAGCTGGAACACCGTGTCGGCGTCCACCGGCGCGTCGCCATCCACCCGGCGCACGCCGAAGCCGCGCGCATACAGCGTCTCGCCCCGGTACACCACCGCCACGGCCACGCCCGGCACGCCGGTGCGCGCCATCCACTGCGGCACCAGGGTGTCGAGGCCGGCCGCGGCCTGCCGCACCGCGCCTGGCGCCGCCGTGCCGCCGCAGGCGCCCAGTGCGCACGCCAGGCCGGCAAGCGCGCCCAGGCGGAGAAGGGAAAGAGTGGGGAACATGGCTTGCTGCGGGTGTCGTGGTTTTGTCGCTTCGACTGTAGGCACGGTCCCAGGGACGATGGGCGACGATGTGGTGGTGATTCGTCCCAGCTTAAGGGAATGCGTCCCACCCGGAGGCGGGGTGGGACGCAGCAGGAGCGCGCGCAAGCGCGAGAGACTCTGTTTTTGATAGCTGCCAGCGCTTTCCTGGTAAGCGCTGGAGCCGTTTTTTGCCTTAATTTTCCTTAGGGCAGGTACTGCACCGGAACGGGGAAGCTCAGGTGGTTCTTGATGGCCGCCTCGTCGTTCTCGCGGCTCTGGTTGGGGTTGGCACCGACGCACCACATGTCGGACTTGGGGTGCTTGCCGCCCTGCGGGGTCGTGACGCTGCACGCGCTGCTGTCAACGATGCTGGCCCGGTTGGACGGGCAGTTGGCCAGCGCGCCGGTGCAGGCGGCGAACTTCTCCTTGACGAGCAAGGTGTAGACGTTGTCCTGCGCGTCGGTGAAGCGCACCTTCATGGGGTACGAAGGCAGGGTGCCCACGCGGAAGCCGACGATGCGGTTGGTGTCGGGCATGAGCACGTCCTGCTTGAAGTTGTCGCAGTTGGGGTCGCCCGCGTCCTGGCCCAGCGAGCAGGCACCGTACTTCTTGAGCAGCGGCTTGTTCTCGGGCACGCGGTCGGCGGGGTTGCCCAGCAGCACGTCGAAGCCGTCGTGGTAGTTGAAGGCGCGCCCGTTCTCCAGCCCCTGCACGCCGCCCACGGTGAACACCAGGCCGTTGCCCAGCTCGCTCATGAAGCCCACGGCGTCATCCACCGAGAAGCCGTAAGCGCTCATGCCCAGGTCGTCGTGGATCAGCTTGACGTAGGGGTTGAAGACCAGCCTGGGGTCGGCCTGGACGGCGCTCTGGCCGTAGTTGTATTGCAGGTCCTGGATGTACATGGCCTGCACGTAGGCGTGGTCGCGGCCGTGGGCCGTGGTGGCGCTCAGTTTGTTGGCGCCTGCGCCGCAGCCTTCGTTGTAGGGCACCCAGCCGTAGATGTGCTTGATGGCCTCCCAGTACTTGAACTCGGCGACGTGCGGCGGGATCTTGCCCGAGCCCTTGGGCTCGCCGGTGCACTGCTTGGCGTCGTACATCGCCAGGTACTTCTTGTGGTTCTCGGCGAAGAAGTCCTTGACCAGGGCCAGCTTGTCGCGCATGGCCTGCGGGGCGGGGCAGTCCTGCGGGTACTTCTTCTTGGTGTAGGCAGAGATGTCCTCGCTGCCCCAATCGACGCAGGCGCCCCACAGGTCCTGGATGTTCTGCACCGACTGGCCCCATTGCAGGCTGCGCTGCTCCTCGGGCGTGCATTGCTTGTCGATGCACTTTTGCACCGTGAGCACCGGCGGGTTCTGGCCGTCCGGCGGCTGCACGGGCACGTCGGGGTCCTGGACCAGGTAACCGCCGCGCTGGGCGAAGATGTTGTAGCCGCCGGGCAGGCGCACTTCGCTCATGTTGTAAACCGGCCAGCCTTCACCCAGGCCGCCCAGGAAGCTGCGCAGCGCCTTGCGGAATTCGGCGGGCTTTTGCACCGAGCCGCTGTAGCCGATGTAGGGGTTGTCCCGGGGGCCGATGGCCACGGGCATGTAGACGTGATCGACGTAGGAAATGTTGTAGCCCACGTTGGCGGGCTTGAGCAGCCGCGCGGCCTGCCCCGCGGGGATGTCGGAGTCGCCGAAGGTGTATTCGGACAGTTGCGCGAAGGCGTCCTCGGGGAACTGCACCTTGCTGGCATACGTGGTCAGCGCGCACGCCGTGCCCTGCGCCTGGCAGGTGACTTCGGCGGGGGTGGCCATGGGCTTGTCCTCGCCGTTGCGCAGGCGCTTGTTGCGGTCGGCCAGCAGCATGCGGCCGCCGTTCCACCAGGTGATGTACTGCCTAGGGCCGAGTTCGCTGTAAAGCGGCAGGGTGATGGTGACTTCGGAGCCGGGCGGGATGCCCTGGCCGTCGTTGACGTAGAGCTTGTAGACCACGTCGGTGGGCAGCGCCTCGGTGGTGCGCAGGCAGCCCTGCACCCACAGGTTCTCCGCATTGGTGCTGGTGGAGAGCACGGGGTAGATCTGCTCGTCGGCGTTGTTGCGGATGGTGATGGTCTTGGGGGCGATCGTCACGTCCTGCATGTCGTAGTCCTTGCAGACGACAGAGCCCTGGGGCGCGCCAGCGCCCGGCGGGGGGCCGGAGGTGGGGGGCGTGTCGCTGGCATCACTGCCGCCGCCGCAGGCCGTGAGGGTGAACATGAATGCCAGCGCGGCGGCGGCACTCACGGGGCGCCGGATCGCGCCGTTCGGGGCAGAGGGGTGCATGGCTTGAAACTCCTTGTGGTTCTACAGGTACGAATCTAGGGAGAAACGGGCCAGGGCATGAACACGATCTGCGGTGCCGGTGTCCCAGGTTGAGGAAGGGCGTCCCGCACGCCCGTCAGATCAGAGTACTTCGTCCAGCCAGTCCATGGAGACGGCGGCCGAATAGGCCAGGTTGCCTGTCTGGCAATGGCCGTCGGCGCCTTCCTCGGCGGTGAACAGGTGGTGCGCCACCGGCCCGGCCACGGTGTTCAGGAAGCGCGTGCACTGCGCCTGGGGCTCCTGCCCCTCGCCGCTGCCCACCAGGGCCAGCGACGGGCAGCGAATGTTGCGCAGGTCGGCATCGCTGACGCGGAAGTCGCGCAGCCGCTGGTAGGTCTGCTTGAAGCTGTCACGCCCCATGCGGACCATCAGGCTGCGCATCATCTCGCGCTGCTGCGGCGGGATCGCCGTGTCCGGGATGTGGTCCAGGTCGGCCAGGCGGATGTCCTCGGCGTCGGGCCACTGCGCCGGGTCGAAGCCGACGAACGACACCATGTAGGCGTGCAGATCGACGATGGGCGAATTGGCGATCAGCGCGCGGATGCGCGGCTCGTGCGCCGCCATGCGCGTGGCGAAGTAGCCGCCGTAGCTGATGCCCATGAGCGCCACGCGGCGCGGGTCGGTGCCCCGGCGCGCCAGCAGAAAGTCCAGCGCCGCGCGGGCGATGACCTCGTACTCCGGCACGAAGGCCAGGCCGGGGTACCAGCGCAGCGTGTCCATCTGCCCCGGCCCCGTGACCAGCAGCAGGTGGTAGCCGCGCTCCAGCGCCGCGCGGCCATAGGCCAGCCAGGTTTCCTCCAGCGTGCCGTCGTAGCCGCTGATGATGATCAGCGTCTTGCCCTGCCTGCGGCCCGCCTGCGGCGCGCGGAAGTAGTACGCGGGCAGCAGCTTGTTGCCGAAGGGCATGGCCGCTTCCTCGCACGCCAGCTCGGGGGCGCGCAGCATCGCCGCCAGGAAGCACTCGCGGCTCTTGAGGCCGAGCGCCGCGTGGCGCGGGTCCAGCACGCCGCAGTAGTACTCGGCGGCGCGGTAGTTGTTGCAGGCCACCAGGTACTGGTCGCGCGCGCTGAGCGCATGGCCGCGCCGCGCGCGCGCCTGCGCGTCCTCCTCCTGGCGCACGGCAGCGGCGGCGAACTCGTTCACCCAGCTCGCCGGCTGTCCGTTCTGGATGCGCTGCGCCAGCGCAAAGCACTCGCCCACCGAGGCGCCGCCGTAGCGCGCCGCGCCGAGCTGGCGCATGAGCTGGAAGTCCATCTCGGCATCGGCGAAGCCGGCCACGCGCGTCGCGCCGCGCTCGGTGCCCGTGGGCGCCGCCGTGGCCGCCCGCGCCGGAGGCGCCAGCATGGGCAGCGCCAGGCCAGCGGCGGCGGCCGCCATGAAGCCGCGCCGCCGCGCCAGGGGGTTGTCGTAGGGGTTCATCGTTCAACTCCGTTCGTGGTGGGCGCCCGTGTGCGCCCGTTGGTGCCATTCGGTGGGCGAGAGCCCGAAGCGCGCGCGGAACAGCTTGCTGAAGCCCGAGGCATCGGCAAAGCCGCAGCGCCACGCCAGCGCGCCCACGTTCAGCCGCTGGCCCTGTGCCAGCAGCCCCTGGGCGCGCTGCAGGCGCATGTCGCGCAGCACGCCCATCACGGTCTGGCCCTGCGCCGCGAAGGCCTCGTACAGCCGCGTGCGCGAGCAGCCCGCGCCCTGCGCGATGGCCGCGGCGTCCAGGTCGTGGCGGTGCGCCTGCTGCTCCATGAAGCGCAGCGCCGCCGCATGGCGGCCCGTGTGCAGGCATTCGTGCAGATCGGGCAGGTCGGCGGCCGCGCCCTGGCGGCCCAGGTTGCGCAGCATGAGCAGCGCCAGCGCGCGCGTGGCGTCCAGCAGGGCGGCGCATTCGCTGGCGTCCAGCGTGCCCTGGCGCAGCAGCAGGGCCGCGTGGCCCATCTGGCTGGAGAGCGCCGGGGCCAGCGCGCAGCGCGCGCTGAGCAGCCGGGTGGAAGGCTCCTGCCCCAACGCGGCGGCCACGTCCTGGCGCGGCAGGGCCAGGAAGACCTGGCGCGCGCCCTGGCCCCAGCGGTACGCGCCCGCCTCGCGCGGCGCGCACAGGCTCAGGGCGCCCGGCCCCTTGCGCGGATAGGCCTGGGGCAGCAGGTCGCCGAACTGCATCAGCGTCAGCACCACCATGTCGTCGGGCTGCGCGCGCCGCGCACCGGTGCGCATCTCGTAAGCCGACGAGCGCGTGGCGCCCAGGGTGCACACGCCGCTGGACAGGGTGGTCAGCTCGGCCTCCAGCGGCACCTCGGGCGCGGGCCGGAAGTCCACCCAGCGGTGGGCGATCTCCTGCCACGCCGCGTGGCGCAGCGCGGGCTCCAGGTCCGCCGAGGAACGGTGCTCCAGAACGCAGGCGGGCAGTGTGGGGTGCGGCATGGCGCGGAGTTTAGGAACGCACCGCCGCACCGCGAACCCGCGCGCGGCGCATTCCGGACGCATTCCCCTAACCTGGGACGCAGTCCCAGGGCCGTGCGCTCAGCGCCCCCACAGGCGCTGGTGCCACTCGGTGGGCGAGAGCCCGAAGCGCGCGCGGAACAGCTTGCTGAAATCCGACGGGTTGGCGAAGCCGCAGCGCCACGCCAGCCCGCCCACGTGCAGCCGGGCGCTTTGCTCGATGCCGCGCCGCGCGCGCTGCAGGCGCAGCTCGCGCAGCGCGCCCATCACGGTCTGGCCCTGCGCCGCGAAGGCCTCGTACAGCCGCGTGCGCGAGCAGCCCACGCCGCGTGCGATGGCAGCCGCGTCCAGGTCGTGACGGTGCGCCTGCTGCTCCATGAAGCGCAGTGCCGCCGCATGGCGGCCGGCGTGCAGGCACTCGTTCAGATCAGGCAGGTCGGCGCCCAGGCCCTGGCGGCCCAGGTTGCGCAGCATGAGCAGCGCCAGCGCGCGCGTGGCGTCGAGCACGCCGCCGTACTCCACGTCGTCGAGCTGCCCGGGCCGGCGCACCAGCAGCGCCAGGTGGCCGAGCTGGCTGGCCAGCATGGGCGCCAGCGCGCAGCGCTGCGGCACCAGCAGCGTGTTGCCCGGCTTGTGCCCCAGCGTGTCCCACACCAGGCGGCGCGGCAGCGCCAGGTAGGTCTGGCGCGCCCCGGCGCCCCAGCGGTAGCAGCCTTCCTGCTCGGGCACGTACATGCCCAGCATGCCCGCCGTGGCGTGCTGGTGCTCGCCCGGCGCGGCGTTCAGCCGCATCTCGCCGGCCTGGAGCAGCGAGAGCACCACCATGTCCTCCGCTGGGGGCACGTGCTGCGGGCCGGTGCGCATCTCGTAGGCGGTGGAGCGCTTGGTGCCGAAGAAGCTGGCCTGCCCGCGCAGCAGCGACCAGGAGGCGTCGAGCTCCTCACCCGGCGACAGGGGCTGCACATCCACCCAGTTGTGCGCCACGTCGCGCCAGTAATCCAGGCGAATGGCCGGATCGACTTCGCTGGAGGACCAATGCTCCAGCACGCAGGGCGCGGGGGTGGGTGTCATGGCGACGGATTGTAGGCAGCGGCATGCCACGGCAGCAGGCTGGGCACGGGCCGCCGCCGGACGCATTTCCTCAACATGGGACGCCGGCGCCCAAGATCGTCCACGGCGCGGCCGCCATCCGTTCCTAGACTTGCCAGCGATGGCGGCCGCAGGCCGCCACTGCGGCAAGAACCATCCACCCTGCACCCCATCCCGCCATACGCCAGCGCATGCCCCGCGCCCCGTGGGCGTGCGCTGGCGGCGCTGCGTCCGCAGCACGGGGCTTGAAGCCAAATCGACCCGAAACGCCCGCCAAACAAGCGCCAGCAGCTATCAAAACAAGAGTTCATCGAAGGAAAACACCATGCTTCCCCGCCACCTGTTGCTCCCCCTGCTGCTGGCCTGCGCGGCCAGCGGCGCCCAGGCCGCCATCTGCCGCGCGGCACCCACGGCCAGCGGCAGCGCCGACGGCGCCACCTGGGCCGACGCGATGACGCTGCAAGCCGCCTTGGGCAACGGCGGCTGCGATGAAATCTGGCTGCAGCAGGGCCTGTACAAGCCCGGCACACAGCGCAGCGACGCCTTCCACATCAAGCGCCCCTTGGCGCTCTACGGCGGCTTCGTGGGCGGCGAGACGGCGCGCGGCCAGCGCGCCACCAACAGCCGCCTGACGGTGCTGTCCGGCGACATCGACAACAACGACACCACCGACACCGACGGCATCGTGCGGGATGCCGTCCACCAGGACAGTGGCGGCGGCAACAGCTTCAACGTGGTGTACCTGCGGCTCAACTCCGGAAACCCCAGCCTCACCCGCCTCAACACCATCATCGACGGCCTGACCATCACCGCCGGACGGGCCAACGGCAGCAACATCCAGAGCAGCGGCGGCGGACTGCGCTGCGATGCGCAGAACGGCGAATGCAGCCCGACCCTGCGCAACCTCACTTTCAGCGGCAACTACGCCAGTTCCGGAGGCGCCCTCTACAACTCGGGAAACAACGGCATCGCCAGCCCGCTCATCACGCATTCGACGTTCACCGGCAACGTGTCGGCCGCCTCCGGCGGCGCCATCTACAACAGTGTTGGCGGCACGGGCAGCAGCAGCCCCCGCATCGAACACTCCACCTTCAGCGGCAACCGGGCCGCAGCAGGCGGTGGCGCCATCGTCAACATCAGCCAAGCCCAGCCCGAGGTCGCGTTCTCCACGTTCCACGGCAACACGGCCACCATCAGAGGGGGGGCCATCGCCAACATGGGCAGCACCCACACCACCATCACCGCATCGGCCTTCTGGGCCAACACTGCTACCTCGGGGGCGCAGATCTTTCTTGACGGGAACACCGGCACCACCGACCTCGACGGCAATCTGGTGCAAGGCGGCGGCTGCGGCGGCGGCGTATATGCGGTTCCCACCGCCGCCTGCAGCGGTAGCCCGCTGACCGGCGACCCCCTGCTCGGCACGCTGCAAGACAACGGCGGCCCCACCTGGACGATGCTGCCCGCCACCGGCAGCCCGGCCCTGGGCGAAGCCGCCTGCAGCGCGGGCGCGTCCGACCAGCGCGGCGCAGCGCGCCCATCCGGCCCCTGCGCCATCGGCGCGGTGGAGCGGCAGGCCAGCCCCCCCGGCTTCCCGGCCAGCATCAACCCGACCAGCGACCAGGTGCGCCAAATCGCCCTGGATTGGCCGCCCGCCAACAGCGCGGTGACCTACGTGGTGGCGACGGTGCCGGGCGGCCAGGAGGTCTGCCGCACCTCGGCCACCGCCTGCGTGGTGACGGGGCTGGGCGACGGCCAGACCTACAACTTCGCACTGACCGCGCTCAATGAGGTTGGCAGTGGTAGCGCCATCGGGTTCTCCGGCAGCACCCTGGCCCTGCCCGGCACGCCCACCGGCTTCACCACGCCCGGCGCCGAGGTGCGCCAGGCCACGCTGTCGTGGACGGCGCCCGCCACGGGCGGCGCGGTGGAGCGCTACATCGTCACCGACACCGCCACCAGCACCGTGGTGTGCAACGTGCCCGCGTCCAGCACCGGCTGCGTGGTGGGTAGCTTGGCCAACGGCACGGCCTACGACTTCGCCCTACTGGCGCGCAACGCCGCGGGCGACAGCACCACCGCCAGCACCAGCGCCACCACCCTGGCCCTGCCCGCCACGCCCGCCGGCTTCACCGCCACCCCCGGCGTGCGCCAGCTCACCCTGGCCTGGAGCGCCGCCGCTGGCGCCACCGGCTACGTAGTGACCGACGTGACCGGCGCCCCCGCCCAGGTCTGCAGCACCAGCGCCACCACCTGCACCGTGACCGGCCTGGGCAACGGCGACACCCGCGCCTACCGCCTGCTGGCGCGCAGCGCTGCGGGCGACAGCGCCACCGCCGCCAGCACCAGCGCCACCACCCTGGCCCTGCCGGACGCCCCCGCGCACGTCACCGCCGCGGCGGGCAACGGCCAGGCCACGGTGGCCTGGGCCGCCCCGGCCCGCGACGGCGGCAGCGCCATCACCGGCTACACCGTCACGGCCACGCCCGGCGGCAACACCTGCACCACGGCCGCCACGCCGCCCGCCGCCCCGGCCACGGCCTGCGACGTGACCGGCCTGGCCAACGGACAAAGCTACAGCTTCGCCGTCACCGCCACCAACGCCGTGGGCACCGGGCCCGCCGCCACCTCGGACAGCGCGGCGCCCACGCAGCGCAGCTTCTCGGCCACCGGGCCCAAGGGCACCGTCACGGCCAGCTTCACCGGCGGCGGCGCCACCTGCACCTTCGACAGCGCCAGCCTGCTGCCGGCCCCCGCCAGGGACTCCGGCGTGCCCGCTTTCGCCCATGGCGTGCTCGACTTCGCGCTGGCCGGCTGCACCGGCCCCGTGGCCATGACCGTGGCCTACCCCGCGCCGCTGGCCGCCGGCACCCAGTACTGGAAGCTGCGCGGCACCCGTTGGCAGACCTACCCCGCGACCCTGGACCTGGCCGCAGGCACGGCCACCTTCGCCCTGGAAGACGGCGGCCCGGGCGACGACGGCCCGGCGGGCGACGGCCGCATCGTGGACCCCTCCGGCGCGGGGCTGCTGGCGGCGCCAGCCTCCATCCCCACGCTGTCGCAGTGGGGCGTGCTGCTGCTGTCCGGCCTGCTGGCGCTGCTGGCGCTGCGGCGCGGCCCCGGATACAAGGCAAATCGGCCCTGAGCCCTTGCCAGACAAGCGTGAGCAGCTACCCAATGCATAGCACCCACGGAACACCAGAGGCCCCGCCATGCGCATCCATGCCCTGATCGCCGCCGCCGCGCTGCTGGCCAGCGCCAGCGCGCAGGCGGCGCCCTACGCCACCACCTACCACGGCACCATCGCCAGCTCCCAGATCCCCGCAGACGCGCCCGATGGCGCGGCCTTCACCCTCACCCTGGTGTTCGACAACGGCGGCAGCAGCGCCACCAGCCAGCACTGGAACATCGGCGACCTGGCCTGCGGCTTCTGGCGCTGGCGCGTGGACGGCACGCGCAGCGTGGCGGTGGCGCTGGACTTGGGCGGCGGCGTGGCCCAGGGCCTGGGCAGCGCCCGCACCGACGCGGCGGGCGCGCTGACGCAGGTGTTCTCCTCGGTCAACACCGGCGGCCCGATGGCCTGGGCCGACTACGGCGTGAGCGGCCTGGCCCCGGGCACGGCCATCGGCTGGTTTGCCGATGGCACGCCCCAGGTCTTCGGCCTGATGGCGGGCGGGGGCGGCGGCAGCTTCGACGACGGCGCGGGCACCGCCGCCGGGGGCGTGGACATGGCCCCGGCGCGCTGGAGCGCGCCGCTGCCCTTCACCGGCGCCTGCGACGCCAGCGCCGAGCCGCCCGTGGCCCACGCCATTGGCACCCACGTCACACCCGCGGAAGGCGGCACGCTCACTTGCCCAGCCACGGCGCTGCACGGCAGCAGCGCGCACTGCACGGCCCAGCCCGCACCGGGCTACACCACCGAAACCATCGACGGCTGCGGCGGCACCGCCACGGGCGCGGGCGTGAACGGCTACGACACCGGCGCCATCACCGGCGCCTGCACGGTGGCGGCGCGCTTCACGCGCAATGCCTACGCCATCGCCACCAGCGCCACGCCCACGAACGGCGGCACGCTGGACTGCCCGGCCACGGTGGCGCATGGCGGCGATGCCGTCTGCCACGCGGCGGCGGCCACGGGCTTCGGCTTCAGCCACTTCACGGGCTGCGACAGCGCCAGCGGCAGCACCTGCACGCTGGCCAACGTGCAGGGCCCGCGCAGCGTGGCCGCCGTCTTCACGCCCATCGCGCCCGCCGGGGTGGCGATTCCGGTGCTGGCACCGTGGGGGGTGTGGCTGCTGGCGGGGCTGCTGGGGGTGCTGGGGCTGCGGCGCAGGGGCGGGTAATTCCAGTTCCAGATCAATCGATTACTTTGTCGGCTTCGCTTGCCGTGCGTCAGCACTGTCTGCGCTTCGCCTTCGCGTACTCGATCGATCTGGAAATGGAATAAGGCTCACACCCCCAGGTACTGCGCCCGCGCGGCCGCGTCGCGCGCCAGTTCGGCCATGGGGGCGCTGTGCACGATGCGGCCTTTTTCGAGCACGCAGGCGCGGTCGGCCACGGCCTGGGCGAAGGGCAGGTTCTGCTCGCACAGCAGGATGCCCACGCCCTGCGCCTTGAGCGCACGGATGGCCTGCGCCATCTGCTCGACGATGACCGGGGCCACGCCTTCGGAGGGTTCGTCGAGCAGCACCACGAGCGGCTGGCCCATGAGCGTGCGCGCCACGGTGAGCATCTGCTGCTCGCCGCCGCTCATGCGCGTGCCCAGGCGCTGCGGCATGGCGCCCAGGTTGGGAAAGAGCTGGAACAGGCGCTCGGGCGTCCAGCGCGGCGCGGGCATGCCGTCGGGCCAGGCGCGCGGCGGCTGGCGGCCGGTTTCGAGGTTTTCCAGCACCGTCAGGCCGGTGAAGATGCGCCGCTCCTCGGGCACGTAGCCCAGGCCCAGGCGCGCGATCTGGTGCGGCGCGCAGCCCCGCAGGGGCTGGCCCATGAAGCCGATGCGGCCCTGCGTACGCGCCAGCAGCCCGGCGATGGCCTTGAGCGTGGTGCTCTTGCCCGCGCCGTTGCGCCCCATCAGCGCCACGACTTCGCCGCGCGCGACGTGCAGCGAGACGCCGTGCAGGATGTGCGCGGCGCCATGCCAGGCGTTCAGGTCCTCGACGGTGAGCAAGGGTGTTTTTGGCGCAAAACCGTTGTCTGGCAAGCGCGGGCAGCTCTCGTTTTCAGAGCATTCCAGGCCCGTGCCGAGGTACGCGGCCTGCACGCGCGCATCGTGGCGGATGGCCTGCGGCGCGCCCTCGGCCAGCAACTGGCCGCGCACCAGCACGGCCACGCGGTCGGCGTGGCCGAACACCACGTCCATGCTGTGCTCGGTGAACAGCACGCCCATGCGGCGCGTGCGCGCCAGGCGCTGCACCAACTGCATCAGCGCGCCGCGCTCGGCCGGGGCCATGCCGGCGGTGGGTTCGTCCATGAGCAGCAGGCGCGGGTTGCCCGCCAGGGCCAGCGCCAGCTCCACGCGCTTGACGTCGCCGTAGGCCAGGGCGCTGCAGGGCTGCGCGGCCTGGCCCTCCATGCCCACCTGGGCCAGCAGCGCCAGCGCGTCCTGCGGGCGGTGGCCGCTGGCGCGGCGCCACCAGCGCGCGGTGGCGCGGTCGTGCGCCAGCAGGGCCAGTTGCACGTTCTCCAGCACGGTGAAGCTGGCGAAGGTTTCGGCCACCTGGAAGGTGCGGCCCACGCCCAGGCGCGCCAGGCGGCGCGGCGGCAGGCCGATGATGTCCTGCCCGCCCAGCAGCACGCGCCCGGCATCCGGCGCGAGCTGGCCGCCCAGCATGTTGAAGGTGGTGGACTTGCCCGCGCCATTGGGGCCGATGAGCGCCAGCAGCTCGCCCGCCGCGAGCCGCAGCGACACGCCCTGCACCGCCTGCACGCCGCCGAACGACTTGTGCAGCCCCTGCACTTCCAGCAGGCTCATGGTGCGCTCCCCGCCGCTCTGTTTTTAAGAGCTGCCAGCGCTTGCCAGTAATGGCCCAGGCCGGAAATTCCTTGTGGAAACAGCAGCACCAAGAGCAGGATCACGCCGCCCAGCAGGGCGCGCCAGTATTCGGTGCCGCGCGCCAGGCTGTCGTGCAGCCAGGTGAAGGCGGCCGCCCCCACCACCGGCCCGGCGAGCTGCTGCAGCCCGCCCAGCAGCACCATGGCCAGGCCATCGACCGAGCGCGCCACGGCCAGCGCATCGGGCGCCACGCTGCCCTTGGAGAAGGCGTACAGCCCCCCGGCCAGCCCGGCCAGCGCGCCGGCCACGGCGAAGGCCGACCACTGCACGCGGCGCACGGCGATGCCCAGCGCCTCGGCGCGCGCGCCGGCGTCGCGCGCGGCGCGCAGCGCGTAGCCCCAGGGCGACAGCAGCAGGCGCCGCAGCAGATAGATGCCCGCCGCGCACAGCGCCAGCGCCAGCAGGTAGAAGCCCGCGCCCTGCGCCGCCCATTCGGGCGGCCAGACGCCGGTGATGCCGTTGCTGCCGCCGGTGAAGCCGTCCCACTGGTAGGCCACGGCCCAGGTGAGCTGCGCGAAGGCCAGCGTGAGCATGGCCAGGTAGATGCCCGACAGGCGCACGCACAGCCAGCCGTACACCAGCCCGCCCGCCGCCGCCGCCAGCGGCGCGGCCGCCAGGGCCGCGCCCATGGGCCAGCCGGCCCAGCGCACCAGCAGCGCCGCGCCGTAGGCGCCCAGGCCGAAGTAGGCGGCGTGGCCGAAGGAGTGCAGCCCGCCCGGCCCGGCCAGCAGGTGCAGGCTGGCGGCGAACAGCGCGGCAATCGCCACGTCGGCGGCCAGCACGGTGGCGTAGCTCTGCGCCCCGGCGAGCCAGGGCAGCAGCGCCAGCGCCGCCAGCAGCGCGCACCAGGCCAGCGTGGCGGCGCGCCCGGCGGGGCGCAGCGGCGCCTCGGGCGCGCCCAGGGCGCGGGCCGGGGCGGGCGCGCGCCCGAGCAGCCCCCAGGGCCGCCACAGCAGCACGGCGGCCATGACCAGGAATTCGGCCACCAGCGTGAGCTGGGGAAAGGCGATTTCCACCCCGCCGAGCGTGACCACGCCAAGCCAGATGCACACGGCTTTCAGCTCGGCGATGAGCAGCGCCGCCACGAAGGCGCCGGGCAGCGAGCCCATGCCGCCCACCACCACCACGACGAAGGCGGCGCCGATGGTGAGCATGTCCAGCTCCAGGCTGGCGGGCTCGCGCGGCAGTTGCAGCGCGCCGCCCAGCCCGGCCAGGAAGGCGCCGAGCGCGAACACGCTGGTGAACAGCCAGGCCTGGTTGACGCCGAGCGCGCCGAGCATCTCGCGGTCGTGCGTGGCGGCGCGCACCAGCGTGCCCCAGCGCGTGCGCGCCAGCAGCAGCGTGAGCGCCAGCAGCACCAGCGGCCCGGCGGCGATGAGGAACAGGTCGTAGGCCGGAAAGCGCCGCCCGAGCAGCGCCACCGCGCCCTCCAGGCCCGGCGCGCGCGGGCCGAACAGCTCCTCGGGGCCCCAGAGCCACAGGGCGGCATCCTTGAACACCAGCACCAGCGCGAAGGTGGCGAGCAGCTGCAGCAGCTCGGGCGCGCGGTAGATGCGGCGCAGCAGCAGCACCTCCACCGCCGCGCCGAGCAGGCCCACGGCCAGCGGCGCGAGCAGCAGCGCGGGCCAGAAACCAAGCGCGCCGCCCAACTGTTCAACACAGGTGTAGGCGCCGTACAGCCCCAGCATGTACAGCGAGCCGTGGGCGAAGTTGACGATGCGCAGGACGCCGAAGATCAGCGACAGCCCGGCCGCCACCAGGAACAGCGTGGAGGCGCCCGCCAGGCCGTTCAGGAGCTGTACGAGCAGGCCGGAGAAGTCCATCGGCCCGTCACGGCGCGGCGGGGCGCAGCGCCTTCACCTCGGCGTCGGAGGGCTGGAACTTGCCGCCGTCCTGGTAGCTGAAGTCCACCATCACGCCCTTGCCCTGGCGCAGCGCGGTCTTGCCGACGTAGGCGCCCATGGTGGACTGGTGGTCCTGCGCGCGGTAGGTGATGGGGCCGAACGGCGTCTTGACTTCCAGGCCGCGGAAGGCGGCGATGAGCTTCTCGGTGTCGGCGCTGCCGCCGGTCTTCTTCAGCCCCTCGGCGATCGACAGGATGGCGTTGTAGCCGACGATGGAGCCGGCGCGCGGGTAGTCCTTGAAGCGCTGCTGGTAAGCGTCGAGGAAAGCCTGGTGCGCGGGCGTCTGGATGGCGTACCAGGGGTAGCCGGTGACGATCCAGCCCTCGGGCGTCTCGCCCTTGAGGGTGTCGAGGTACTCCGGCTCGCCTGACAGCAGGCTGACCACGCCGCGCCCCTGGAACAGGCCGCGCGTGTTGCCCTCGCGCACGAACTTGGCCAGGTCGGCGGCGAACAGCACGTTGAAGATGGCGTCGGGCCGGGCGTCCTGCAGCGCCTGCACCACGCTGCCGGCATCGACCTTGCCCAGCGGCGTGGCCTGCTCGGCGACGAACTCCACGCCGGGCTGGGCCTGCTGCAGAAGCTTCTTGAAGGTGGCCACGGCCGACTGGCCGTATTCGTAGTTGGGGTAGACGATGGCCCAGCGCTGCTTCTTCATCGCCGCGGCCTCGGGCACCAGCATGGCCACCTGCATGTAGGTCGAGGGGCGCAGGCGGAAGGTGTAGCGGTTGCCCTGTTCCCAGACGATCTTGTCGGTGAGCGGCTCGGCGGCGAGGAAGAAGCGCTTCTTCTGCTGCGCGAAATCGGTCAGCGCCAGGCCGATGTGCGAGAGGAAGCTGCCCATGAGCACGTCGGCCTTCTCGCGCGCCAGCAGCTCCTCTGCGGCGCGCACGGCGTCGCCGGGGCTGGCGTTGTCGTCGCGCGTGACCAGCTGCAGCTGCTTGCCGGCGATGCCGCCCGCCGCGTTGACCTGCGCCACGGCCAGCTCCATACCCTTCTTGTAGGGCTCCAGGAAGGCGGGCTGGGCCTTGTAGCTGTTGATTTCGCCGATCTTGATCGTTCCCTGGGCATGGGCCGCGCCCCAGCACAGGGCGAGCGCGGCGACGACGGTGGAAAGGGGCGAAGTCATGGGCATTCCTTGTCCGATATCAGTTCAGGGGCTCAGCACTGTACCCGCACCACGGGTTTGTCCGACAATGGACGGGTTTTCCCGCAAAGCCCCAGCGGACACCGGGCGGGCCTTTTTGGCTTATGCCCATGGCGAATAAAAAATCGATGAAACTCGGCCGCATTCTTTATTAACCCATCCTGTCGATCTTTTCATGAGCGCATTCCTCGAAGAGCGAGTTCTCTCCGTACACCACTGGACCGACCGCCTGTTCTCCTTCACCACCACGCGCGACCCCGCCCTGCGTTTCTCCAACGGCCACTTCACCATGATCGGCCTGAAGGTGGACGGCAAGCCGCTGCTGCGCGCCTACTCCATCGCCAGCCCGAACTGGGAGGAGCACCTGGAGTTCCTCTCGATCAAGGTGCCGGACGGCCCGCTGACCTCGAAGCTGCAGAACATCCAGGTGGGCGACACCATCATCGTCGGCAAGAAGCCCACGGGCACGCTGCTCATCGACTACCTGCTGCCCGGCAAGAACCTGTACCTGATCGGCACCGGCACGGGCCTGGCGCCCTGGCTGTCGATCGTGCGCGACCCCGACACCTACGAGCGCTTCGAGAAGGTGGTGGTGGTGCACGGCGTGCGCGAAGTCAAGGAACTGGCCTACCAGGAGCTGTTCGAGAAGGAACTGCCGAACCACGAGTTGCTGGGCGAGATCGTGCGCGACAAGCTGATCTACTACCCGACGGTGACGCGCGAGCCCTTCCGCAACCAGGGCCGCATCACCGACCTGATCGCCAGCGGCGCCTTCCCCGCCAACATCGGCCTGCCGCCGCTGGACCCGCTGACGGACCGCGTGATGCTCTGCGGCAGCCCCGCGATGCTGGCCGACCTCAAGGTGATGCTGGAAAAGCGCGACTTCGAGGAAGGCAACACGAGCACGCCGGGCGATTTCGTGATCGAGCGCGCATTTGTAGAGAAATAAGCCTCCAGCCCTTGCCCAGCAAGCGCCAGCAGCTATTAAATCAATATCTGCTGGCGCTTTTTTCCTGGGCGACCGCCGGGGCTTCCATGGCCTGTGCCGGGTCGTCCGATTCGAGCACCTGCTGCGCCCAGGGCACGAGCTTGCGCGTGTCGGCGCGCAGCAGCTCCTGCTTCACCGCCAGGATCTGCGCCGGGTGCATGGAGAAGCTGCGCAGCCCCAGGCCGAGCAGCAGCCGCGTCATGGCCACGTCGCCCGCCACCTCGCCGCACACGCTCACGCTCTTGCCCTGCTCGGCGCCGGCGGCAATCACATCCGCCACCAGGCGCAGCACGGCGGGGTGCAGCGGGTCGTACAGGTGCGCCACCGATTCGTCCGCGCGGTCGATGGCCAGGGCGTACTGGATCAGGTCGTTGGTGCCGATCGACAGGTAGTCGAAATAGCGCAGAAAGCGCCGCGCCAGCAGCGCCGCGGCGGGCACCTCGATCATCGCGCCCAGGCGCACCGGGCCGTAGGCCACGCCGCGCGCATCCAGCTCGGCGCGCGCCAGATCGACCTGCGCCAGCGCCTGGTGGATCTCGCTGACGTGCGCGATCATGGGGAACAGCAGGTTCACCCGGCCATACGCCGCCGCGCGCAGCACGGCGCGCAGCTGGGTGCGGAACATCACCGGGTCGGCCAGGCTCCAGCGGATGGCGCGCAGGCCCAGCGCCGGGTTCAGGTGGTCGTCCTTGTGGCCCTTCTCCAGCGGCTTGTCGGCGCCCACGTCGATGGTGCGGATGGTCACCGGCAGGCCCTGCATGCCCTCGATGACCTGGCGGTAGGCCTGGTACTGTTCCTCTTCGCCGGGCAGGTGGCTGCCCTTGCCCATGAACAGGAATTCGGTGCGGAACAGCCCCACGCCCACGGCCCCGGCGCGCACGGCGGCCTCGGTGTCGGCGGGCTGCTCGATGTTGGCCAGCAGCTCGACCTTGTGCCCGTCGATGGTGACGGCGGGCGTATGGCGCAGGCGGATCAGGCGCTCGCGCTCCAGCTCGATCTGGCGCTGGCGGAAGCCGTATTCGGCCAGAATGATGGGCGAGGGATCGACGATGAGCACGCCCGCATCGCCGTCGATGATGACCCAGTCGTCCTGGCGCACGAGCTGGCTGGCGGCGCGCGCGCCCACCACGGCCGGGATGTCCATGCTGCGCGCGACGATGGCGGTGTGGCTGGTCTTGCCGCCGACGTCGGTGACGAAGCCGGCGAACACGCTCTGCTTGAACTGCAACAGGTCGGCCGGCGCCAGGTCGTTGGCCACGAGCACCAGCGGCACGTCGGTGCCGTCGCCCGGCAGCAGCTCCTGCTGGCCGGCCGCCGGGGGCGCGGGCGGCGCGGGCGCGGCCACGGGGCTGGCCACGCCCTTCATGTAGCGCAGGATGCGCTCGACCACCTGCTCCAGGTCGGCCTTGCGCTCGCGCAGGTAGTCGTCCTCCATCTCGTCGAACTGGCGCGAGATGACTTCGAGCTGCGTCACCAGCGCCCATTCGGCGTTGTACAGGCGCTCGCTGATCCAGTGCTTGATGCCGGCCACCAGGGTCTCGTCCTGCAGCAGCATCAGGTGCACGTCGAGCAACGCGGTCAGCTCGGCCGGCGCGTCGGCCGGCATCTCTACCTGCAGGCGCTGCAGCTCGTGCACCACGGCGTTGCGGCCGCGGCGCACGCGCTCGATTTCATCCGGCACCTGCTCGGGCTGGATGAAGTAGTGCGCCACGTCCAGGTGGCTGGCCGCCAGCAGCACGGCACGCCCGATAGCGATGCCCCGGGCGACGGCCAGTCCATGGATGGCGAAGGTCATATGCGCGCCTCCCGGGTCACTGGCCTTCGCCGAACTTGTCGGCAATCAAGGCCAGCAGCGCGTCCATGGCCTCGCGCTCCTGCGGGCCGTCGGTCTCGATGTCCACCACGCTGCCCAGGCCCGCGGCCAGCATCATCACGCCCATGATGCTCTTGGCGTTGATGCGGCGCTCGCCCCGGCTCATGAACACCTCGCAGGGAAAGCTGCCCGCCATCTTGGTCAGCTTGGCGGACGCGCGGGCATGCAGCCCGAGCTTGTTGATGATGGTCGTGGTTTCTTTAATCATGGGATTTGCATGGGATCGGCTGGGGCGACACGCTGGCGGCCACCTGCATGACACCGGCCTTGCCGCCATCGACAGCGCGCGAGACCAGGCCGTCCACGTCCTCGTGGCGGTAGCACAGCGCGCGCAGCAGCATGGGCAGGTTGACGCCGCTGACCAGGCGCTGGCAGGGCATGCCGTCCACCAGGCGCTGGGCCACGTTGCAGGGCGTGGCGCCGAGCATGTCGGACAGCACCAGCGTGGGCGCCTGGGCGCCGCCGCCCTGCGCCAGCAGGGCGCGCGCGTGCGCCAGGGTGTCCTCGGGCGGCTCCTGGGGCGGCACGTCCAGCACCAGCAGGTCGCCGGCGCAGTCGGGGAATACGTGCAGCGCGCAGGCGCGCAGCGCCTCGGCCAGGGGGGCATGGGTGATGAGAAGAATGCGCGTGCTCATGGGATGGGTGTTTGCCCGGCAATTATGCGGGTTCGGGGACAATGCGAACTTCCCTGGCGCAGCGCAATCCCACGGACACTCCCACGGCAAACACGTTGAAAACAGCAGTCATGGCCATCAAACATTGGATTACCGGCGTGGCACTCGCCGCCTTCGCGGGCATCGGCGCCTACGTCTACCTGGGCGCGGGCCAGCAGGCGGCGCCGTCCTCGACCTTCGTGCTGCTCGACGGCTCGCAGCAGACCACCGCCGACCTGCGCGGCAAGGTGACCCTGGTGAATTTCTGGGCCACGAGCTGCACCACCTGCGTGGCCGAGATGCCCGACATCGTGCGCACCTACGACAAGTACCGCGCCCAGGGCTTCGAGACCCTGGCCGTGGCCATGAGCTACGACCCGCCGAGCTACGTGGTGAACTTCGCCGAGTCGCGCAAGCTGCCGTTCAAGGTGGCCATCGACAACACCGGCGCCGTGGCGCGCGCCTGGGGCGACATCAAGATCACCCCCACCACCTACATCGTCAACAAGCGCGGCGAGATCGTGAAGAGCTACGTGGGCGCGCCCGACTTCGCCGAGCTGCACCGCCTCATCGAGAAACTGCTGGCCGAGACCTGACACCAGGCGCCAGACAAAAGGGCCTGTTCCAAGCATGAAACAGGCCCCAAACGCTTTCTGGGCAAGCGCCAGAAGCTACCTATTCAATAGCATTCGTCACTTGTTGCGGTAGGCGTCGTGGCAGGCCTTGCAGGTGCCGGCGGCGTCGCCGAAGGCCGCCTTCAGGTTGTCCAGGTTGCCGGTCTTGGCGGCGGCGGCCAGTTTCACCGCCTCGGCCTCGAACTTGTCGGAGTGTTCCTTGTACTTGGCCTGCTCCTTCCAGATGGCGGGCTTGGCCTTGCCGCCCTCGGTGCCGGCACCGAAGCCCGCCCAGGGCAGCTTGGACATGTTCAGCACCACGTCGGCGTTGTCCTGCGCAGCCTTGGCATCGAAGGGGATCTTGCCCTGCGCCATGGCGCCGAGGCGGCCAAAGTGCTGGCCGATCACGAACAGCGCGCCCTGGCGGTACTTGATGGCGTCCTCCGCCTTGGCGAACTGGGCGGCGGCGGGTGCCGACAGCGTGGCGGCCACGGCGGCCAGGGCAAGTGCTGCAATCGTCTTCATCGGGAACTTCCTTTCTGGTAGGGGTCAAAAAACCTTTTTGGCAATAGGGAGTATCGCCGTGGCGCGGAGTTCCCTTGCGCCGCCCCACGCCCTTTTCTGAAAGCACCGCCATGGCCCACACCGTCCGCATCTGGGATCTGCCCACCCGCCTCTTCCACTGGAGCCTGGCCGCCTGCGTGATCGGCCTGTTCGTCAGCGCCAAGATGGGCGGCAACGCCATGGTCTGGCACCTGCGCCTGGGCTACGCGGTGCTGGCGCTGCTGCTGTTCCGCCTGTGCTGGGGTTTCATCGGCGGGCGCTGGTCACGCTTCTCGGCCTTCCTGTACTCGCCCGCCAGCGTGCTGCGCCACCTGCGCGGCCAGGGCGGCGCGCACGACAGCGTGGGCCACAACCCGCTAGGCGCGCTCTCGGTATTCGGCCTGCTGGGCGTGCTGGCGCTGCAGGTGGGCAGCGGCCTGCTCAGCGACGATGAAATCGCCTTCTCCGGCCCGCTCACGCGCTTCGTGTCGGGCGACACCGTCAGCCAGGCCACGGGCTACCATGCTGGCTGGGGCCAGGGGCTGCTGATCGCGCTGGTGCTGCTGCACATCGCCGCCATCGTCTTCTACACCGTGGCCAAGCGCCAGGCCATGGTCGGCCCGATGCTCGGGGGCGACAAGCAATTGCCCACGCCCGTGCCTGCCTCGCGCGACGATGCGCTGAGCCGCCTGGCCGCTGCCGCGGTGCTGGCCCTGGCCAGCGGCGCGGCCTGGTGGGTGGTACAGCTCGGGGCTTTCTGACCGGGGCCACGCACGCAGCCGCTACACTGGGCTTTTCGCTTCTGCATTCCGCCAGTGGAACAAGCCGCCGTCACTTTGTTCGTACCGACGCAGCCCGCCGAGATCGACGCCGTCCGCGAAATCTTCCGTGAATACGCCGAGAGCCTGGGCGTGGATCTGGGCTTCCAGGATTTCGAGGCCGAGCTGGCCAGCCTGCCCGGGGACTACGCCGCGCCGCGCGGCCAGTTGCTGCTCGCCACCGTCGATGGCGCCGTCGCCGGCTGCTGCGCACTGCGCCCACTCGACACCAGCGACTACCCCAACGCCGCCGAAATGAAGCGCCTGTATGTGCGCAAGGCGTTTCGGGGCTTCGGCTTGGGACGGCAGCTGGCCGAAGCTATTCTGGACGTGGCGCGCCAGGCCGGCTATGCCTGCGTGCTGCTCGACACGCTCGACGACATGGAAGCCGCGCGGGCGCTCTACACCGAGCTGGGTTTTGGGGAAATACCGCCGTACTACCACAATCCCGTGGCGGGCGCGCATTACCTCAAGGCCGATATTTTTTGACAAAAAAGGCGCTAGCCCTTATGGAGCAAGCGCCAGAAGCTCCTTTTTCAGGAGCATCAACCCTTGGCTTGCGCGAGCAGCGTGGCCGCGTCGCTGACCTCGAACTTGCCGGGTCCCTCGACGTTCAGCGCCACCACCTTGCCGTCCTTGACCAGCATGGAATAACGATTGCTGCGCAGGCCCAGGCCCTTGCCGTGCAGGTCCAGCGTCAAGCCCGTGGCCTTGGCGAAGACCGCGTCGCCATCAGCCAGCATGCGCACCTTGCCGGCCGTCTTCTGGTCGCGCGCCCAGGCGCCCATGACGAAGGCATCGTTGACGGCCAGGCACCAGATTTCATCAACGCCAGCAGCCTTGAAAGCCTCGGCCTGCGCCACGTAGCCCGGCACGTGCTGGGCCGAGCAGGTGGGGGTGAACGCCCCCGGCACGGCGAACAGGGCGATGGTCTTGCCTGCCGTGGCCTTTTGCACATCCACCGGGTTCGGGCCCAGGCTGCAGCCGTTGCCTTCGACCTCGACGAATTCCATCAGTGTGACTGCGGGCAGCGCGTCTCCGACCTTGATCATGTATGACTCCTAGGGATGAAAAAAAACGACCCACATTGTGGGTCGTTTCGCGGGGCATTGCTGCCCGGGTGCCGATAGGGCTTAGACCAGTGCGGCCTTTTGCACCAAGCGGGTGGCTACCCAATTCTTGGTCTTGGACAGCGGGCGGCTTTCCGTGATCTCGATCACGTCACCCGTGTGGTACTCGTTGTTTTCGTCGTGCGCGTGGTACTTGCTCGACTTGGCAACGATCTTGCCGTACAGCTCGTGCTTGACACGGCGCTCGACGAGCACGGTCACGGTCTTGGCACGCTTGTCGCTGACCACCTTGCCAACCAAGGTGCGCTTGAGGGAGGGTTTGGCTTCCGTCATGTTCGCTCCTGGATTACTTGGCGGCTTGCTTTTCAGCAAGAATGGTCTTGGCACGGGCAATGTCACGGCGCGTGGCGCGCAGCGTGTTCGTGTTGCCCAGCTGTTGCGTGGCCTTCTGCATGCGCAGACCGAAATGGGCCTTTTGCAGGGCCTTCACTTCGGCTTCCAGCGCGGCCACGTCTTTTTGGCGGAGTTCAGCAGCTTTCGTCATGTCGATCTCCTTAGGCGCCAATTTGACGGGACACGAAGGTCGTGCGCAGCGGCAGCTTGGCAGCCGCCAGGCGGAACGCCTCGCGTGCCAGCTCTTCGGGCACACCCACGATCTCGTAGAGCATCTTGCCGGGCTGGATCTCAGCCACGTAGTACTCGGGGTTGCCCTTGCCGTTACCCATACGGACTTCGGCAGGTTTGGTCGAGATCGGCTTGTCGGGGAAGACACGGATCCAGATACGGCCACCGCGCTTGACGTGGCGCGAAATGGCGCGGCGAGCCGCTTCGATCTGGCGGGCCGTCAGGCGGCCACGGTCCGTGGACTTCAGGCCAAAGTCGCCGAACGACACGGCATTGCCACGGGTGGCGATGCCGGTGTTGCGACCTTTTTGTTCCTTGCGGAACTTACGGCGTGCGGGTTGCAGCATGTTTATTCTCCTTTACCGTCCGCTGCTGTAGCGGGCGCGTCATGGCGAACGCGCTTAACGGAATCTGCGCCAGCGCCGGCGGGCTTGTCGCTGCCATCGGCAGGCGCGGCATTGGTACCGGCGGGACGGCGGCCACCACGGCCAGCGCCATCACGGCGGCCATCGCCACGGCCATCACGGCGCGGACCGCGCGGACGACGCTCTTCTTCAGGGCGCGGCGTCTCTGCGGCGGGCAGGTCGTTGCGGCCCAGCGTGTCGCCCTTGTAGACCCAGACCTTCACGCCGATCACACCGTAGGTGGTCTTGGCTTCGGAGGTACCGTAGTCGATGTCGGCGCGCAGGGTGTGCAGCGGCACGCGGCCTTCGCGGTACCACTCGGTACGGGCGATTTCGATGCCGTTCAGGCGGCCCGACGACATGATCTTGATGCCCTGGGCGCCCAAGCGCATGGCGTTCTGCATCGCGCGCTTCATGGCGCGGCGGAACATGATGCGCTTTTCGAGCTGCTGCGTGATGCTGTCGGCGATCAGCTTGGCATCGATTTCGGGCTTGCGCACTTCTTCGATGTTCACAGCGACCGGCACGCCCAGGCGGGTGGCGAGTTCCTTCTTCAGGTTCTCGATGTCCTCGCCCTTCTTGCCGATCACGACGCCA
>Ga0222424_100319_pt1 | contig 32831 bp, 26 predicted proteins | sample 2B2ome_FD_182468 | JGI IMG/M metagenome (GOLD analysis project Ga0222424, IMG submission 182468) | Enriched microbial communities from leaf-cutter ant dump, University of Wisconsin, Madison, United States - 2B200A (version 2) | ecosystem: Environmental > Terrestrial > Nest > Insects nest > Nest... | reverse complement strand
AAGGGTTGTGCTTTTGATCATTTACAAAAACCTAGAACCGGAATGTGGCATTGAACGCCAGCATTCTTGTGGCTCCGGGCAACAGCCAGGAGCTATATGTATAATATTTCTTGTTGGCAATATTATCGATCTTGGCGGTGAGCCGGAATTTCGGCGCATCATAGAATACGCTGGCCCCAAAAACGGTAAAGCCGTCTAACGTGATCGTATTGACATTATTGGTGAACGAGCTGCTTTGTCCGTTGCCGCCTGCACCAAAACCGAAACCTTTCAGCGTGCCGGAGGTAAAGCCATAGTTGGCCCAGATATTACCGGCATGGTGTGGGGTGCCTTCTACCCTGTTGCCGTTCAGCACAACAGGTGCCTTGTTAATGATGGCAGTGAATTCGGTATAACGGATGTTGTTATAGCCATAACCCATGGCAATATTCAGACCCGGAACAGGGTTGGCCAGGATGTCCACATCGATACCGCGGCTCCGTTGTTTATTGTCCTGTATATAATAGGTGGTGTTGGGAACTGCCAGCGGCATGTTTTTAACTTTGATGTCGTAGTAGCTGACCGTACCTGTAAGGCGATGATGGAAGGCATCAAACTTCACACCGGCTTCCCACTGGTTGGCGTAGGTAGGTTTGAGCAGGTTGCCTGACGAGTCTAAATTGCTGTTGTTGCGGTAACCATTATTGTAGTTACTGTAAACGGAAAGGATGTTCTTTACGATCTCATATGAAAGGCCAAGCTTGGGAGAATAAGAGGTTTGCATGTAATCATTGTTTACATCTACAAACCGGTTAATACGCAGGCTCGCCATCACCAGCAACCGGTCTGTAATATTCAGCACTTCAGACGCATAAGCCCCATAACTATTGGCGATGCTCCGGGTGGCGTTATAGGCGATATTGGCGCCAATACTGTCGACCCTGGCTTTTTTAATCAATTTCTGTGTTTCGGTGGCGGTAGCATAAATTTTGTCGTAGACAACCGTACCCCGGGCCTGGCCTACATTTGTGCGGAAATAATCCAGCCCTACCAGCAGCCGGTTGCGCAGTGAGCCGATCTTAAAGTCGCCGATAAAATTTTGCTGGAACTGTTGGGTATACAGCTGGCTGAAAGGTATTTCCAGGATGTTGCGCGTGATGACAGCTGTATCAGTAGCGGTTTTTTTATTGGCTACCAGGTTAATGTAATGTGTTACGTTATTGTTCCGGGCTACTGAAAAATTGGTTTGTGAAAGCCATTGCTCGGAGAGTTTGTATTCGGCCTTTCCCGTAGCTGACCAGGTTTGCTGGGAGCTGTTGAAATCGGGGTTGATGTAGGAATTAGACGGATCGATGCCCAGGTCTTTGACATTGCCGGCATAGGTGCTGGTTTCTGTGGTGCCCCCGGGAGGTGCGCCAAATCCAAAGAGTACGATGGGGCGGATGCTTTTATAGTAATAACCGTCGAAATGTAAGGTGAGCCTGTCCGTAGCCTTTATCAGCAGGGATGGTGCAAAGCCCACATTGTTTTGCGCAAGCTGCTGAAACGTATTCCTGTTGTCGTAAAAACCGTTGAAGCGCAGCAATGCTGTTTTATCTTCATTCAGGGGCGTGTTATAATCCAATGTGGCTCTTGCCAGTTCGTAACTGCCCGTAGTGAAGGAAATTTCACCGCGTTTTACCTCCAGAGGCTGTTTGGTAATAAGGTTGTATACACCACCATAGGAAGCTGCTTCGTTACCGCCAAACAAAGTGCCGGAGGGGCCTTTGATGGCTTCAATGCGTTCTACGTTGAACATGTCTGTAAGGGCTACATATCCTGTAGATACACTGTTCCTGTACATAACGGAGCCGCTGGAGAAACCACGGGACATAAAGGTAAGGGATGAGCCACCGCTGCCACCTACGATGGACAGGTTGCTCGCACCGGGGATGTTGACCAGTGCCTGTTCTGTGGTGGTGACGAGCTGGTTCTGCAGTACTTCTTTTGGAATAACCGCATAATTCTGTGGGTTTTCCGTATAGGTAAGGGGCATCCGCGCCACCTGTGTACTGTTCTTGTTAATATGCCGGTAAGAAGAGGATACGATTACCCGGTCTAATGTACTGGCGTTTTCATTTAACCGGATGGTACCGGCCGATGCCTTTGCTGCATACAGCTCCACAGAAACGGGTTCGGCGGTTACCCCCAATGATTTAATGGAAATGGTATATTGGCCGTAAGGAACGTTCCTGAATTCAAAATGACCATTATCATCGGTCATGGCTTGTCTTGAGGAGGGGGTCAGTACGACAATAACGTTCTCTTCCGGATGCCGGTCGGCGCTTAATATCCGGCCTTCAACAACGCCGGTTTGTTTTGCCTGGGCAAAAACAGTTGATTGTATTGCCAGAAGCAGGCAGACGAAAGACAGTGAAACAAAAAATTGTGCAGTTTTTGATCTTGACATGGGTGATATATTGGGTTAAAAAGTAATTATTAACGGGTTGCAAATATAGAAGCGGGTATCCCCGCCAGCTTACGAGATCAGGAATATTTAGACCGCGATCGGGAATATCTGATAAGCTTGTTTTTTGATGATACTGGCTTATATTTATAATGGAATCGGTCGCTCTCCGGAACGGCTGTCCTTCGGTACTTCAGGTCTCCAAACACGTATTTCACAAAACGATTAAAACATAAGGATATGGCAGAAGCAAAACATCAACAAACCGCATTGGGCGATGTGGCTGCACGGCAGCTCGCCATTGCCACCCGTACTGTTCCGCAGATGGTTACCATCTCGCCCCGCTGGTTAACACAACTGATGAGCTGGGTGCCGGTAGAGTCGGGTGTATACCGTTTAAACAAGGTAAAGAATGCCACACAGATCGAGGTGGATTGCTCGGCCCGCGATGAGCGGGTACTGCCGCAGACCTTTGTGGACTATATCGAAAACCCGCGGGAATACAACCTGGCGGCTGTACAGACCATTGTGGATGTACATACCCGTGTATCGGATCTGTACAGTAAACCGTACAACCAGATATCGGAGCAGTTGCGGCTGGCCATTGAAACCATTAAGGAACGGCAGGAAAGCGAACTGATCAATAATGCCGGTTATGGTCTGCTGCACAGTGTGGTAGACGGGCAGCGGATAAAGACCCGCGCGGGAGCGCCCACGCCGGATGACCTGGATGAGCTGATCGCCAAAGTGTGGAAGGAGCCGGGCTTCTTTTTGCTCCATCCCCGGGCGATCGCTGCCTTTGGCCGGGAATGTACCCGCAGGGGTGTGCCGCCACCTACGGTATCCCTTTTTGGCTCGCAGTTCCTAACATGGAGGGGTATTCCCCTGATCCCCTCTGATAAGCTCCCGATCGTAAACGGCAAAACCAGGATCATCCTCCTGCGTACCGGCGAAAGCCGCCAGGGCGTGGTGGGCCTGTTTCAGCCGGGTTTGCAGGGAGAGCAGACCCCCGGATTGTCCGTACGGTTCATGGGCATTAACGACCGTGCTATTGCATCCTATTTGGTTTCATTATATTGTTCGCTGGCGGTGCTGGTAGATGATGCCATTGCCGTACTGGACGATGTGGAAATTGACAGATACCATGAGTACAAATATTGACGGGCAAACCGGACTACCAGACCTGGAGCAATTGCAGCAGCTGGCAAACGCATTGTTCAGGGCCCTGCCCGGTGATGCGCAACATACAGCATCGCTGCATCCGGAAGATCATCCAAATGCCACAGCCATGGCCGGAAAAATAATGGGCAACGGAAACCTGCCGGATCTGAATACTGCCAATCATGATCTGGTGACCGGGCAGTCGGGAACGGCACCGCAACAAACACCCCTGGTGCCACAACACCCTTTCAGCGGTTTGCAAACGCCGCCATCAGCCACAGGACTGGGTGCTTCTTCATCAGTTGCCAGCTATGTACCGCTTATGGATCTTCCAAAGGCACAGGATGCCACGGCTGAACCCCGGCATACCAGCGCTCATGGCGGGCGGATACCGGCATCGGTGGCAGGCAGCGGTGCATCGCCATCGCACCTGGAGCAGGGGCAACATTTCAACATCAACGATCCCGAAACCGGTTTCCCGGATGCCAACCTTTCCGGCGCATCGCAGCCGGCACCTGCGGCCACCGCATTGCCGCCGGAGCCGGAGCAACCGTACTGGGCCGATGTGGAGGCGCTTATAAGGGACATTCCTGTGCCTGCTTTTATACCGCAGCTGCCGGGTTTTGATACGGCCATGCCTTCCTATTATTTTGGAAAAGAACCGCAGGTGAACAGCACATCGCTCAAACAACCGGCGGGACTGTCTTCTTTTAACGCCAACCTGTTTAAAAAGGATTTTCCGATTCTGAATGAAACGGTAAACGGGAAACCACTGGTATGGTTCGACAATGCCGCTACCACCCAAAAGCCAAAAGCTGTAATGGACCGGATCACCTGGTTCTATGAGCATGAAAACTCCAATATTCACCGGGCTGCACATGAGCTGGCCGCCCGTGCCACAGATGCCTATGAAGCGGCAAGGGAGAAAGTAAGGGCATTTTTGGGTGCACAATCGGCCAATGAGATCATTTTTGTGCGCGGTGCTACAGAAGCCATCAACCTGGTAGCCCAAAGCTGGGGTGCGCAATACCTGCAAAGCGGTGATGAGATAGTGGTGAGCCACCTGGAGCACCATGCCAACATCGTACCCTGGAAACAGCTGGCCGATAAAAAGGGGTTAAAGCTGCGGGTGATCCCTGTAGACGACGACGGACAGATTCTGTTGGACGAATACGCGAAACTGCTCAATGCACATACCAAATTGGTGGCCTTTACCCAGGTATCCAATGCACTGGGTACCGTAACGCCGGCACAGCAAATGGTAGCCATGGCACATGCGATGGGGGCAAAAGTGCTGGTAGATGGCGCGCAATCCGTATCGCACATGACGGTCAATATGCAGACGCTCGATGCTGATTGGTTTGTGTTCTCCGGCCACAAAGTGTTTGGTCCAACCGGTATTGGCGTGGTCTATGGCAAAGAAGGCTTGCTGAATGCCACACAGCCCTGGCAGGGCGGGGGCAACATGATACAGGATGTTACATTTGAAGAGATCCGGTATCATAATGCACCAGGCCGTTTTGAAGCCGGTACCGGTAATATTGCGGATGCCGTTGGACTGGGTGCCGCCCTCGATTATATCAGCCGGATCGGCATGGGAAATATCGGGCAATACGAGCATTTCCTGCTGGAATATGCCACCGGGCTGCTCCGGCAGATCCCCGGTGTACGCCGGATCGGAACTGCAGCGCACAAAGCAAGTGTATTGTCCTTTACAATGGACGGGTATAGCAATGATGAGGTGGGAAAGGCGTTGAATGATGAGGGCATTGCCGTAAGAACAGGGCACCATTGTGCACAACCCATCCTGCGCCGTATGGGGGTAGAAACCACGGTACGGCCTTCGCTGGCCTTTTATAATACCTGTGCCGACGTAGACCGGTTCATTGAGGTACTTTGGAAGCTGCGGAAGAAAAAATAGGCTGTTATTTCGTACCTTTGCACTCATTTTTTACCTACTATGAGTGTGAAATACAGAGAATATACGGGGTTGAACCTGCCCTCCATAGAGCAGGAGATATTGACCAAATGGAATGAGCAGCAGGCTTTTGAAAAAAGTGTATCGCTGCGCGACGGGGCAGAATCCTTCGTTTTTTATGAAGGGCCGCCCAGCGCCAACGGTATGCCCGGTATTCACCACGTTATTTCCCGTACGCTCAAAGACCTGGTTTGCCGGTATAAGACCATGCAGGGATTTCAGGTGAAACGCAAAGGTGGCTGGGACACGCACGGCCTGCCCGTAGAACTGGGTGTGGAAAAAGAACTGGGCATTACCAAGGAAGATATCGGCAAGAAGATCTCCGTGGAGGAATACAACCGGAAATGCCGGGAAGCAGTGCTCCGCTTTAAAGATAAATGGGACGACCTTACGCGGAAAATGGGCTATTGGGTAGACCTCAACGACCCCTATATCACCTTTAAGAACGAATACATCGAAACGCTTTGGTACTTACTGAAGCAGTTGTATAGCAAAGGATTGCTGTATAAAAGCGTCAGCATTCAGCCCTATTCCCCTGCGGCGGGAACCGGCTTGAGCTCGCATGAGCTGAACCAGCCGGGCACATATAAGGATGTAAAAGATACCAGCGCCACCGTGCTGTTTAAGGTACTGCGCAATGCAAAAAGTGAGTTCTTATTTCAGTCATCAGCCATCAGCCATCAGCCATCAGATCTTTTTTTCATGGCCTGGACCACCACACCCTGGACCCTGCCCTCCAACCTGGGACTGACCGTGGGCGGCAACATCGACTATGTACTGATACAGACCTTCAATCCTTATACGCACCTTCCTGTAAATGTGGTGATCGCCAAAGCCCTGATCGCTAAATATTTTAAGGCCGAAGGGGAGAACGGGGATCTTGAAAATTATACAGCAGAAACCAAACTGCTGCCCTGGAAGATCCTTGCGGAATTCAAAGGCAGCCAGCTGGATGGCCTTGAATATGAGCAATTATTGCCCTTTGAGTCCAACTCGCTTAAAAAGATACAGGAGATTACCCCGGGCGCCACTCCTTTTAAAGTAATGGTGGGCGATTTTGTGACCACCGAGGACGGAACGGGTATCGTTCATACAGCGCCGGCCTTTGGTGCAGATGACTATAAAGTAGGAAAGAAGAACAATATCGGTATCCTGACCCTGGTTGACCGTGAAGGAAAATTTATTGAAGGTACGGGCGAGTTCAGCGGGCGTTATGTAAAGGATTATAAAGACGAGCAGGGTTATGTGGATGTGAATGTAGACATCAGCGTAAAACTGAAAAAAGAGAACCGCGCCTTTAAGGTGGAAAAATATGAGCACAACTACCCGCATTGCTGGCGCACGGATAAACCCATCCTGTATTATCCGCTGGATGCCTGGTTCATCAAAACCACGGCACTGCGCGACCGGATGGTGGAACTGAACAAGACCATTCACTGGAAACCCAAATCGACCGGGGAAGGCCGTTTTGGAAACTGGCTGGAGAATATGGTGGACTGGAACCTGAGCCGCAGCCGTTTCTGGGGAACGCCGCTGCCCATCTGGTCAACAGAGGACGGCGCAGAAATGAAGTGTATCGGTTCTGTGGAGGAATTAAATACCGAGATCAAAAAAGCCAGCGAAGTACTGGGTGGCGATGTCAATAAACATTACCTGCACGACGGTATCCTGGACCTGCACAAGCCCTATGTGGATGAAGTGGTACTGGTAAGCGATTCCGGAAAGCCCATGCACCGCGAGCCGGACCTGATCGATGTATGGTTCGACAGTGGTGCCATGCCCTATGCCCAGTGGGGACTGAATTATGAAAAATTAAAAGCAGGCGACCCGCATCCGTTCAACCAGCCCTTTGATACCAACTTCCCCGCCAGCTTTATCTGCGAGGGGGTTGACCAAACCCGCGGCTGGTTCTATACCCTGCACGCAATAGCCGCCTTACTGTTTGATAGTGTGGCCTTTAAGACCGTGGTAAGCAACGGGCTGGTACTGGATAAGAACGGCAATAAAATGAGCAAACGCCTGGGTAATGTGGTAGATCCCTTTGCCACCATTGAAACCTTTGGTGCGGATGCAACACGCTGGTATTTAATAACGAATGCCTCTCCCTGGGATAACCTCAAATTTGATATCGACGGCATCAAAGAAGTGCAGCGCAAATTCTTTGGTACCTTATATAATACCTACCAGTTCTTTGCCCTTTATGCAAACGTAGATGGCTTTACTTACAGCGAAGCAAAGATACCGGTAGCAGAGCGGCCGGAGATCGACCGCTGGATCATCTCTTCATTGAACACACTGGTAAAAGAAGTGACCCGGGCAATGGATGACTATGAGCCTACACAGGCCGGCCGGCTGATCGAGGATTTTGTAGATGAACATTTAAGTAACTGGTATGTAAGACTTTGCCGTCGCCGTTTTTGGAAAGGGGAGTACGAGGCGGACAAAATAGCCGCCTATCAGACCCTTTTTGAATGCCTGGAAACCGTAGTAAGGCTGATGGCTCCCGTGGCTCCCTTCTTTAGCGACGCGGTATTCCGCAACCTGAACGAGGTAGCACACCGTTACGACATACAGTCGGTGCACCATGCCCTGTTCCCGGAAGCGGATGAAACCCTTATCGATCAGAAACTGGAGGAACGCATGCAGCTGGCGCAGGATATTTCCTCGCTGATCCTTTCCCTGCGTAAGAAAGTGAACATTAAGGTGCGTCAGCCGTTACATAAGGTATTGATTCCTGTTTTAAACCCCGCTATGAAAGCACAGCTCGAAAAAGTAGCCGAGCTCATCAAATCGGAGGTGAACATTAAGGAGATGGAGTACCTGATTGATACAGAAGGATTTATAAAAAAGAAGATCAAGCCCAACTTTGTGGCGCTGGGCAAAAAGCTGGGTGCAAGAATGAAAGCCGTTTCCGGTGTCCTGGCAGCCTTTACCCAGGAAAACATCAGTGAACTGGAACGGAACGGAGCTGTGGAGCTGGATATTGAGGGTGAAAAAGTATCCATCCTGCTCAGCGAGGTGGATATCAGCAGCGAGGATATTCCGGGCTGGACAGTAGCCAACAAAGGCGCACTCACTGTAGCCCTGGATATTACCATCACCGAAGACCTGAAACAGGAAGGGGATGCCCGTGAGTTTGTAAACAGGATCCAGAAAATACGGAAGGACAGCGATTTTGACGTAACCGACCGGATCATGGTACAAATTGACACAAATCCTACATTAAAAAATTCGTTAACCACGTATAAAGACTATATTTGCGCAGAAATTTTGGCAGATGAGCTGGAATTTAGTCCAATTTCAGCCGGTGGAACCGAAATTGAAGTGAACGAACATAAGTTATATACGATTGTAACAAAAAAAGGGTAACAACAATGGCTACAAAGAAGAAAACCGCAGCAAAACCTGCCCGTGCTACCGGCAGTAAAGCTGTTTCTGCAAAGGCGCCTGTAAAGGCAGCTGGCGGAAAGGCGGCAAAAGCCCCGGCGAAGACCGCGAGCGCGGCAAGTGGAAAAGCCAGCAAACCTAAAACGCCGGCGAAGACCGCCTCTAAACCTGCGGTAAGCAGTAAGACAACCTCAAAAGCAACCGCGCGCCCGGCAGCAGTTAAAACGGCAAAAGCCCCTGCAAAACCGGCAAGCACCACTAACGGCAAAACGGCAAAGGTTGCTGCAAAGAAAACAGCAAAGACCACAGCCAAACCGGTTAGCAAAGCAGCTCCGGCGAACGAAAAGAAAACTGCAGCAAAGAAAACCGCAGTTAAAGAATTGGTACCTGTAATAGAAAAAAGCGTGGCAAAAAAAGAAAATAAAGAAGATAAAAAAGCAGCAAAAGCTCCCAAAAAAGTAGTGGTTCCCAAATTATCTACAAAGAGTGCTGTAAAATATCAGCCGGATTTTACAAAGAGCGTACTGGATACTCCGGCAATAGAAAAGGCAACATCGGTAATACGTTATTCAGATAACGACCTGACAGAGTTTAAAGAGATCATTCTGCGTAAGCTGGATGCAGCAAAGAAAGAACTGGCGTATCTGCAGGGATTGATCACCCGCCGGGATGAAGGAGGCGATATGGATGAAGGCCGCTACATGACTATGGAAGACGGCAGCGTAAGTATGGAGCGTGAGCAGCTGAGCCAGCTGGCCAGCCGCCAGATCACTTTTATCGATCACCTGGAAAAAGCGCTGATGCGCGTTGAGAACAAGACCTACGGTATTTGCCGGGTAACCGGTCATCTGATCGACAAAGCCCGCCTGCGCGCGGTGCCGCATGCTACCTTAAGCATTGAGGCAAAGTCGATGATGAACCGTTGATTTTATCAGATCAAAATAGATTAAGAGGCGAACCTGTACAATGGGTTCGCTTTTTAATTTAAAAGGGTCTGCAACAGGAAATGGCCTGTTTTTCTGTCAGTCTCCGCAAAAGTTATACACGCAAGGGTAAACCTCTGCGGGGTTTTTCTGTTTAAAACTTATCTTTAGCCCCCGGGCTAAAATCAAACACAATGACGATACATTTTGGCTATAACAAGCAACAGGTGATCCAGGCGTTACGCTATCATTTTATTTCCAAAAAGGAGATCCGGATCATGATCATCCTGGTGAATGTATTTGCCATGCTTTCCCTGGTATTGTATGCGCTGCACAAGATCACGCCCGTGGCGTTCCTGATCAACTCCTTTTTATGGATCCTGCTGATGATCAGTTTCTGGTTCATCCTGCCCGGGGTCGTATACCGGCGCGCCGAAACGTTCAAACATGAATTTACCATGTATTTCAGCGATGTGGATTTTACCCTGGAACATACAAAGGGCAAAAGAAGCTGGCCCTATACAGCGCTGCATTCCTATAAAGAAAGTCCTCATTTCTTTCATCTGTATTTTGACGAACGATCGTTCCTGCTGGTGCCCAAATCGGCCTTTGCAGACAGTGACGAAGTATCAGCGTTCCGGAACCTGCTGATGAACAGGACCCGGAAGTAAAAAGCCGGCTAACAATCATATTTACAACACGTTCCCGGCTGATATCACAGATATTATATCATTTTTTGCGGAAATCAGCGCAATAAGAGGGCAATGGGCCCTGCACAAACGTTCCGGGATCATTCTTAGACGGGCGCTGGCCTCAGATGTACTTTTTCATTACAATGTGGGGAATGGTGAGGTTCGTGAACTCGTTACTGGATTCCTGGTACCCCATTTTTTCATAGAAGCCGGCCGCATTTTTCCGGGCATGCATGGATATTTCCCGGTAGCCCATATCCCGGGCAATGTTTTCGGCAAACTGCATCAGCGCCCGGCCGATCCCCTTGCCCTGAAGATCAAAAATAACTGCCATCTGCCGCAACAGGACCACCTGGCCCTGCTGTTTTACCAGCATACAGCATCCCAGCATCTTTTCATCTTCAAAAGCACCGATCAGGATATTGTTTTTATCGGCATTCAGATCCTCGTCCGTCAGCAACAATCCCAATGGTTTTCGTAAGATTTCATTACGAAGATCAACCATTTGCTGGTATTCTTTTGAACCATGATCTATAATTTTTAATGCCATAAAACGGTTTAAGATTTGATAAAAATCATAGGTGGCTAAAAGCTGGAATTTGTATCGTAAATTAAGGATTTTTAGGTGTTCCGGAGCAATTTTAGTTTTTTTTTTCTTTCCGATGCATTTTTGGTCAAAAACTCTATTTTTGCACCAATAACTAAATTAATAAGATATGTCAGACATTGCATCAAGAGTTAAAAAAATCATCGTTGACAAACTGGGCGTTGACGAAGCAGAAGTAACTAATGAAGCTTCTTTTACAAATGATCTCGGTGCCGATTCATTGGATACCGTAGAACTGATCATGGAATTTGAAAAAGAATTCAATATTTCGATTCCGGATGAGCAAGCCGAAACTATTACTACTGTTGGTCAGGCTGTATCTTATTTGGAAGAGCACGCCAAGTAGATTTTTGGCTAGCCAACTTGGCTTTGGTAAAGTAAAAACAACAAATACACCGCCTTTGACTGTGGTCTTCCATATACAAAGGCGGTTTTATCATAAAAAATAAGGACAACCATTTATGGAATTTAAAAGGATCGTTGTAACCGGAATGGGCGCATTAACACCGTTGGGCAATACGGTCGATGACTATTGGAACGGGTTGATGAATGGAGTTCCAGGGGCTGCACCGATCACCTTATTTGATGCCAGTAAATTCAGAACACGATTTGCCTGCGAAGTAAAGAATTTTGATCCCACACAGTTCCTCGACAAAAAAGAAGCGCGTAAGGTAGACCGGTTTACCCAGTTTGCATTGGTAGTCAGCGATCAGGCTGTTACTGATGCCGGTCTTACCAAAGAGAATATCAACCCGGACCGCATTGGTGTGGTATTGGGTAGCGGTATCGGGGGGCTGATCACCTTCCAGAATGAAGTGGTGGATTTTGCAAAAGGAGACGGAACACCGCGCTTTAACCCGTTCTTCATTCCAAAAATGATCCTCGATATTGCCGCCGGCCAGATCAGCATGCGGCATAATTTCCGCGGCCCCAACTATGCCGTGGTAAGTGCCTGCGCCAGCAGCACCAATGCAATGATCGACGCTATGAACCTCATCCGCCTGGGAAAGGCCGATATTATTGTAACGGGTGGCAGCGAAGCGGTGATCAGTGAGGCCGGAGTGGGCGGCTTTAATGCCATGAAGGCGATGAGCGAACGCAACGATGACCCTGCAACAGCCAGCCGCCCTTACGATAAGGACCGGGATGGGTTTGTAATGGGCGAGGGGGCCGGTATACTGATCTTTGAAGAACTGGAGCATGCAAAGAAACGCGGCGCCCGGATCTATTGTGAAGTGATCGGCGGCGGCGCTACTGCCGATGCGCATCATATAACTGCACCACATCCGGATGGATTGGGTGCCAAGAACGTAATGATTGAGGCATTGAAAGATGCCAACATTCAGCCATCAGATGTGGACTACATCAATACCCATGGTACCTCCACACCACTGGGCGATATTGCAGAAACCAAGGCCATCCTTGAAGTATTTGGTTCGCATGCCTATGAGCTGAACATCAGCTCCACAAAAAGCATGACCGGCCATTGCCTGGGAGCCGCCGGGGTTATAGAGGCCATTGCCTGTATCAAAAGTGTGATACACGACCGGGTACCTCCGACGATTAACCATTTTACCGATGATCCGGAACTGGATCAGCGATTGAATTTTACCTTTAACAAAGCACAGGAGCGCCCGGTAAATATTGCGTTGAGCAATACGTTCGGCTTTGGCGGACATAACGCCTGTGTGATCGTAAAAAAATATTCATAGTTATCTGTGAATTTTATAAGAGAGATTTTTAAGGAAAAAAACGATGCGGCTTTAAAAAAGCAGTTACGGAACATATTGGGATTTGCACCCGATAATATTTCCTTATATAAAACGGCCCTCACCCACCGTTCTTTACGGGAAAATGTAGATGAAAACAACGAACGGCTCGAATACCTTGGAGACGCTGTTTTGAGCGCCCTGGTGGCGGACTACCTTTTTAAACGCTACCCTTACCAGGGCGAAGGCTTCTTAACCGAGATGCGCAGCAAAATGGTGAACCGGCAGCAGCTGAATGAAGTGGCGCTGAAGATGGACCTGAAAAAGATCGCGAACTTCAATAAACAGGATCATACACTCCGGGGCAGCCATATTTTTGGAAACACACTGGAAGCCCTGGTGGGCGCTATTTACCTGGACCTTGGTTATAAAAAAGCCAGCAAATGGGTATACAACCACATCATTGCCCCGCACATGTTTATGGATGAACTGGAATCCCGGGAAATCAACCATAAAAACAAATTATACGGCTGGGCCAACAAACAGGGAAAAGTACTGGAATTTGCAACCCTGGAAGAAAAACTGGAAAATGGCCGGCGGTTATTTACAATTGGTGCAGTTGTTGATGGAGAAATAATAGCACAGGGAAAAGCCTTCAACAAAAAAGACGCATCCCAGATAGCGGCAAGCCTCGCCGTTCATACACTGGGCATCAACAATAATGAGGAAGGCGCGTAACTTGGGCGCTCATAATGATATCCGTACCTGAACGATCCGGTATAAGATCTTCTTTTCTGATGAAGAGGGTTTTGGCTCCGGCAGATGATGCTTTGTCCGCCCGGCCCCCGGTCATTTAAAAACAAAAAAATCATGCGAATGAAACATTTCCTATTGATGGCAACACTGTTCACCGGCTTTATGGCCGCCCTTACATCCTGTGGGGATACCGGTAAAAAAGAATTTGCAGGGGCACAGGAATACGATCAGTATATCACCTCCCGGATCACCCAGATGCAGCAAACCCTGTTTGCTGTTCAGAAGGTGACCGGCAGCGAAGATTCGGCATCTGCTGATCTGAGCAGGTTTGTGCTCCAGATCGACTCTGTAACAAAGAACCTCAAAGAGCTTCCGGATTATAAAGGGAATACCAGTTACCGGGATGCTGCGGTACGGCTGGCCGATTTTTATAAAAAATCTGTAAGCGGATCCTATACGGAAATTGCAAAGATCTATAAGGACGTAAAGGACTCCACGATGGCCGATAATAAAATAAACGAACTCATCATTAAACTGCAGGAGGAAGAAACGCTGGCCGACGATGCCTTTGTTAAAGAACGTGAAGCCTTTGCTGCAAAGAACAAGATACCGGTAGAAGATGACCCGGTCAAATAATTTTTATTAATTTAGAAGGCGCTGTCAGGAAAAACCGGCAGCGCTTTTTTGATCTATGCTCCGGTTACCGATATATCTTGATAACGCTGCCACAACCGCCTGCGATGAAGCGGTAGTGACGGAAATGCTGCCGTACTTTACCCGGCACTATGGTAATGCATCCAGCCGGAATCATGCTTTTGGCTGGAAGGCCCAGGCTGCGGTAGACGAGGCGCAGCAGCGGGTGGCTGCGCTTATTGGGGCAGAACCGGGTGAACTTGTTTTTACCTCCGGTGCTACAGAAAGCTGCAACCTGGCATTAAGGGGCATCAGCGCATTATACGCGGGAGCGGGCAACCATATCATCACTGTAAAAACGGAACATAAAGCGGTATTGGATACCTGCCGGGATCTGGAGAGGAACGGTATGGAAATAACGTATCTGGATGCAGAACCAAACGGACAGGTTTGTTTGCCGGCACTTCGTGCTGCCATTAAACCGGCCACCATTCTTATTGCCGTTATGTGGGCCAATAATGAAACCGGCGTACGAATGCCCGTGCAGGAGATCGGCGCCATTGCCCGGGAACACCAGGTCCTTTTTTTTTCGGATGCCACACAGGCAGCGGGTAAGGTACCCATTGATGTAAAAGCAGCAGGGCTGGGGGTAATGGCGCTTAGCAGTCATAAACTGTATGGCCCCAAGGGTGTGGGCGCCCTGTACATCAGCCGCAGGCATCCGCGCGTAAAACTGGCGGCCCAGATCACCGGTGGCGGCCAGCAACATAATATCCGGAGCGGCACGCTGAATGTACCGGGTATTGTTGGTTTTGGAAAGGCTGCGGCTATCTGCACACAGGTTATGCCGGAAGAAGCCGTCCGTCTTCAGGCACTCAGGGATACACTGGAAGAAGCATTGCTGCAATTACCGGAAGTGTATATCAACGGGTATACCGCAGCACGGCTGCCCCATGTATGCAATGTATCATTTGGCTACCTGAACAGTAGTGAGATCTTAGCTGCCCTTAGTAAAGAGATTGCCCTTTCCTCGGGATCGGCCTGTACTTCCGGCTCACTGGATCCCTCCTATGTTTTAAAGGCCATGCAATTGCCGGATCCGTTGGCAAAGGCAGCTATCCGTTTTAGTTTGGGGCGGCTGACCACAGATGAAGAGATGCGGTATACCATCCGGCAGGTAACGCAAACCATCAATGCCCTCAGGGAGCGCAGCCCTGCATGGCAGCTCCGTGACTGATTTTTTAGTAACTTTAATAGATACCTGTTAATCATACGGAATGATACGGTTGCGTTTCATTTGCTGGGTGCTTTGTGTGTGCTGTTTTTTTCATGCGGCAGCTCAGGAAGAATTTATTGACCCGCCCAGCCGGCACCTGGTCACTATTCCTTTTGTACAGTTCACCGGAGGGGTGATCGTGTTCAAGGCATTGCTGGATGACTTTAAAGATTCACTCAATCTGATCCTGGATACCGGAAGCGGGGGCATTTCGCTGGATTCTACAACCGTGGAAGAACTGAAACTGAAGCCGGGTGCGCCCGAGCGTATCATCCGGGGTATTGGCGGTGTGCGGAAGGTGGGGTTTTTAAAGAACCACCGGCTGAAGCTGGAGAACTATGAAATAGACAGCCTGGACTTTCACATCATCGATTACGACGTGCTGACCTCCCTCTATGGTCAGAAAATCGACGGCATCGTGGGGTACTCTGTTTTGAGCCGTTATATTCTTAAGATCAACTATGAAAAACAGGAGATCGGTTTTTATACCAGGGGAACCATAAAATACCCGAAGGGCGGTTATCTGATGCGCCCTTATATCCGCATGCTGCCTTATTCAAGATCCACCATCAATGATAACCGTAAACGGGCCTTCAATTATCTGTTTGACCTGGGAGCGGGCCTTACCGTTTTATTCTCCGATGATTTTATGAATGACAGCGCTTTCTTAAAGCCCAGAAGGAAGCAATACCTGAAGCAGGGAGAGGGCTTGGGTGGCCGGGTTGATATGTATTTTACGGTAATGAAATCATTGCGCATCGGCCCTTATAAATTCAGGAATGTACCGGTGAACATCTTTAGCGACGATTATAATGTAACCTCGTATCCCTCGCTGGGCGGACTGATCGGCAATGAGATCTTCAGACGGTTCAATGTGATCCTCAATTATGAAAAACAGCAGGTCCATCTTACGCCCAACCAGTTTTTCAATGCTCCTTTTGACTATGCCTATTCCGGCATTGAGCTGTACCTGCTAAACGGTGCTGCCGTAACCGGGAAGGTCCCCCTGGGGTCCCCTGCAGATAAAGCAGGACTGAAAGAAGGTGATGAGATCATTGCGATCAACAACCGGTTTGGAATGCGGCTGGATGATCTGAAACAGGCACTTCAATCGAACTACGGAAAGGTAAAGATCATCTACCGCCGGAACGGGGAGCTGCGGACCACAGAAATGCATGTGATCAATATTTTACGGAAATAGGCTGGGCTAAATATTTATTCTTAAAAGATACCCACCGGTAACTTTTTCAAAAGTAAAGCTGTTCTGATCTTTTACCTTTATGCCGCTGATCTCATATTGTCCGGCATCGTTCAGCTTTGATGTATAAGATATCTCCAGCAGCAGGTTGGTTCTGATCTTCAGAAAAAAACGGGTCTGGTCCGGCATGGGAAAAATAATAGCGCCTTTCAGGTCTTCCGGGAATGTTACAGAGATATTGGAACTACTAATCAATTGGTTCAAAGAATTCCGGACCTCGATATCTTTGGAAGTGATGTTATTGGCAAGTACATAGTTGGCACCGGTACTCTTATAATTCAGTGCAATATTGAAACGTACAGAACCGCAATTCGGACAGGTTGGCCCCATATCACCCGCAGGCCCGCGGGAATTGTATGCCTCAGAGGACCCTGCATCGCCCGCCTTTTTACATTGCGTCAGTAATAAAACCACCAAAACCAGAGAAAAAAAGGATCGCATACTGCTTTTTTTACTATAGACGGGCAAAATACAAAAAATGAAACAGATCATTCCCCGATTTTCGCCGAAATGACATGCTCCGGCAGCTAACTGGTTTAATTTGTGGCCATTATATTTTCAAATACAAGGTACAAATTATCTCAAACAATTTCCATACAGGCGGGGGGCATGTAGGTTACGGTCTGGCCGGCCTTTATGGGGAAAAGCAGATGAACTGCGAAAAAAACCGGATACGCGTCTTCACAGGAAGCACTTCCATTTTTATTTATAATATCTTTGAGCAACAATGAGCAACCCCAATTTAAACAAGGAGAAGCAGGGCATGAGCGCTTTGGAGAGCGATTTTGAGAACACGATCCGCCCCGGGCAGATCCGGGAATTTTCCGGTCAGCCGCAATTGATCGAGAACCTGGTTATTTTTATACGGGCTGCAAAGATGAGAGGCGAGGCGTTGGATCATATCCTTTTTCATGGTCCCCCGGGTTTGGGTAAAACAACCCTGTCCAGGATCGTGGCCAATGAAATGGGCGTAAATATAAAGGAGACCAGTGGACCGGTGATCGAAAAGCCGGGCGATCTTGCCGGATTGCTAACCTCGCTGGAGCCCAATGATGTGCTGTTTATTGATGAGATCCACCGGCTGAGCACGGTAGTGGAGGAGTATTTATACGCTGCCATGGAGGATTACCGGCTGGATATCCTGCTGGACAGCGGACCCAATGCCCGGAGCATCCAGCTTTCCCTGAACCCTTTTACACTCGTAGGTGCCACTACCCGGAGCGGCCTGCTCACCGCCCCGCTGTTGTCGCGCTTTGCAATAAAATCCCGCCTGGAGTACTATGATGCCGGAACCCTGCAAAAGATCATCCAGCGCTCGGCAACCATCCTGGATGTAAAGATCTCCGGCGATGCCGCTGCGGAAATTGCGGGCAGAAGCCGGGCAACACCACGGATCGCCAACGGGCTTTTAAGAAGGGTAAGGGATTTTGCCCAGGTACTGAATGACGGGGTGATCGATACCGGCATCACAAGACATGCGCTGAAGGCACTGAACGTGGATGAATACGGGCTGGACGAAATGGACAACCGTATTTTACTGGCCATCATTGAAAAATTTAAAGGCGGTCCGGTAGGGATTACCACCATTGCCACGGCCGTGGGAGAAGAGGCCGGTACCATTGAGGAAGTATATGAACCGTTCCTGATACAGGAAGGGTTTTTGCAACGAACGCCCCGCGGACGGGAGGTTACACATAAGGCCTATGAACATTTGGGCAAAAAGCCGGGAAACCGCGGCGCGGTGAACCTGGAGCTGGGGCTTTAGTAACAGGGACAGCTGTTTTGTACAACTATTATGAAGACTTTCTTTAATGTTGCTTTATTGGTTAACGGCTTAACAACGGCGGGTGTCACAGGTTGATGAGCTTTAAGAAGCCCGGTACAAGATCAACGGGTTTTTAATAAAAATCCGCCGGTAGGCGGATGAAATAAGTATAAAAATGGACGCTAAACCAGGAGTAGCACCCTGAGAGGGCGATATGATGGCCTCCATCTATCCGGGTAACCGGTCTTCAGGGTTGGTTTTGCAAAACGAAATGTGCCTCTTATGATAATGTCTCCTCCCTGAATAAAAAAAGCGTTTAAGCCGTAAAGCTTAAACGCTCTGGAAAACGAGGCGGCCGTGTTTAATCCTGTACCACCAACCGGAAACCGTTTCCGTGTATGTTCACAATTTCGATCTTTTCATCGTCTTTCAGGTACTTGCGCAGTTTGGCAATATACACATCCATACTTCTTCCGTTAAAATAAGTATCGCTTCCCCAGATCTTCTTGAGCGCCTGTTCACGGGGCAGCAGGTCATTCAGATGTTCTGCCAGCATTTTCAGCAACTCGTTTTCCTTTGGAGAAAGTGTTTGCGTATTGTCGTTATGGATCAGTTGACGCAGTTTAGGATTAAAATGATAACTGGCCAGCTGGTATTCTTTATTTTCTGTTTCCTTGTTCAGCTCCTCGTTTCTTTTCAGGATAGCCCGGATCTTTAAAAGCAATACCTCACTATCGAAGGGCTTGGTAATATAGTCATCGGCACCCAGTTTATAACCCTGGATGATATCTTCCTTCATGGTCTTGGCGCTCAGGAAAAACAGGGGAATGTCCGGGTCTACATTGCGTACCTCTTCGGCCAGGGTAAAACCGTCCATATGCGGCATCATTACATCCAGGAGACAAAGGTCAAATTTTTCGCGCTGAAAAGCAGCCAGACCTAAGCGGCCATCCCGTTCCAGGGTAACGTCATAATCATTCAGTTCCAGATAGTTCTTCAGTACATTTCCCAGGTTGGGATCATCTTCACACAATAATATCCTCGGTTTTTTTGTTTCCATGTTGCTGTGTTTGAGTTATTAGATGGCAAATAAAGTTAATGCTTTTTAATACACTAACAAATGGAGACGAATTTTTTGTTAAAAAGCTACCTGCCGGAGCGTATCGTGTGGGCTGATCTGCCGGCTCCCGAAGGTCCTGGTATCGCTTTTTTCAACCGAATAATAAGACGGCGGACAGTATCAGGAAAACAATGGCAATCGCAAGTTTCATCGTTGATATATTTGAGGTAATGGCAATATGTTTATAGAGATTGAACCGTTATGCGGATGCTTTCAGCGGTTTGCGGCTGTTATACACCCACACTTCATTCCAGTTGATGATATCCTGTTCCCGGTTTTCAAAAACGCGGGCGAGCGTTTGCTCCAGCATGGTCTCAATTTTTGCGGCATTATGTGCCAGGTAACGATCGAATAATGTATCATCAACGTCATGAACCGACCCGATCGAAAGATGCGGATCAAAGCCATATGCAAACGGGGTGATTGTTCCGGTTTCATCAATGACAATATTATCGATCACCTGTGCCAGCCGGCCTTTGTTACTGCAGCTTCTTGCAAAACCATTTACAACCTGGGGAAATGACTGGAGGTAATCCCGGTGCAGCAGGTCGGCCTGGATCACCATCCGCCCCTGATATTTGCTGCTGAGATAATTGGCTAAGATATAAGTGCGATGCAGGTGCAGGTCATCATTTGCCCATTGTGCCAGCTCCTGCCGGGCTCTTCCAAACAGCTCCAGCGGATGCAGTTGCAACAGCTTTGCGCCGGCATCAAAGGCAAAAGCGCCCAGCCAGATCAATTCCTTCCAGCTTTCGGGTGTAACGGTATGGATCAGTCCGAACGGCTTGTTTAGTTGCTGCAAGACCTGTAACCCCTGCTGCATTTTTTCAAAAGCGCCTTTCTGGCCGCGGATATAATCATGAAGATCGGGAGGGCCGTCGATGCTCACTGCCACCAGATCGAGGTATTGCAGCAATGCCTGGTTCCTGGCGGTCCCCAGCAACATTCCGTTTGTAGCCATCGTATTGTTATATCCCAGCTCCTTTGTGAACTGCAGCAGTTGTTCAAGGTCCCTGTACAGTAACGGCTCTCCGCCCGAAAGGGAAATATTATTGAACCCCTGGTCATAAGCGTATTTCAGAAATGTTTTTAAGGCGGGTAGATCAATGCTTTCCTTTAACAGCGGAGAGGAACTGGAGTAGCAATGTTTGCAGGACAGATTGCACCGGCGGGTGGGGTGCAACTGAATGGTTCGGAAGGGAGCTGCACATGCAGAACTCCCTTTTGTTGAATGCGCATGCATCATCTTTCTATTTCGGCGTTGAATTTAAATCCCTGGTGTGCAATAACACCATAGGGGAATACCTCAAAGCGGGAAAAAATGCCGCCAACATTGTTGAACTTGCCCCAGAATTCGGGATCCACAATACCGTTGATGATATAACGGTCCAGCCGGGGTACACCTTTTACATACACCTGGTCGATCAGTAAGCCGTTCTTCTTCAGGTTTACGATCTCTTTTGAAATGTTGCGGATAAGCGTCTTATCCATGTCTTTGGCTTCGAGTTTTTTTAATAAGCCTGCTTCGAACTCTTTAATGTTCTCCATGATAAATTGTTTTTTGCATTATGCCTACTCTTTTCGTTTTTCAGCATCCACGTCCTACTCTGTTGGGGATTTTCAGAAAACTCCGCTGTGTACTTTAAGGGCGAATGGTTTTAGATGTCTTTTGAATGGAAGGACCGCAATTCCCTGTATTTTGTATCAAATTTAAAAAAGGGACGGGTGGCATGCAATACCCGGATCTGGTTAGCAGGTTTTCTGCAGGGATCCATGAACACTGCAAAGGGGTACTTACTTTTTAAATATCCGGAACGTTCCGTTGCCACTTACATTGGCACCGCTTCCCCAGGTACCTTCCATAGTGGCAAAACCGGCGTCAACAATGGCCTGCGTCGAATAGGAGGTGGAAGGGGCATAGGTATATGTGGTTTTAACCGTGTTGCCGCTTACGATATATGTGCCTTCTGCTTTCCCGGCTGCTACGGTATCGGCATCGTCGGCATAGACCCGTACCGTACCGTTTGAGCGGAATAGAAAAAAATAAGATAAGTCAGGTACCGCGTTCCCGTCGCCGTATTTTCCCTCCCAATAGCCCACAACAGCAGGAGCCGGAGGCGCATCTTCTTTTTTCTTTTTGCACCCGGTAATGATCAGGGTGGCTGTTACGGCAATCAGAAATTTCAGGTTCATAATCGTGGATTTTAATGTTAACATTTAACCACCCAAAATTATCCCGGCCGCAGGGCTGCAACCAGCGCAGATTTGCTGTTTTTTTAGCGTATTTCTACGTACTTTGTATAAGGTAAATACCGTATAAACCGAGTTAGGAATATTTTCCGGTTGTTGAGGAATTTTATTCTTTTTATGAAAAAACTTAAGGAATATTGCAATAAAGTTGTTTAAACTTTTAGAGAAACCATGTTGAAACAGCTTTTCCCGCTGATTTTAGACAGATTCAATATATCGCAGATGACCGCAGATTGATTTTATGCGAAAATCTGCGCGAAAAATCGGCGGGGAGGAGGATAATATTAGAAAGTTTAAAGAACTTCAATACCAAATTTTAAATTATGGCAGATACAACGCAATTTTTACAGGCCGTAAAAGATGGCTATACGTTTAAAGGGGAAAGCTATAAAATAGGCAGGGGGATCTTTAACGGGGAAGTGGTGCCGGATGCGGACGTAAACATCCCTTTTAAAACACTCAACCGGCACGGCCTGATTGCGGGTGCTACCGGAACCGGAAAAACAAAAACGCTGCAGGTACTGGCCGAGGGGTTTAGCGACGCCAGTATTCCGGTGTTGCTGATGGATATAAAGGGAGATCTGAGCGGCATTGGTGCGGCGGGTGTTACCAATGACAAGATAGCGGAACGTTGCCAGAAGCTGGCTATTACGTTCAAACCCGAAGCTTATCCCATCGAGTTTCTGACACTGAGCCAGGAAAAGGGCACCCGATTAAGAGCTACGGTAACGGAATTTGGCCCGGTGCTGTTTTCCAAGATCCTGGACCTGAACGATACACAGGGAGGCTTTGTAGCCATGATCTTTAAGTATTGTGATGATCATAAATTGCCGCTTGTAGACCTGAAGGATTTTATAAAGGTATTGCAATATGTGAGTGATGAGGGAAAAGCGGAGCTTGAGAAAACATATGGAAAAATATCCACGACCTCAACCGGAACCATCCTGAGGAAGGTGATCGAACTGCAACAGCAGGGGGCTGACCTGTTCTTTGGAGAGCGCAGCTTTGATGTAGACGACCTGATGCGTATCAGCGATGATGGGCGCGGTATGGTCTCGATTGTGCGGGTCACCGACCTGCAGGACCGTCCCAAACTGTTCTCCACTTTTATGCTGCAACTGCTGGCCGAGCTTTATGCCACGCTTCCGGAGGCGGGGGATCTGGATAAACCCAAACTGGTCCTGTTCATTGATGAGGCCCACCTGATCTTTAATGAGGCCAGCACCGCATTGCTCAGCCAGCTGGAAACCATTGTTAAGCTGATCCGCTCCAAAGGAGTGGGGGTGTTTTTCTGCACCCAGAACCCTATGGATGTTTCGGCATCCATACTGGCACAGCTGGGGTTAAAGGTACAACATGCATTGCGGGCCTTTACGGCTGCTGACCGGAAGGTGATCAAACAGACCGCGGAGAACTATCCGTTGAGCGACTTTTATAAAACCGATGAGCTGTTGACGCAGGTAGGAATCGGGGAGGCGTTGATCACCATGCTCAATGAAAAAGGCGTACCTACGCCATTGGTGCATTGCATGCTGCGGGCACCCCAGAGCCGGATGGATGTGCTGACGGATGCGGAGATCGACAGTATTACGGCCCGGTCTAAAATTGCTCCCCATTACAATGAAGTGATCGATAGTGAAAGCGCCTACGAACTGTTAACTCAAAAGCTGAATGATGCGGCTGAAAAGGCGGCACAGGAGCAGGAAGAAAAACCCGCAAAACGCGCGGCGGAGGAAAAAGGGTTTTTTGACAACCCGATCGTAAAAAGTGTGGCGCGTACGGCCGGCAATACCATTGTGCGTTCGCTGCTGGGAGCCATAGGTCTGGGTGGCCGGAGAAAGAAAGGGTTCTTTTAAATTTAGAATATCCAAGGTAAAATTTAAAATGAAAAAGAGGCTTTCGTGTGGGAGCAATTCAAATTATTGCAGGCCCGGAAATTTAATTCCCGGGCCTGTTTTTTTATTAGAAAAGGTATTGCTGTTCCAACCTTCGGGATTTGTTTCAGCAGCTGTTTATTTGTATAAAGCATTGAATGATTGATCCTGCCAAAGGCCCTGCAACCATTATAGACCCCGGAATTGGTATCGTCAGAGAGATACCGGTTTTTGAAAGTTGCTGAGCGAAAATTTGAATTGCTTCCTTTAAGTGTGGCAGCGTTCAGATTGGATGGTATGCACTGCTGCATTTTACATTTCCGGGGCGTTATTTTACTGTAAATGTTGCCTCCGAAAAAACAGGAATACCCTTGCTGGAAATACCCTGTAATACGATCCTGTAGGTGCCCCTGAAATCGGAGGTAAAACAGTCCAGTTTTACAGGCTGATGGCCGCTAAGTGTTATATCCGGTTCCCAAAGCAATGTAGTGCGGTTATCGGGGATCCGCAGATCACCTTTATCACCGTTTGCGTAAACGGGGGCGTAAAAGATCCGCTGTAGCTGCAATCCTTCATAGTCAATGGCAACAGCTGTGGGGTCAAGCTCGAATCCGTCAAATTTGGACGCATAGGTTTGAAAGCTTACGATCCCGGAATACAGGGAGGGGCCTATTACATACCTGCGGGGCACCACGTCCAGCCTTTTTATCTTATAGGGATCATACTTAAAAATGCTGTTATAATCGGCCAGGGGCACACCATCCAGCAGTACCAGTACGGCATAGCGGTATACATTTTGATATTTTTCATCGTAGATTGTCATATGGAGTTTCCGGTCGTGCATTACCACGTTTACCGGCCGCACGTATTCGCGCAGCACCTCTTCCATGGTAGAGAACCGCTTATAGTCATCCAGCTGGTAACTGATCTCCGGCCTTCCGTAAAAAGGCAGGGTATCCGATACCAAAGGCACGGCATAGCTGTTGATCCTGTCCTTATAATAGATATTGACCGTTTGCATGGCAATGCTGCGTTTTAACAGGTACATACTGTCTGCAGGATGCGGCAAATAGAGTGGTTGGGTAAAGGACCGGTTTGCACTGTCGATGAATGGCGAAAGAATCGCCGTTTCATAGTTGTCGGTAGCATTAGCCGATGGCGTGGGTTTGATAAAGATATCCCCGGGGCCGTAATATCGTTTGACATTGAAGCGTACGATCCCCAGGGAATCGCTGGTGCCATTATAAAGACCAAAGGGAACAGAGGGCGCTGTTAGTAAACAGGAAACCCCCGCAGCCGGCTGATGGTTCCATTTATTTAAAACCCTTGCTGCAACAACATGGCCATCATACTCCGGCAGGTATTTCAACGCCGGATCAAAAAGTGGAGCATCGGTATCAAAGCGCCGCCACCCGTTTACAAGCATCAGGTTTTCTATATAGGCCCCCTGTGCCGCTCCCGGCGTAAAATAGAACTCCGGTTCTTCAACCTGCCCGGAAAGGCTGGCTGTAAGCTGCAGGTATGCCCGGATATCGAACGGCTCCGTATGGGCGTCCATTGCGTAAACCGAAAGAGAACCCTGTACCGTTTCGAGGGTATCGCCGTTTAGCCCGGGTATCAGCTGTATGGGCGCATGTTCCCTGGCGGTCAGTGCCTGTTTACCGGTACTGATGGTGATCGTTTTTGAAGGCAGGGGCACAGGAATGAAAACCAGGCGCTCATTTACGGGCCGGCGGTTCTGATCGAAGAGGGTGAAACTGATTACACCTGTTCCGAGTTTAGCCTTGCTGACGGGGATCTCAACCGCATTACGGCTTAGCAGATCCACAGGAGTTACAAATCGGTTTTTTTGCTCACTGTGTGCCACCAGCATCATCTTTTGCGGATCTGTGTGCTGGATCGCTATTTTAACCAGGTAGGAATCCGTGCCATTATCTGTTATATTTAAAACGGAACCACCGGGCCGGGGGGCGGGCAGCGCCGTTTTTATAACAGCTTTCCCGGAAATGGTTACTGCTGCAGTATATTTCCTGCCGGGCAACGGGGTATAGGTAAACTGGCCAAGCCCGAATTTCAACAGCTCAAAACGGGCTACCGTATCGGTACCGTTTTCAAGAATGCTGCCGGTGGCCGTTAAGCCCTTTGTGGTTTTGGGATCGAGTACCTGTATACCTACTTTTGAGGTAATGCCTTCAACGGATGTTCCGCCTTCCGGAAAGAACCGGATGAGGGCTTGCTGCTGTTGTACTGCACGCGTAAGCGGGGCCGCCGAAACGGTATTGGTAACAAGGATCCTTTTTTTAAAGACCGATCTTTCATCACCCTGTTTCATCTGATTGGTATATGCAACAAGGGTATAGGCCCCTGTGGCAATATTTACGGGAAGGTAGAAGCTCCCCTTTCCCGTACCACGGGTGGTCTGGATCTTGGATTGTATTACCGACCGTCCGTTGTCATTTATCAGTTCTATATAGAGAATGCTGTTATAATGAGCTAAAACATGCGAGCCGGCATTTAAAAGATAGATTTTGAACCAGAGCAGCTCTCCGGCCAGGTAGGATTCCTTATCGCTGTGGACAAAAATGGTTTCGGGTTCCTGTTCTTTTATTGAGCCCTGCGCTGCCGCCCGCGGCTGGCCTGTTGCCATCAGCTGCATATACAGGCCGATGAAGACCATCAATAACCGGGAACAGCGAAGAAAAGGATTATGGATCATATGCATGTGCTCAGAATTATCAGGGCCAGTAAGATGGTTTCTCTACCTTTCCGCCTCTTTTTGTACAGTCTACACAGCCTGCACTCGACGATAAGTATCCTTCTGCCGGCGGAATTTCACGCTTGGTATAATCTATGGGAATATTGGTGCCCGACTGGAAGGCGGCAACTGTGCTGTCCATGTTTCCGGGTACAAATTGTGTTTCACAGAATTGCGTGGCGGGCCATGAGGCAGGACGGTTTATAAATACCCGCTTCTCTACAGGTGCTGTGGCAGAAATATACCCGATAACCGGTTCTTTCGGATCGCTGGTACAATGGATGTTCCCTCTTAACTCAGAGGGCAGGGGACCAAAAACATCTCCGATGGACTCTGTGTTCTTTTTCATCAGGTCATAGAACTCGTAGGCGGCTTTGTCCATGGCATACTGCCGCAACAGGATGCTGTATTTTACAGACAGGCGGTCATCGCCGGAAGGGATCAGGTTGAGTGGCTGCTGAAAAATAACGTCCGATGTGAGCTTTGCAGAATTGCCGATATAGATATTATTGGACCGGCCGTATTTCCAGCAGTAAAAAATATCCTCCTGCGGAAACACCCGGCGCCGGACCCCGGCCATATCCGCTTCGGGCGATTCCGGATCGAAGATCAGGGCCGATTGATAATAGCTGTGAATCTCCCAGGTTTCGTCAAAATCCCACCGGTAATAAACGGTACTATTGGTGGCATCGTGCGTGTTCACGTATAACTGAACTCCTTTTTCGTTTTGCTTCCAGCCGATACTGTCGATTTCCGGGGTCATTTTTACGGACACAAAGTCCGAGAGGTATTCCTTTCCATCAGCGGTCCTGATCCGGACACGGTATCGGTTATTTGAAGATAATGCCAGCGTATTCTGGTAGTTGCCCGGTGTGCTCATCGTTAATGGCGTTAGGGAGTTATCGCTTCCTTCAACGGCAACACTTGCATTGAGCTCGGGACCCGATCCGCTGCTGCTGTTAACGGGCCGGGTCCGCGAAAGCAGCAGGGTTGTTGTGCTGCTGCCGGCATTGAGGATACCTTCCACAACAAGATAGCTGGCCCCGGGATCTTCGATCTCGGGGTAATACCGGTCCTTGCATGAAATGCAGAAAACGATAAGGACCAGTATCTGAAAATAATATCCCTGTTTCATTTTAAAAGCGAATGTTATAATTGATAAATGGTAGGGCACTTCCGAAAATAGATAGCTTGTATCCGTTCACAGCGCCTTTCTCAGAGATAAAATATACCGAATACGGGTTTCTTCTTCCCAGAAGGTTGTATACGCCGATGGTCCAGGAATTATGGGTCTTCTGATGTACCTTATGGTTCCCGTCGATATTCATTGAAAAGTCCGTCCGGTAATAATCCGGTATCCGGTATTGGTTCCGGTCAGAATACAGCATCCGCTCCGAACCCTGGTAATAGAAACGGCCTATCGGGTAGGTGATCGGTCTTCCGGTACTGTAAGTGGAGTTAAGGGACAGGCTGAACCGGTGATTGATCCTGAAATTGCCCACCACCGTTATATCGTGCGGCTTATCATAGTTTGCCGGATAATCGGCCCCGTTATTGACCAGTGAACCGAGGCTTTGATCGGTAGACCGCAGCAGTATTCTTGAATAGGTATACCCGATCCAGCCATTGAGCTTGCCCACCGGCTTTTTGATCAGGAACTCAAGACCATATGCCTTACCCCTGGTACTGATCACGTCGGTTTCAATATTATGATTTAACAGTAAGGTTGCTCCGGGTTTATAGTCCAGGTAATTTTTAATGTTTTTATAATAGACTTCAACCGATGTTTCAATGGTATTTGATTTCAGGTTCTTATAAAATCCGAGTGAGACCTGGTCTCCGGTTTGCGGCCGGATGTTAGGATCGCTCAGTTTCCATACATCGGTGGGCGAAATGATGGTTGTATTGGATAATAAATGGATATACTGTCTTAATGAATTGTATCCTGCCTTTACGGAAAAGGTAGGCGTAAAGGCATAGCGCATGGAAAAACGAAGCTCTGGTCCCTGATAATTATTGATGAATTTTCCTTTGTTGTAGTGTGTGGTACCGGTGCGGGTGTCATCTGTGATGGGGTATCCTTCCCGGTAAGTGCTAACATCCTGCGGCCCCAAATAAGAATAAAATGAATACCGGATACCGGTACTGAAGGAAAGCTGTCCCGTGGCATTGAACCGGTGCGTGACATATACAGCATTTTCGAGCGCCCGCTCTGCGCCTACCGTATCGGGTCTTACCAGGGATTGCCTGCTGACCGGCTCAAAGGTTCCCGGTTGCAACAGGTAAGATAAAGAGCTGACGCCGAAATCAAATGAATGTTTTTGGCTCATGAAATAAACAAAGTTCAGTTTGCCATACAGCTGCCGGATATCGAAATACAGTTTAAACGCGTTAACGATATTGGAATCGGCACTGATCTTATAGCGGTAATAGTCATACCCGCCTATAAATTCCGCCTGTAAACGCCTTGTAAAATTCTTTTTCCATTTCAGCGACAGGTTCCGGTTGGTATAGCCATACGTGGTATCGTTATTAAGATTAAACCGGTCGTTGCTGTAGTAGGCATTCAGGTAAAGGCTGCTGCTTGAATCGAACCGGTGGCTCACACCCAGGTTAAGATCCTGGAAGGATGCCCGGCTTTTGTCGTATTCATCCGGCAGCAGATCGATCAGCCAGTTAGCATAAGTAGTGCGCCCTCCGAAAATAAAAGAGGTTTTGTCTTTTACAATGGGGCCCTCCAGCTGAAGACGGCTGGTGATCAGCCCGATGCCCGCCGAACCTGTCAATGCTTTCTTATTTCCCTCCCGGCTGTTCACATCCAGCACCGATGCCAGGCGTCCGCCGTATTTTGCAGGTACGGAGCTTTTGTAAAGCTCAACATCCTTTACGATTTCAGGATTAAAGGCCGCGAACATGCCAAAAAAGTGCGAGGGATTATAAATAGTGGCATCATTAAAAAGGATCAGGTTCTGATCGGTGGAGCCGCCTCTTACGTTAAAACCGGTGCTGGCTTCCCCTACGGTTTTAACACCCGGTAATGTGGTTATAGCCCGCAGGATATCGGCCTCTCCAAAAACGGTAGGGATCTGCTTGATCTCCCGGATGGTAAGGCGTGCCACGCCCATCTGTACATTCCGGATATTTCTTGTTTGGGTAGAGGATACGATCACTTCTTTTAGGGTCGGTACCTGTTCCTGTACGGCAACATCCATACGGCCGTCTGTATGTACAAGCAGGTTCAGGTTGGTTTCCCGGATGCCAAGCCCCATGATATTGAGTACGTGTTTGCCGGGAGGTATACTGAGCGAATAGTTGCCATATGCATCAGCGTTTGCAAAATAGGCGTTGTCAATGGTTACGGAGGCATTTGGGTAAGGCTCTCCCGTACGGGCGCTTTTTATGTTCCCGGTAAGCAGTACCTGCGGGTGGCGCAGACCATTCCGGTTCCCGATCTCATAGGTCCGTTCTTCAGAAGTAACTTTTCTCCGCTCCTTATCGTTCAGGCCATAATCAGTTGAGGGAGGGGCGGCCTTCGGAGGAAGTACTGCTCCGCCCGGCTGGTGATACAGACCTTCAGGCAATAAAAGCTGGACCTTTAAATTGCTGGTGATATATACTTTTTTTTCTTCGTCGTCAATAGCAAAGGTCAACGCGGTTTTGGCCAGGGCATTTTGCAACTGCGCCGCTAAAGAACCATTACCCGAAGGCGAAGGGATCTTTACGGAATCGATCTGCCTGCTGTCATAATAGAAAAAATAACCGGACTGTTGCTCCAGTTGTGAAAAATAGGTCTTTACCAGGATACTGTCCGGCAGTGCATTGGATGGTGTGGCTGTCTGTGCCACTGCAGACACAGTTGTGCACAGGGGCAAGAAAAGGATGGATATAAAAAGCCTCGTTAACATTAGTCCTGGTTGTAGAGTTGGGCTGCCATCCGGATCGTGGCTTCAGGTTCCTGTCTGAACCGGAGCTGTTTTCTTTTCAACGCTTTGTGAATGACTGCTTTTTTCTCTTTTATAAGTGCATATAAGTTTTTCTTCGACGATACCGGGTAAAACACTCCGCCTTTGTATATATAAAACCGGCTGCTCCAGGCAAAATCCCGCTCCACGGTCGACTGGCCGGTGGTTTCACGGATGAATTTTCTTCGCAATACCAGCGGGGTGAGCCTGCCTTCATCAAGGAGTTCATAAAAACCGTCCGGCAACACTTTACTGTTGCCGGGACCCAGTTTTATAAATTTATCCTTCCCCAGGGTAAATGCATGCAACGGATTACCGGGGATGATAACCGGCATTTTACCGGGATTTTCGATAATCAGTTCGCCGGCAACCACATCATATTTTAAACGGTCAGTTTTGTACCAGGTACTGTCAAAAAGTAACGAGCCCTCTCTCCATTGATCTTCCCCTGTGAACGGGGTTCCGGTTATGGTGGGCAGGTAGCCCTGGTACAGCCGCCCGTTATAAATGGGCAGGTCGTTATTAAATGTTGTATAGAAGCTTTCCGGCAGATAAACCGGGTCTTTAAAAAGGGATGCTCCGCCCGGCTGGGCACAGAGGTCAGCAGCAGTCAGTAATATATAAAAAAGCGTTAGAAGTATTCCTTTTTTCATGGGTGGTAAACAATGGCCATTGCTGTATATATAAAAATAGGCTAAATACAGATCCAGGGCAAATATTTTCAACGATTTTGCTATGGATTCTGGATTTTTATAAAAACCGGGATCCCGTTCAACCGATTGAACAAAGGACGTAAAAACATACTTTTGTATGGCTTTTTTCAACACCTTTGCCAGGTGTACTGCAATCCTGCGGCACGGTTAAAATTTTTCATATGAACGAGAATTTCACAAAACGGATCGGGGGCGAGGTTGAAGAGATAAAGGCTTCCGGCCTGTATAAAACAGAACGCATCATCGAAAGCCCACAGGGAGCAGAGATCCTGGTGAATGGCAAAACCGTTATCAACTTTTGTGCAAACAATTACCTCGGTCTGTCTTCACATCCCGATGTGATCAAAGCGGCGCATGCAGCCATCGATTTCCGAGGGTACGGGATGAGCAGTGTACGTTTTATCTGTGGTACACAGGATATTCATAAAGAACTGGAGCAAAAGATATCAGCATTCCTGGGTACAGAAGATACCATTTTATATGCGGCAGCTTTTGATGCAAACGGGGGTGTTTTTGAACCCCTGTTCAATGACCAGGATGCGATCATTTCAGATGCGCTGAATCATGCAAGCATTATCGATGGGGTACGCCTTTGCAAAGCACAGCGTTACCGGTATGAGCATAATAATATGGACGACCTGGAGGCCAAGCTAAAAGAAGCTTCGGGTGCCCGGAGCCGCATCATTGTAACAGACGGTTCTTTCAGTATGGATGGTACCATTGCCCAGCTGGATAAGATCGTGGAGCTGGCGGAAAGATACGATGCGGTGATCATGATCGACGAATGTCATTCTTCCGGATTTTTGGGAAAGACGGGTCGTGGTACACATGAATACCGGGGGGTAATGGGGAAGATCGACATCATTACCGGAACGCTGGGTAAGGCCCTGGGCGGTGCTTCCGGCGGATTTACATCCGGAAGAAAAGAGATCATTGACATGTTGCGCCAGAAATCAAGACCGTATCTGTTCAGCAATACCCTGGCACCTTCCATTGTAGGTGGCTCCATTGCTGTGCTGGATATGCTTTCTGCTTCAACGGCGTTAAGAGATCAGCTGGAATACAATACAAAATATTTCCGTGAACAGATGACGGCAGCCGGTTTTGATATAAAACCGGGCGATCACCCGATCGTACCCATTATGTTATACGATGCGGTGCTGGCAGCTGATTTTGCGGCAAAACTGCTGGATGAAGGCATCTATGTGATCGGCTTCTTCTTTCCGGTAGTGCCCAAAGGACAGGCCCGGATCCGGGTACAGCTGAGCGCAGGACATGAGCAGGCGCATCTTGATAAAGCGATCGCGGCTTTTGCAAAAGTGGGGAAAGAACTGGGTGTGCTCAAATAAGGAGCGTACATTCATGCGGAAGGGTTCATAAGAGCGGCTTGTATCGGCTTTTGTGAACCTTTTTTAAAATAATAATGTGAATTATTGGCCTGTTTTACTGATGTTGCTTTGGTGTTACACGGTGGATGCACAACCGGTAAAGCCTCCCGATCAGTATCCGTCGCCCATGCAGGAAACCCTGCGTAAGCACGAACGGATCTCTTTTGATATGAACGGGGGCATTACCTGTACGCTGGAC
>Ga0222424_100318_pt1 | contig 32860 bp, 28 predicted proteins | sample 2B2ome_FD_182468 | JGI IMG/M metagenome (GOLD analysis project Ga0222424, IMG submission 182468) | Enriched microbial communities from leaf-cutter ant dump, University of Wisconsin, Madison, United States - 2B200A (version 2) | ecosystem: Environmental > Terrestrial > Nest > Insects nest > Nest... | reverse complement strand
CACGTCGCGCCAGCCCAGCAGCACCTGGCCCTCGGCCTTGATGGCGCGCTCCATCTCCTGCTCGCAGGCCAGGCGGCTGGCATGCTCCTTGGGCAGGAAGATCATGCCCACGCCGTATTCGCCGGCGGGCGGCAGTTCCACGCCCACGGACCCGTCAGGGGCCATCCCGGCCCGGGCCATCTCCTCGCGGTAGAGCTGGTCGGGGATCTGGATCAGGATGCCCGCGCCGTCGCCCATGAGCTTGTCTGCGCCCACGGCGCCACGGTGGTCGAGGTTCTCCAGGATCTTCAGCGCGCCGGTGACGATGTCGTGGCGCTTGTGCCCCTTGATATGGGCCACGAAGCCCAGGCCGCAGGCATCGTGTTCGTTGCTGGAGGCATACAGGCCATGCTGCTGCAGGTGCTGGATTTCGGTGGCCGTGGTCATGGGGCGTTCCTTATTGAAAATTCTCAGGAACGCAGAGTAATGCATCAACTCATGCACTGCAAGCATAATAATTGGGGTCAGATTCCAATTAATTACCAAGTATTTTTATCGTTTATTAATAAGGGACATATCAAATACAGGAGCGGCTTGCGCTTGATGGGTAAGGCCTGGAGGCCTATTCGACATAGTTTTCTTCGATACCTTCCGGCATGCGGGGGCGCCCCGCGCGCGCCTTGGCCACGCGGCGGCCGGTGCGTTGCTGCAACGCAGCGACGAATTCCGGCCCGCCCAGCACCCAGCCGGTGTGGGCCGTGCGGCCCAGTTGCGCGGCCATCTGCGCCCCAACGCCCGCCTGCACCAGCGCGGCATAGGCCGCCTCGCGCGCGAACGGCGTGTTGCCCAGGCCCCAGAGCAGCGCATGGGGCGTGACGAGCGGGTCCGCGCGCAGGCCCAGGCCATGGGCGTGGCTGGACCAGGGGTAGTCGCCCGGCTGCTGCGCCAGGCCGGCGCGCACCGGGTTCCAGTCCATGTAGACCATGCAGGGCAGCAGGTAGCGCTCGGGCTCCAGCACGGCACAGCGGTAGCGGCCCTCCCACAGCGTGCCGGTGCGCTGGTGGCGCTGGTTGAAATAGCGCACGTAGTCGCGCCCCACGGCCTGCATCATCGAGGGTAGACCCTCGGCCGTGGCCGGCGTAGCCAGCAGGTGGAAATGGTTGGGCATGAGCACATAGGCATGCACCGCCACGCGGTGCCTGCGGGCCTGCCCGGCCAGCAGCGCCAGCATGTGCTCGTAGTCCTGCGCATCGCGGAAGATGGCCTCGCGGTTGTTGCCGCGCTGCAAGACGTGGTGCACGAAACCGGGAACGGTGAGACGGGGAAGGCGGGCCATGGCGGGATTGTCGCGGACGGGGCTGGATCGGCCCCGCAGCCGGCAAAGGCATGTCCCAGGATTGGCGAAAGATAAAATTGACAATCATTCTCAAAATCAAGCCTGCCATCTTGCCCGCCGACCTCACCGCCCGCCCCGCGCCCCTGGACCTTGGCGCGCTGCACGCCAGCCACCATGGCTGGCTCGTGGGCTGGCTGCAGGGCCGCCTGCGCAGCCGCGCCGACGCCGCCGACATCGCGCAGGACGTGTTCCTGCGCCTGCTGCGCCAGCCCGCGCCGCAGGCCCCGCGCGCGCCGCGCGCCTACCTCGCCACCATCGCGCAGCGCCTGGCCGCCAACCTGCACCGCCGGCGCTGCCTGGAGCAGGCCTACCTGGACGCGCTGGCCGCCCTGCCCGAGGACGCCATGCCCTCGCCCGAGGACCAGCTCGCGCTACGCCAGGCCGTGGCCGAGATCGACGATGCCCTGAGCGCCCTGGGCCCCAAGGTCAAGCGCGCCTTCCTGCTTGCGCAGTTCGAGGGCCTGGGCTATGCCGCCATCGCGCAGCAGCTCGGCGTCACGCCGCGCACCGTGGTCAGCTACGTGGCCCGCGCCATGGCGCAATGCTGCCTGCACGCGCCGTGACGCGGCCCGCCAGCCCGGCGGACGGCGACGCCCGCCACCGCGCCATCGAGGAAGCCGCCCGCTGGTACGCCCGTATGCTGCCCGGCGCGCACGACCTGGGCGAGGACGCCGCCCACGTGCGCCAGGGCTTCGAGCGCTGGCTCGCCGCCGCCCCACACCACGCGCAGGCCTGGCACGCCGTGCAGGCCATGGGCACGCGGCTGGACGCCGTGCCCCCGCGCATCGCCACCACCGTGCTCGGCCGCAGCGCCACGCCAGCGCGCCGCGGCGTGCTGCGCGGCATCGCCGTGGCGGCCACCGGCGGCTCCACCGCCTGGCTGGGCTGGCGCCACCTGCCCTGGGCGCAGTGGCAGGCCCAGCACGCTACGGCCACGGGCGAGCGGCGCGGCATCGCGCTAGCCGACGGCGGTACGCTGCAACTGGACACGCGCACCACGCTCGACGTGGACTACCAGCCCCACCTGCGCCGCCTGCGCCTGCACGGCGGCGCCATCCTGGTCGCCACGCACGCCGACCCGCAGGCGCCGCCGCGCCCCTTCGTCGTCGACACGCCGCAAGGCCGCATCCTCGCCCTGGGCACGCGCTTCGAGGTGCGCGCCGAGGGCGAGGCCACCACCGTCACCGTGCTGGCGCACGCCGTGCAGGCCACGCCCAACGAACAGCCCGGCACGCCCCGCCACGTGCGCGTGGGCGAGCGGCTGCGCTTCACCGCCGCTGGCGCGGAGGGCGTCCAGCCCGCCCCCACAGGCGCGGGCGCCTGGGCGCAGGGCCAGCTCATCGCCACCGACATGCCCCTGGCCCAGGTGGCGGCCGAACTGGCCCGCTACCGGCGCGGCTGGCTCACCTGCGACCCGGCCGTGGCGGGCATCCGCGTCTCCGGCGTGCTGCCGCTGGCCGACACCGACCAGGCCCTGGCCGCGCTGGAGGACGGTTTTCCCGTGCGCGTGGTGCGCCAGTGGGACGGCTGGCGCACGCGGATCGTGGCGCGCTGATGCTGGCAAGGCGCTTGCGAAGCGTACGGGAAGCTCCTTCTTTGATAGCTGCTTGCGCTTGCTGGACAAGCGCCAGAGGCCGATTTGGCCATTAATTTTCGATAGGCCATGAATTTTTTGGCCGACTTTTTCACTTTGGCGCCCGCTCGCGTGTCCCCCTCGTTGATAGCCCGTTTTCATTCAACGAGAGGACACACGACCATGCCCCCCCTTCCCCGATTCACCCCAACGGCGGACCTGCGCCGCCACGCCGTTGCACATGCCGCAGCCCTGCTGCTGATGGGCGGCACGCTCGCCCCCGTGGCGCCCGCGCAGGCGCAGCAAGGCCTCCAAGCCGCCGCCGCACGCAGCCTCGACATACCGCCCGGCCCGCTGGCCGAGACGCTCAACCGCTACGCCAGCGCCGCCGGGGTGGCGCTCACCTTCAGCGCCGCGCAGACCGAGGGCAAGCAGTCGCCCGGCGTGCGCGGCCGCCATGGCATGACCGAAGGCTTCGCGCGCGTGCTGGCGGGCTCGGGGCTGGAGGCAGTGGAGACCGGGCCGGGGCGCTATGCGCTGGTGCAGCGGCCGCAGCCGATCTCCGCAACCACCCAGGATGCGGCACTGCCCGCCGTGACGGTTTCCGGCAAGGCGCTGGGATCAACGACCGAAGGCACAGGCTCCTACACCACGTTTTCCACCAGCAGTTCCACACGGCTGAACCTCACGCAACAGGAGACGCCGCAGGCAGTCACCGTGCTGACGCGCCAGCGGATGGACGACCAGAAACTGGACAGCGTGATGGATGCGCTGGACGCCACGGCAGGCGTCATCGTCCAAGGCCAAACCGTTGGCGAGAATGGCTTTTCTGCCTATGCGCGAGGGTCTGAACTGCGCAATTACCAGATCGACGGCGTTCCGGTCTTCAACTCCTTGTATCCCTATCAGGCCAACACGGCGGCGTTCGACCGGATCGAGATCGTGCGGGGTGCCACGGGGATCCTGAACGGCCTGGGCACGCCTGCGGCCACGGTCAACATGATCCGCAAGCGCCCGACTGCCGAGCCTCAGGTGACGCTGGCGGCAGAGGTTGGCAGTTGGAACCGCCATGGCGTCGGCCTGGATGCTTCTGGCGCCCTGAACGAAGACAAAAGCCTGCGCGGGCGGCTGGTGGCCGACTACAAGCACCGCAACGCCTGGGTGGACCGCTTCAGGCAAAAGGATGTGGCGCTCTACGGCATTGGCGAACTCGACCTGGGGCGCGACACGCTGCTCACCGCCGGTTTCAGCCATCAGACCCAGAACAACAACGCGCCGATCCAGGCCCGCCCGCTGTACTACAACAACGGCGCGCCCAACCCGGTCATGCCAGCGGACAACATGACCCAGCGCTGGCGCTATTACGACCAGGAAACCAGCAGCGTTTTCACCTCCATAGAGCACCGCCTGAGCCGCACCTGGGTGGCAAAGGCCGAGTACAGCCACACGCGCTACCACTACGACGGCCTGACGGGCACCGTCTGGGCACCCAACGATGCGTCTGGCGATGGATCGAGGCTTTATTCGAGCCACTGGGACAACATTCCCCGGCAGAACAATCTGGACGCCTATGTGAGCGGCGCATTCCCGCTGTTCGGACGCACCCATGAGCTGATCGCAGGCGTCACGCTGTCGCGCCTGAAGACCCACAGCCTGTCCTACGTGCGGGACCCCGGCGACAGTATCGACATCAACTACCACGACTGGGCCGATGCCCCCGAACCCCGGTTCCAGTTGACCGGCACCAGCGATTCGCGCGAGCAGCAAGACAACGCCTTCATGAGCACACGCCTGAGCGTGACCGATGCCACCAATCTGCTGCTCGGCGGCAGGTGGACGCGCTGGCAAAGCACCAGCAGCACCCGCGAGCAGAAGGAACGCCTGTTCGTGCCCTATGTCGGCGCTGTGCATGCCTTCAATGACACATGGTCGGTCTATGGCAGTTACACCAAAATTTTCCGGCCACAAACGGGCACGGTTCTGCTGTACGGCGGCACCGATATTCCGCCGGAGGAAGGCACCGGCTACGAGGTGGGCGTCAAGGCCAGCTTCCTGGACGGGCGGTTCACGTCCAACCTGGCCCTGTTTCAGACAGAGTTGAAAAATCTTGCCATCTGGAACCTGGTGGACCGTCGCTACGAAGCCGCCGAGGGCCTGACCAAGACCCGGGGCGCAGAGCTCGAACTCAGCGGCGAATTGGCGAAGAACTGGCAACTCACTGCCGGGTACATGCTTTCTCAAAGCAAGGACGGGATGGGCAAACGTCTTCTCACCTACGTTCCGCGCCAGAACATGAAGCTGTTCACCAGCTACCGCATGCCGGGCGAGTGGAGCAAGCTCACGCTGGGCGGCGGGGTCCACTGGCAAAGCGCAGTGCACAGCGGCCAGGCCATCGACCATCGGCAAGGCAGCGTGGCATTGCTCAACCTGATGGCACGCTATGAAGTGGACAAGAACCTGTCCGTCGCGCTCAACCTCAGCAATGCGCTGAACAAGCAGTACTTCTCAAGCATCGGCGCCAACTACGGCATCTACGGCGCGCCACGCAGCGTGGCGGCCAGCCTGAAATACAGGTTCTGAACGATCCGCTATTGAAAAAAGAGCTGCCAGCGCTTGCCACATAAGCGCTGGAGGCCAGTTTCACCCGAAATCCACTCAGGCGCGCCCAGCGCGCGGCCCCTGTTTTTTGTAAATTTTTGGCAAAGCAGGTGTGGTTTTTGGCTTCTCGTTCGTCATACATAGGAGAGGCCCTGAAAACACGGAAGCCGCGCCGCCACCGGGCGCACTCAGCGCCCTGCCCTCGGCCGCCAGGCATGCCACACGCGCCAGCCCAGCAGCAGCGCCAGGATGGCGGCGTACACGGCGACCTCGCCAAAGTCGTTCTTGCCCGCGCGCATCCAGAAGAAATGCAGCAGCGACAGGCCCGCCACCGCGTACACGCTACGGTGCAGGGCCCGCCAGCGCGCCCCGCCCAGCCAGCGCATGGCGCCCTGGAACGACGTGGCAGCGAGCAGCGCCAGCAGCACCAGGGCCAGGGTGCCGACAAGGATGAAGGGCCGCTTGGCGATGTCGCGCAGCATCTCGGCCGGCTCCAGCCCCATGTCGAACCATGCGTAGGCCAGCAGGTGCAGCAGCGCATAGAAGGCCACGAACAGCCCCAGCATGCGCCGCAAACGCGCCAGTTGCGGCGTGGCGGTGAGCACGCGCAGCGGCGTCACGGCCAGCGCCAGGCACAGGAAGCGCAGCGTCCAGCGCCCCAGCGCGCGCTCCAGCGCCTCGGCCGGGTTGGCACCCAACTGGTTGGTGAACGCGGCCGTGACGAGCCAGGCCAGCGGCAACAGGCAGAGCACGAACAGCACGGGCTTGGCCCAGGGGCGCTGCAGCGCCGCGCGGAACGCCGGGAGACCGGCCATTCAATAGAACTTCTGCAGGTCCATGCCCGCGTACAACTGGCCGACCTGGGCTTCGTAGCCATTGAACATGAGCGTCTTGCGGCGCTTGGCGAACAGGCCGCCCTCGCCGATGCGGCGTTCGGTGGCCTGGCTCCAGCGCGGGTGGGCGACCTGCGGGTTGACGTTGGAATAGAAGCCGTATTCGTTGCGCGCGGCCTTGTTCCAGGCGGTGGCGGGCTCTTTCTCGGTGAAGCGGATCCTGACGATGCTCTTGGCGCTCTTGAAGCCGTACTTCCAGGGCACGACGAGGCGCACCGGGGCGCCGTTCTGGTGCGGCAGCACCTCGCCGTACATGCCGAAGGCCAGCAGCGTGAGCGGGTGCATGGCTTCGTCCATGCGCAGGCCTTCGGTGTAGGGCCAGTCGAGCACGCGCGAATTCACGCCAGGCATGGCGGCCTTGTCGGCCAGGGTGACGAATTCCACGTACTTGGCGCTGCCCAGGGGCTCGACGCGCTGGATGAGCCGGGCCAGCGAATAGCCCACCCAGGGAATGACCATGGACCAGCCTTCGACGCAGCGCAGGCGGTAGACGCGCTCTTCCTGCGCGCTGAGCCGGACCAGGTCTTCGATGCCCCACTTGCCGGGCTTCTTGACCAGGCCCTCGATCTCCACCGTCCAGGGCCGGGTCTTGAGCGTGTGGGCGTTGCGCGCAGGGTCGGACTTGTCGGTGCCGAATTCATAGAAGTTGTTGTAGCCCGTGGCGTCCTGGTAGGCGGTGGCGTTTTCCAGGGCCACGGCGCCATCGACCGCCGACGGCCCGCCCGGCAGGGGCGCCAGCTTGCCCGGGGGCTTGGCGGCCGCCAACGCATCGCGCGCCGCCCATGCGGCCAGGGCGGCACCGGCTACGCCGCCGGCCAGTTGGCGCAGCAAGGCGCGGCGGCTTTCATAGACGGCACGCGGGGTGATTTCGCTGCCTTGGGGGTGGACGAAGCCTGTGTCGCGGCGGGGTATCAGCATGGGCGGACGCTCGGGGTGGTGTCTGGTGTGATGGTAGAGACACCGCCCCACCCTTGCGGTTCCGGGGATTTGCAGCCTATGCCGCACCCTGCGGCACCCCGAAGCGCGGGCCCAGCGCTTCGAGCAGACCGAATTCGGCCAGGATGGCATGCAGCCGCTCGGCGGCGCTGCGCTTTTTCTGGCCGGTATGGCGCGCGATGATGAGTTCGTTCTTCATGCTGTGCTCCCAGCCGACCAGCTCGGTCACCGTCACCTGGTAGCCGCTGGCCTCCAGGTACAGGCAGCGCAGCACGTTGGTGAGCTGGCTGCCCAGCTCGCGCGTGTGCAGGGGGTGGCGCCACAGCTCGGCCAGCGGCGTGCGCGCCAACTGCAGCGCCTTGGTCTGGCGCAGGCAGGCGGCCACCTCGGCCTGGCAGCAGGGCACCAGCACCATGGCGCGGGCGCGCTTTTGCAGGCCGAAGGCAATGGCGTCGTCGGTGGCGGTGTCGCAGGCGTGCAGCGCGGTCACGATGTCGAAGCGCTCGGGCATGGCCGCGAGCTGGGCCGACTCGGCCACCGACATGTTCAGGAAATGCATGCGCTCGAAGCCCAGCGTGGCGGCCAGCTTCTGCGACGCCTCGACCAGCGGCGCGCGGGTCTCGATGCCGTAGATGCTGCCGCGCCCGAGCGCGCGGAAGTACAGGTCGTACAGGATGAAGCCGAGGTAGGACTTGCCCGCGCCATGGTCGGCCAGCACCGGCGCATGGCCGTCGGCGGACAGTTCCTGCAGCAGCGGCTCGATGAACTGGAACAGGTGGTAGACCTGCTTGAGCTTGCGGCGCGAGTCCTGGTTGATGCGCCCATCGCGCGTGAGGATGTGCAGCGCCTTGAGCAGCTCCAGCGATTGCCCGGGGCGCAGCTCCAGTTGCTCGGCCACCGAAGGCGCAGGCGCGCCCGTGCCACCGCGCGCGGTGCGGCCAGCGCCCTTCACTGCCCGCCCGCCTTGGCGCCGGTGACGGGGCAGCGCGGCCCCACGTCGAGCGCAGCCCAGCCTTGCGCGCCGAGTTCGCCCAGCACCTGCATGTTGCGCTCGTAGATGGTTTCGGCCTCGGGGAAGGCTTCCACGGCCTGGTCGATGCTGTCCTCGCGCAGCAGGTGCAGCGTGGGATAGGGCGCGCGGTTGGTGGCATTGGTGACGTCGTCCTCGGCCGTGCCGTCGAACTGGAAGCGCGGGTGGAACGACGCGACCTGCAGGATGCCGCCCAGATCCATGGCCTCCACCAGTTCGTCCACCAGTTCCAGGAAGTCGTTGAAGTCGAGGAAATCCTCCAGGCACTGGGGCGCCATGAGCAGCGTGGTGTCGCGCTTGGCGGGCGAGATCTCGGCCAGGGCCTCCAGCTCGCGCTGCAGGTCTTCGAGCAGGCCGCGCGCATCGGTGGCCTCGCTCACCACGTAGTGGATCTGCCCCTTGGTGTGCACGCCCTTGGCGAAGGGGCACAGGTTGAGCCCGATGACGGCACGCTCCAGCCAGCGCACGGTGTCCGCGATGACGGTTTCGGGGGGGAATTCGGCGGAAGTGGACATGGCGCGGGCAGGCGGAAAAAAGGGGGCGATTTTACCGGGCATGCCCCCGCCGCCCTTTTCCTGGTTGCCTGGCTACACCAGCAACTGCAGGCCGGTGATGCGGGCGTGCTCGCTGGCCGCGTAGCGGTCAGTCATGCCGGCGATGAAGTCGGCCACCACGCGCGCGCGGGCGCTTTCGCTGTCGCTGGCCTGCGCGCGGGCCGCGAAGGCAGGCTTCATCTGCGCAGGCTGGGCCAGGTACGCGGCAAAAAGCTCGCGCACCACCTGCTGCGCGCGCGCGGTGGTGGCCATGACCTGCGGGTGCCGGTACAGGTTGCGGAACAGGAAGCGCTTGAGCACCTGCGACTGCTCGCGCATGGCGGCGCTGAAGCACACCAGCGCGGGCGCGGCACGCACGTCGTCCACCTGCTGCGGGTTGGCCTGGGCCAGCGCCTGCCGCGTGGCGTCGATGACGTCATACACCTGGTCGCTGAGCATGCGCCGGATGGCCTCGTACAGCAGGCGCCGCGGCGCCCCGGCCAGCGCCGGATGGTCGGCCAGGGCCTGGGCGCGGTAGCGCTCGAACAGGGGCACCTCGTGCAGTTGCTCCAGCGTGAGCAGCCCGGAGCGCACGCCGTCGTCGATGTCGTGCGCGTTGTAGGCGATTTCATCCGCCAGGTTGCACAGTTGCGCCTCCAAACTCGGGCGCTGCCCGAGCAGGAAGCGCTGTCCCACGCCGCCGGGCTCACGTGCCTGCAGCAGCTCGGCATTGGCGCGCGAGCAGTGCTTGAGGATGCCTTCGCGCGTCTCGAAGGTCAGGTTCAGCCCGTCGAACGCGGGGTAGCGCTCCTCCAGGTGGTCCACCACGCGCAGGCTCTGCAGGTTGTGCTCGAAGCCGCCATGGCCGTCCATGCAGGCGTTGAGCGCGTCCTGCCCGGCATGGCCGAAAGGGGTGTGGCCCAGGTCGTGCGCCAGGGCAATGGTTTCGACCAGATCCTCATTGAGCCCCAGCGAGCGCGCGATGGAGCGCCCGAGCTGCGCCACCTCCAGCGAGTGCGTGAGGCGGGTGCGGAACATGTCGCCCTCGTGGTTCAGGAACACCTGGGTCTTGTAGACCAGGCGCCGGAACGCGGTGGAGTGGACGATGCGGTCGCGGTCGCGCTGGTAGTCGGTGCGCGTGGGCGCCACGGGCTCCGGATAGCGGCGCCCGCGCGAGCGCGCCGGGTCGCAGGCGTAGGGCGCCAGGGGATTCATGGTCAAATCAGGCTCCAGCGCTTATACAGCAAGCGCAAGCAGCTATCAATCAAGGAGCGCAGCAGGCGTCGATCACCGCGCGCACCAGCGCATCGGAAGCGGGGCGGACGGCGGCCTGCCCCGGGCCGTCGATGACGACGAAGCGGATCTCGCCGCCCTCGGCCTTCTTGTCCACGCGCATCAGCTGCAGGTAGCGCCCCGCGTTGTCGGCGGCGTCGATCACGGCGCCCCGCACCGGCAGGCCCGCGCGCGCCACCAGGTCGGTAAGCCGCTGCACGAAGGCCGCATCGACCAGCCCGAGCTGCTGCGACAGCCGCGCCGCCATCACCATGCCGGCGCCCACGCCCTCGCCGTGCAGCCAGGCGCCGTAGCCCATGCCGGCCTCGATGGCGTGGCCGAAGGTGTGGCCGAAATTCAGAATGGCGCGCAGACCCGACTCGCGTTCGTCCTGCCCCACCACGGCAGCCTTGATCTCGCAACTGCGGCGCACGGCATGGGCCAGCGCCGCGCGGTCGCGGGCCATGAGCGCGTCGATGTGCTGCTCCAGCCAATCGAAGAAGGCCATGTCGGCGATCGGCCCGTACTTGATGACTTCCGCCAGGCCGGCGCTGAACTCGCGCGCCGGCAGGGTGCCGAGCACGTCCAGGTCGCACACCACCCGCTGCGGCTGGTAGAAGGCGCCGATCATGTTCTTGCCCAGCGGGTGGTTGATGGCCGTCTTGCCCCCCACCGACGAATCCACTTGGGCCAGCAAGGTCGTCGGCACCTGCACGAAGGGCACGCCGCGCATGTAGCTGGCGGCGGCAAAGCCGGCCATATCGCCCACCACGCCACCGCCAAGGGCGAACAGCACGGTCTTGCGGTCGCAGCCGTGCGCCAGCAAGGCGTCAAAAATCAGTTGCAGGGTCTGCCAGTTCTTGTACGCCTCGCCATCCGGGAGCTGTACTTCGTGAATCTGCGCATAGCGCCCCGCCAGCGCGGTGCGCAGGGCGGCGGCGTACAGCGGGGCAACCGTGGTGTTGCTCACGATCAGCGCAGCGCTGGCACGGGGCAAACCGTCGTAGGTGGCGGCGTCAGCCAGCAGGCCACCGCCAATGGCGATGCGATAGCTGCGCTCGCCCAGGTCAATGGCGACTTCTTGGGCAATCTGGGACATGAGGATATGTACTTGCGCTTTCAGGGATGGGACGGCGGCGTACCCCCGCTCCCGGCCCATTGTGCCTGCTCCAGTTGCATCCCGATGAGGTTCACCACCGAAGCGGCCGTGCCGTGGCCAGCGTCCACCACCATGTGCGCCACCTCGCGGTACAGCGGATCGCGCACCGCGTACAGCTCGCGCAGCTTCTGCAATGGATTCACCACCTGCAGCAACGGGCGCTTGGTGTCGTGCCTGACCCGCCGCAGGATTTCTTCGGGCGTTGCCCGCAGGTACACCACCTGCGCAGCCCGGCGCATCGCATCACGGTTGGCAGGGCGCAGCACAGCGCCCCCGCCCGTGGCAAGCACCCCGACGGAGCCCTCGTGGAGCAACTCGGCAAGCACCGACTGCTCGACGTCTCTGAAGGCTTCCTCGCCGTTGGCCTCGAAATAGCTGCGGATGGCGCAGCCGAGCCGCTGCTCGATCACCTGGTCGGAATCGCCAAAATCCTGGCCCAGCCTGCGGGAAAGTAACCGGCCAATGGTGGATTTGCCACAACCGGGCATGCCGATGAGAACGATCATAAAAAATCCCCGGGCGGGCCGGGGATGAAGTAGAACGAAATTCCGCTTGCTGGAACTACTGCCTGGCGCGCTTTGCATGCACCAAGCTGTAGTTCCTATTCATCAAGGGCAAGTGTAATCAGCCGGGTCTGCACCAGCAGGTGTATTACCGGATATGACCGAGACTTCAAACCTACGGTTCACCTTGGATGCGCCCTTCGTGGCCGTTACCAGGAAGCTGTGCTTGCCACAGTCAGCCACCTTCGGTGCTCCATTGATAACACCAGCGGTGCTTGTCGCCCCACTGGTCAGCCACGCCGGCAAGCTGGTGAACGTCCAAGTCACGTCGCTCGCCGATGCCACGAAGGAGTAGGTGAAATTGGTGCCCACCGGGGCCGAACCGATGGAGCAGACAGCGTTCGAGTTGCAATTGCCAATGGCAAAGTCCTCAGGCAACCCGCCCACCAGCTTGAGCTTGACGGTCGCAGATGCCGCGTACTTGTTCTTGTCCACCACCGTGACCGTGGCGCGGTAATCACGCTCTTCAGCATTCTTGTCCGCCTTGCCACTGAGCACCCCGGTGCTGGCATCCACCGCCAGCCCATTCGGCAGGCCGGTAGCCGACCACGTGTAAGGCGGCAACCCGCCCGAGGCCGTGAGGAAGGCTGTAAAGGGAACATCCTTGATCACGTCGCCCAGATCCACATCGACTACCACAGGGGCGCCGGTGAGCGCCTCCAGCACAGCGACCGGGTAAATAGCCGTAATCGGATCGGTAATGCCATTGCTCACATTATTATCGTAACGGTCGGCTGTCAACTCCAAGTAAATAGCCCCTGTTTCTGTACCGCTCAACAAGGAGAATGTTGCAATACCACCAATTGAAGACAGTTGCAGCACACTACCGCTCTGGCTACCGGCCACCAAACGCGCCCCCTGAGCGGCACTGGTTCCGGAAAGAATCCGCACCTGTGCATTGGCACCCGAAGTACTGGCCGTAGGCTGATTGGCATCATCCATGACGAATGCCTGCATGGCCATCTGGTTTAGTATGCCATTGGGATTGTTTTTAGTTCCCAGATAGCCAGGTATTTCCGTATTTATTCGCACGCTGGCTGGCTTCCCCGTAGTGCCCCCCACGGTAATGTCGACACTCGCAGATTTTTGCTGCTTATCACGCGGATCCGTGACAGAACACGTAATTTTGGCTGTACCAGCTTCATTGTACGAATGGAAGTGAAACGAGGCACCACCAGCATTCGAGCCCAAGACCACACTGCGATAGGCGCCAGGAACCTTTATTTTTTCGCCACTGCCATTATCGATTTCAACCTCATGCTCTGGGTTACCATCAAGATAGTATAGGGAACCCGTATTCAACCCACCCGCCACGTTGCACCCGAATATCTCCTCCCCCCCCGGAATTGGTTGACCATTCACCGTCGCATTCACATACAACGTCGTGGTGTAGGGGCTATAAAAAGTCATTCCGGCACGCACACCGGATATATTGATGGGCAGTTGTGTCTTGTCAGCGCGCAAGGTTATTTGGTACTCAGCAGAGACCTGCCCAGAGCTACCACCACCACCACCACACGCAGAAACCGCAGCAGCAATAGCTACCAGGGAGAAAAATTTCCAAGTTTTCTTCATTACTTACCTCATCAGAATCAAATCAATTGGCCGCCACGCGATCAGTCACAACCTTTGGCGTCACAAAAATCAACAATTCACGCTTCTCCGCCTCTTTGGTTTGACTCTTGAAAAGATGCCCAACCACAGGCACATCACCCAGAACAGGAACTTTGTTCTCCGTATTGGTTTCTTCCATTTCAAAAACACCACCAATAGCCACCGTGCCACCATTCTCAACAAGAACCTGTGTCTGGACATGGCGCGTATTGACAGAAATACCCCACGGCGTAATATCACCACGATTATCCCGCGTAATATCGAGATCCATGATAATATTTCCTTCCGGCGTAATTTGCGGTGTCACCTCCAACTTCAGAACAGCTTTTTTCCAAAGAATCTTATAAGTATTATTCTCAAATGCCTGCGTAGGAAATTCGTTACCCTGCTCGATGATCGCTTTGGTTTGATCTGCTGTAATAAGGCGCGGACTGGAGATTACCTTACCTTTTCCATCGGCCTCCATTGCAGAAAGCTCCAACGTAAGAAATCTGTTGGCCGCCGAATTGAAGATAGATAGTGCAAAAGATGCAACGGTAGGAACACTAGAAAGCACGGCCGGTAGGTTCACAAAATTCCCCTGGGAGTTAGTGGTGCCACCAGCCCCGCTGGAACTTACAGCATTGCTGTAGTCCGTACCCCACGCCACCCGGTTCCCACCATTACCCAAAGCGTAGCCCCCATCGCCGCCACGATTGGCACGCAAATCGGATGCACCAAGACGCACACCCAATGAGCGGCCAAAGGTTTCTCGGGCCTCCACGATACGAGCCTCAATCAACACTTGCCGAACAGGGATATCCAGTTTGGCAAGGAGTGCTCTGATTTCCTCAAGCTTGCTCGGCGTATCCGTAACAAATAACTGATTCGTACGTGGCTCTGCAATCGCGGAACCACGCTCAGTAAGAAAGCGCACGCGGTTGCCCCCCCCCTGAGTTGTAGCTGTTAATCTCAAAACCAAATCAGAAGCCTTGGCATAATTCAATTGAAAAGCTTCAGTGCGCAGTGGTTCAAGCTTCTGAATTACCTGTATCGCTTCGTAATCTTTTTTGGCGCGTTCATCGATTTCATCTTTAGGTGCAATCCACAGCACAGAGCCTGTTTTTCGCATCCCCAACCCTTTGGAATCCATCACGATCTGCAGCGCTTGATCCCAAGGAACATCCTTCAAACGTAACGTTAAAGAGCCTGTAACCGTATCAGACGTCACAATATTAAAGTTCGTAAAATCAGCTATCACCTGCAACAGAGAGCGAACTTCAATATTTTGAAAATTCAGTGAAAGCTTCTCCCCATTAAAACCAGGTCCCTGGGTAAGCTTATTCAGGTCAATCTTTTTTTGCCGGACCTCTATCACGAACTGAGTATCGCTCTGATAGGCGTTATGCTCCCACTCCCCCGAGGATTCAACATGCATCCGAACTCTATCGCCCTGTTGCGAGGTAGTGACAACTTGTACAGGTGTACCAAAGTCGCCCACATCCAATTTACGGCGCAGTCCTTCAGGCAAAGAAGAGTGCAGAAAATCGACAATTAGCCCCTTACCTTCTTGCCGCAAGTCAACCCCGACCTGACTATTGGGAAGGTTGACCACAATACGCCCAGCACCATCCGGGCTACGACGGAAATCCACATCCCGCAAAGGCAAAGTCTCGTTATTGCCATCCTGCGCAAACAGTGTTCCGACCCGTGGTGCAGTCGATGCAGTCGCTGTACTGACTACAGGATCCAAAATGATAAGTAGCACCTTACCCTGCAACTCAGCCTTGTAAGAAGTCGGCTGCTTTAAGTTCAACACAAGGCGCGCACGCTCCCCCCCCTCAACAACATTGATTGTCTTCAAATTTCCCTGATTGACGTCAACCAAGCTCTTTCCCATAGAGTTCGTTGCATGCGGAATATCCAGAGCGATACGGGCGGGAGCCTGGATCGCAAAACCTGTAGGCAGCGCACTCAAAGGCTCCGCCAACTCCACACGAACAACTTCTGTGCCACCTTGCAATGCACCTGCGATAGACTGAATTCTGTTCTGCGCCCATGCAGAAAAAGGTATCGCACTCAAGGCAAATAAGCCAACGGCAGCGGCGCAGCGCGTAAGCATACGGCTTGTATTCTTATTGATCATTTTTTCCCCTCTTGCAAATCGAGCGTCGCCTGACGTTCCACCCAGTCTCCGGATGCATCCTGAACGATTTCCCGAAGCTGGATTGCAGTTTCGGTAATTTTGACAATCTTTCCGTAATTCAACCCGAGGTAGTTCCCCTGCTTCACGGGGTAAATCAAGTTGTCCACCTTCAACAAGGCGGTGGGACCACTGGCCTTGTCAAGATAGCCAACCATGGCCATGGTATCCAGAGGAAATGCCTCCAAAGGCTCCTTGCGACGAGCCATCTCAGGTGCAATCAACGCAGCATTGGAAGCGATCTGCGCCGAATCCCGCTGCAACACCTGTGTCAGCCTGAGCGCAGTGAACGGATCCATGATGCCGCTGCCACTAGCATAGTCTTGTGGCTTGAATTCCTTGGGTTCAGTCAGTGGAGTGATCCGTGGTTTCGCCGTCGCACGCTGCTCGGCAACCCACTCCTGCAACTCCCCCTCTCCGGATGTTCCGCAGGCTGCCAGCATTGCCAGTGAACTGAACAGCAGACTCACTTTCATGAAGCGGTTCATTTCTTCTTCCCCTCGGTCACCTTGCGCTGCGCCTGGATTTCTTCAGTATCCAGATAGCGGAAGGTGCGCGCAGTAGTATCCAAGGCAAGCGTTCCCGAAGCGTCCTTGCCCGTAGGTGCCAGTGATAAATTATTCAGGGTGACGATGCGTGATAGATGGGCAATATCGGAGGCAAAGGCACCGATGTCATGGTATTTTCCAGTGACTCTGACGGCAATGGGTAACTCTGCGTAGTAGTCACGTACTACCACTTGCCCAGGACGAAAAAGCTCAAATTGCAGGCTACGCCCCAAGCCTGCCTGGTTGATATCAGAGAGCAATGCCGCCATTTCCGCCTTGCTGGGCAGCTGCTTCTCAAGTTGGATAACGTATTGCTGTATCTGTTCACGTTGCTTCTTCAGCAAATCAAGACTTACCGCCTTCTGCAACTTTTTTTGGTAGTCACCCCGCAAGGTTGACTCCTTGACACGCTCTGCTTCCAATTCCCCTTCGTAATCAGACAGCAACGCAAACCACAGAGCAGCGGCAACGCCTATCGCAATCATTGCGCATAGAAATACACGCGGGATAAGGGGCCACAGTGATGGATCCTTGGGATCCAGATTGGTGAACTGGCGCTGCACTTGCAGCGCCAGTTCCGCCACATTGATGGAGGGAATTTTGTCTTTCTTGGCCATGTGCCCCCCTATTTACCGCCACCAGCAGGGCTGGCAGCTTCTGCCGCTTTCTGGGCTTCACTGGTCCGCATCAGGCGAAAACGCAGATTGAAGGAAGCAACACGGCGTTGATCACGCGGCGTCAATGCGACATGGGCAGCGACGATTTCGACCAATTCAGGTTTGGAGATCCATGGCGTGTTGTCAGCAAGATTACGCAACATCTCTGACACACGCTCATTCGACTGCGCCATCCCTTGCATGGCAACAACTTGGTCCGTTTGCTTGAGACTGGTTATGTAGACACCGTCAGGCAGTTGCTTGACAAGTTCATTCAACAAGTGAACCGGAAGGTTGCGATCAGACTGTAGATCCTCAACTGCTTTTTGCCGCGCACGCAAAGCCGTGATTTCATCCTCGATGGAGGCGATTTCCTTGATCTGCCCTTCCAGCACCTTAATCTCGCCCGTCAGAAAACTATTGCGCTGCTGCTGCTGCTCGATCATGGCCTGAAACCATGAATAAATCCCCCCCGCAATCAAGAGGCCAGCGAGGAAAGAGGCGAACATGGTCGCCTGGAACATCTCCTTGCGACGTTTGCGCGCTGCCTCACGGTGCGGTAACAGATTGATCAAGATCACTGCAAGAACCTCCGCATGGCCAAGCCACAGGACGTGAGGTATGAGGGCGCTTCACGTACCATTTTCTTGAGCCGCACGCCGCTGCCGATCTCCATGCCATCAAACGGATTGATGGTGCTGCACGCAGACCCTGTTTGCTGGGTCACTGCTTCTGTCAACCCGGCCAAAGGCGCGGAGCCTCCGGCAAGCATGATGTGATCGATCCGGTTGTACGGGGTGCTGGTGAAGAAGAACTGCAGCGCTCGGCCGATTTCTTGCGCCAGGCTCTCCACGAAAGGACGCAGCACCGCCGACTGGTAGTCTTCGGGCAACTCCCCACTGCGCTTCTTGGCCTCCGCCTCCTCGGTGGAAAAACCATACTGACGCACGATGAGCTGCGTGAGTTGCGCACCGCCAAAAGCCTGATCCCTGTCGTACAGCACCTCGTCATTGCGCATGACCTGCATACTGGTAGTCAGGGCCCCGACCTCGAACAGCGCCACCAATGCATCCACCCCCTTGTTGGGCAGGGCCTCAATGAGACGACCCGTAGCCAACCGGGCGGCGTTGGATTCGATGTCCACGATGACAGGCTTGAGGCCCGCAGCCTCTGCCAGACCTTGGCGATCTTGCACTTTTTCACGCCGTGAAGCTGCGATGATCACATCGACATCGCCAGGCGAGTTCTTGGTCGGCCCAATGACGCAAAAATCCAGGCTCACTTCCTCCAGCGAGAACGGGATGTATTGGTTGGCCTCGGACTCGACCTGGACCTCGAGCTCCTGCTCGCTCATTCCGCCAGGCAAGGAGATGCGCTTGGTGATGACTGCAGACGGTGGCAGTGCCAGCGCGACATTCTTGGTGCGCGTGCCGCTCTTCTTCACCAAACGGCGCAACGCCTCTGCGACTTCATCGAATTTTTCGATGTTGCCATCCGTGATCCAGCCGCGCTCCAAGGGCTCGATCGCACAGCGCTCAAGCACCAGGGCACCGGCCTTGTCGCGCCCCAACTCGACCAGCTTGACGCTTGAGGAGCTGATGTCGATACCCAGCAGCGGCGCGGGCTGGCGACTGAACAAAGTCCCCATTGAGATCAAGATTGGCCCTCCGAAATGTGCGCAGGACGCGCAGCGATACTTAATACTTCACATGAATACTATCAGCAAGATAGTTATCCAACCAAGATTTTCAGACTGACGCGCTGCGCCAGACGTTGCCAAAAGCAGACGATGGACGGGCCCAGACCGGGGTACCGGCAAGCACCCCGGAACCCCACGCCTGCGCCCGGCGGCACAAAGGAGACGTTTTTATAATGCCTTTCCTTTGCTGCCAAGCGCGCCATGTCCCCCTCTCAGCCCCCGGAAAAAAACACGTCAGCACGTGCGCAAGCGCGCTCTCCTTGGCCACGCTGGCTGCTCAAGGGCCTGCTTTGGATCGCGGGCTTGGCCACCGCAGGGGCCTTGGCACTGGCCCTCACTATCGCTGTGGCGTTGGCTATGGCATATCCGAATTTGCCCGATGTCTCCGACCTTGCAGACTACCGGCCCAAGCTGCCGATGCGCGTGTACTCCGCCGAAGGCGCACTGCTGGGCGAATTTGGCGAGGAGCGGCGCAACCTGACGCCGATCGATGACATCCCGCAGGTCATGAAGGATGCCGTGCTGGCGATCGAAGACTCCCGCTTCTTCGAGCACGGCGGCGTGGACTACAAGGGCTTGCTGCGTGCCGCACTTGCCAACCTGGGTAAGGCCAAGAGCCAGGGCGCCTCCACCATCACCATGCAGGTGGCGCGGAATGTGTACCTCTCCTCAGAGAAAACATTCACGCGGAAAATTTACGAAATCTTACTTACATTCAAACTCGAACATCTGCTTACGAAAAACCAGATTCTCGAGATTTACATGAACCAGATTTACCTGGGCAACCGTGCTTACGGGTTTGCCGCGGCCGCCGAAACGTATTTCGGCAAGCCGCTCAAATCCATCTCCGTTGCCGAGGCCGCCATGCTGGCGGGCCTGCCCAAGGCCCCTTCCGCCTACAACCCCATCAGCAACCCCAAGCGCGCACGCGTGCGCCAGCTCTACATCATCGAACGGATGGAGGAAAATGGCTTCATCACCGGTCTGCAGGCACAGGAAGCCAAGCAGGAAAATCTCAAGATCCGCACCAATGCGAACAGCACGCGCGTGCATGCCGAGTACGTGGCCGAAATGGCGCGCCAGTTGATCTTTGCACAATACGGCAACGAGGCCTACACGCGCGGCCTCAACGTCTATACCACGCTGCGGGCAAGCGAGCAGGATGTTGCCTACCAAGCGCTGCGCCGGGGCATCATGGATTACGAGCGGCGCCAGCACTACCGCGGCCCGGAACAGTTCATCCCGTTGCCCACGTCAGCGGAAGACGCCGAGGATGCCATCGACGATGCCTTGGCCAACCACCCAGACAACGGCGACCTGCTGGCCGCGGTGGTGCTGGACGCCAACCCACGCAGGATCATGGCTGCGCGCGCCGATGGGGAACAGATCGAGATCACGGGCGATGGGCTCAAGCCAGCCCAGTCGGGCCTGAGCGACAAGGCGCCGCCCAACACCAAGATCCGGCGCGGCGCCGTGATCCGTGTGGCCAAGACCGTCAAGAACACGTGGGAAATCACGCAGCTTCCGCAGGTGGAGGGCGCGTTCATCGCGCTGGACCCACGCGACGGTGCGATCCATGCCCTGGTCGGCGGTTTCGACTTCGACAAGAACAAGTTCAACCATGTGACGCAAGCCTGGCGCCAACCGGGGTCGAGCTTCAAGCCCTTCATCTATTCCGCCGCCCTGGAGAAAGGCTTCACCCCCGCCACCGTGGTCAACGATGCCCCGTTGTTCTTCGATGCTGGCACGACCGGCGGTCAGGCCTGGGAGCCGAAGAACTACGACGGCAAGTACGACGGCCCCATGACCCTGCGCACCGGCCTGGCCAAATCGAAGAACATGATTTCGATCCGCGTCCTGCAGGCCGTGGGCCCGAAAACGGCGCAGGAATGGGCCAGCCGCTTCGGCTTCGACGCCGACAAGCACCCGCCCTACCTGACCATGGCGCTGGGTGCCGGCTCGGTCACGCCGATGCAGATGGCCACGGCCTATTCGGTGTTCGCCAACGGCGGCTACCGCGTCACCCCCTGGCTCATCACCCGTGTGACGGACCACAAGGGCCGGGCGCTTTCCGAGTTCACGCCACCGCCGCTGGCCGAGCAGCCGCGCGCTATCGATGCGCGCAACGCCTTCGTCATGGACAGCCTGCTGCAGGAAGTCACGCGCGCCGGCACTGCGGCCCGCGCCCAGGCCACGCTCAAGCGCCCGGACCTGTACGGCAAGACAGGAACGACGAACGACTCCGTGGATGCATGGTTCGCCGGCTTCCAACCCACCCTGACGGCCGTGACCTGGATTGGCTACGACCAGCCGCGCAACCTGGGCAGCCGCGAGACCGGCGGGGGGTTGAGCCTCCCCATCTGGATCAGCTTCATGGAAAAGGCCCTCAAAGGCGTTCCCGTGGCGGAAACCGCCGTGCCGCCTGGGGTGGTCAACGTAGGCGGTGAATGGTTCTATGAAGAATACGCCCGCAATGCAGGGGTCGCCAACCTGGGCCTGAACGATGGCGGGGCAGTTGCGGGCGGTGCCGCGCCTGGCCAGATCGCCCCCCCTGCCCCCGAGGAGCGCAACCGTATTCTTGACCTGTTCCGCAACTGAGGTCCATGCCCGGCCTGTCCATCGGTCGGACCGGGAGAGATCAGGCGGTAAAAACCAGTGCCTGTCCCGCTTGCTCGCTCGCGCATTGGCTCAGGTGCGCAAAGAATTCGCCGGCCCCTTTGGTATCCATCCAGCACTGGCCATCAAAACGGTAGTGAAAGCCGCCCGAACGTGCCGCCATCCAGACCTCGTGCAACGGCTTTTGCAAATTGATCACGATCTGGCTGCGGCTGGCGAAGGTCAGGGTGACCAGGCCGCCCGAGCGCTGCGCATCCAGGTCCGCGTCGGTTTCTTCGTTGAGGCGGTCGCATCCCTGCTCCACCGCCAGCAGCAGTCGCTCGGCGCGGTCCATGAATTCAAGGTCGGTCATACAATTTACGCATGTTGAGAGCCAACCAAATTCTAGTCAGGACGCTTGCCCTTGCGGCCAGTACGGCAGCCCTCGCGGGCTGCGGGCAGCGCGGCCCGCTGTATCTGCCGACGGACCCCACCGCGAACGAACGCGCCAGTCTTCCGCAGTCGCTCACGCCTGCCAGCGCCCCTGCAACCAAAGGCTCCCCCCCATCCTCCGACACCCCATGAACGCTCCCCTCCTGCCCGGCCATCCGCACATTGCCTACCGTGGCACCGATCTGTATTGCGAGCAGGTTCGCCTCGCCGACCTGGCACAGGCCCATGGCACCCCGCTGTACGTGTACTCCAAGGCCTCCATGCTCGACGCCCTGTCGGCCTACCAGCGCGGCTTTGCGGGCCGCAAGGTGCAGATCTGCTACGCCATGAAGGCCAATTCCTCCCTCGCCGTGCTGCAACTGTTCGCGCGCGCGGGCTGCGGCTTCGACATCGTCTCGGGCGGAGAACTGGCGCGCGTGCTCGCCGCTGGCGGCGATGCCAGCAGGGTTATCTTTTCGGGCGTTGGCAAGACGCGCGCCGAAATGCGCCAGGCACTCGCCGCAGGCGTCGGCTGCTTCAACGTCGAAAGCGAAGCCGAGCTGGAAGTGCTCAACGAGGTCGCCCTGGGCATGGGCACGCAGGCGCCCGTGAGCATCCGCGTCAATCCCAACGTCGATGCCAAGACCCACCCCTACATCTCCACCGGCCTCAAGGGCAACAAGTTCGGCGTGGCCCATGAGCGCACGCTGGCCACCTACCAGCGCGCCGCCGCGCTGCCGGGTTTGCGCGTGGTGGGCATCGACTGCCACATCGGCTCGCAAATCACCGAGGTCGGCCCCTACCTCGACGCCGTGGACCGCGTGCTTGATCTGGTGCACGGCATCGAAGCGGCGGGCATCGCCATCCACCACATCGACTTCGGCGGTGGCCTGGGCATTACCTACAACGGCGAAACGCCGCCCGCCGCCGATGCGCTCTGGCACCAGTTGCTGGCCAAGCTCGACACGCGCGGCTATGGCGGCCGACAGCTGATGATCGAGCCCGGCCGCTCCCTGGTGGGCAATGCCGGCGTCTGCCTGACCGAGGTGCTCTACCTCAAGCCAGGCGAACAGAAGAACTTCTGCATCGTCGATGCCGCCATGAACGACCTACCCCGCCCCGCCATGTACGAGGCGTTCCACGGCATCGTGCCGCTGCATCCGCGCCCTGGCGCCACCACCCCCTACGACGTGGTCGGCCCGGTCTGCGAAAGCGGCGACTGGCTCGGACGCGACCGTGCGCTGGCCGTGCAAAGCGGCGACCTGCTGGCGGTGCTGTCCGCCGGCGCCTACTGCGCCTCCATGGCCAGCACCTACAACACCCGCGGCCGCGCGGCGGAGATCCTGGTCGATGGCAGCCAGGCGGTGATGATCCGCCAGCGCGAAAGCGCCGCCGACACCTTCGGCAACGAGATACTGCCTTCGTGACAAATAGGTGAAAACCCGGAATTCGATTGACTCGCATCAAATCACTTTTTGATGCTTGTCATACATTAACGCCATTCTTGCGCATCCTCCCGCACTATGGCCCCGATCGAGCTTTACCGAGACAACCACCACGCCTGCCTGATGTTCACCGACCTCATCGAAGAGGACGGGCAGGCGATCCAGGCCAACCAGTTTCTCATCGTCGATGGCGACACGGGCGCAGTGATCGACCCGGGCGGCAACCTGGCCTTCAATGAGCTGTTCATGGGCATGGGGCGCTACTTCTCGCCGCAAAAACTCTCGTACGTGATCGCCTCGCATGCGGACCCGGACATCATCGCTTCGCTCGACCGCTGGCTGACCAGCACCAACGCGACCCTGGTGATCTCGCGCATCTGGGAACGCTTTGCCCCGCACTTCACCAAGGCCGGCAAGACCGAGAACCGCGTGATCGGCGTGCCCGACAGCGGCGGCCACCTGCCCCTGGGGCGCCATGAACTGGTGCTGCTGCCCGCGCACTTCATGCATTCGGAAGGCAATTTCCATTTCTACGACCCGGTGAGCCGCATCCTCTTCACCGGCGACCTGGGCGTCTCGCTCACCACGGGCGCCGAAGCGCGCGTGCCTGTGACCGACCTGGCGGCGCACATCCCGCGCATGGAAGGCTTTCACCGCCGCTACATGGTTTCCAACAAGATCCTGCGCCTGTGGGTGCGCATGGCGCGCCAGCTCGACATCGCCATGCTCGTGCCGCAGCACGGCGCGCCCATCCTGGGCAAACCGGCCATCGACGCCTTTTTCGACTGGCTGGAAAACCTGCCTTGCGGCATCGACCTGTTCGACGAACAGGCCTACCAGTTCCCCACGGGCCACATCGACCCGGTGACGCGCCAGATGCGCGCGCCGCTGCGCACGGCCCAGGCGGCCTGATTCGGGACAGTTGCAGGAATTCAATAAAATACGGCCCCAGCCCTTACCCAGAAAGCCCTAACAGCTATCAAAATCATAACAAAAAGGCCCTGCACTGCAGGGCCTTTTTGCTGCCGGAGCGCATGTTTCACAAGGTGCCGTAGCTGTGCAGGCCCGACAGGAACATGTTCACGCCGAGGAAGGCGAACGTCGTCACCACCAGCCCCGTGAGCGCCCACCAGGCCGACACCGTGCCGCGCAGCCCCTTGACCAGGCGCATGTGCAGCCAAGCGGCGTAGTTGAGCCAGACGATGAGTGCCCAGGTTTCCTTGGGGTCCCAGCTCCAGTAGCCGCCCCAGGCTTCGGCCGCCCACAGCGCGCCCAGCACGGTGGCGATGGTGAAGAAGGCGAACCCGACGGCGATGGACTTGTACATCAGGTCGTCGAGGATCTCGAAGCCCGGCAGTTGCGCCGCGATGCGCTTGCGCGCCAGCAGAATGCCGCCCACGATCAGCGCCGAGACGCCGAAGTACACCATCCAGTAGCTGCTGCCGCCATCCGCCGCACCCTGGCGGAACACGATGGGTTCGAAGCACAGCACCACGCCCAACATCCACAGCGGCGCGAGTTTGTACCAGCGCGTCTCGCCCGCCTGCTGCTTGATGAGGTAGGCGAACGCCACCATGGCCGCGAGCGCGAAGGTGCCGTAACCGATGAAGTTGGCCGGCACGTGCAGCTTCATCCACCAGCTCTTGAGCGCAGGCACCAGCGGCTGGATCTCGTGCGCCTCGCGCACCACCGTGTACCACAGCAGAAAGCCCACCGCCGCGCTGACCACCAGCATGACGAAGGCGCCCAGCGCGCGCGTGGCGTAGTGCTGCTCGTAGTACAGGTAGAACAGCGCCGTCATCCAGCAGAACATGATGAACACCTCGTAGAGGTTGCTCACCGGGATGTGGCCGATGTCCGGGCCCACCAGATAGCTTTCGTACCAGCGCACCATGGTGCCGATCAGAGCCAGCGTCACGCCCACCCAGGCCAGGCGCGAGCCGATCAGCGCCATGACCTCGCCGCTGCCCTGCCCCTGGCCGCCGCGCGTGAGCATGCCGATCCAGTAGAACAGCGTGCTCATGAAGAACAGCATGCTCATCCAGAGGATGGCCGACTGGCTCGACAGGAAGTACTTGAGCCCGAACACGGTGTCGGCACGCGCCAGGCTGCCCGCGCCGTCCTGCTGATACAGCCCGAGCGCCAGCAGCGACAACGCAGCCACCACGAGCATCAGCACCGACAGGGGGCGCCAGAACCAGCCCAGCCAGATAGCGCAGGGAATGGCGCCGAGCAGGATGCCCTTCTCGTACACGTCCATGTACGCGCCGTAGCGTTGCAGGGCCCACAGCCCGCCTGCCACAACGAGTGCGGCGAACAGCCAGTCGAACCCGTTGCGGCGCGCGAAATAGCCTTCGTTCAGGGTCAGCGTGGTGGTGGTCGCGGTGTTCATGCGGAAGCTCCTGGCTGCGGGGACGGTGGCGGGGTGCCGATGAGTTTCTGGCTGAGCTGGGCGAATTCCCGGTTGCCGTCGAAAGTCTTGCGGTTCGACGACAGGGCCATGGTGGCGTGGGTGCGGCCGCCTTGCGGCGCCAGCCACACCCAGATGCGCCGGTCGCGCACGTAGAGCATGGCAAAGACGCCCAGGATGAGCAAGGCGCAGCCCAGGTACACCACGTTCTTGCCAGGGGCACGCGCCACCTGGAAGACGCTGGCCTGCACCTGCTGGAAGTCCTGCAGCTCGAACGCCATGGGCGCGGGGTAGATCTGGGCATCGCTGAGCGCGAACACCGCCTGCGTCATGAAGGCCTGGGTCTGCGCGCCCGGCTCCATCGGCGCCAGGCCCGCGCGCTCGCGGGCGAGCTGGGCCAGCTCGTACAGCGCGCCGTTGAGGATACGCACCAGCACCTCGCCGGCGCGCTCGCGCTCGCCTTCGGGCACGTTGGCCTCCATGAAATCCGAGATCGCCGGGAAGCCGCCGCGCCACTTGCCGTCCCCGCCGCGCCCGCCGGCGTACAGCGCCAGGGCACGCTGGGCCGAGAGAGCAAGCTGCTCGGCCAGCTCCTTGCGCGTGCCATCGACCGCATGGCCGACGTAGTTGCGCACCGCGCGCTCGCGCAGGGCCGGGTCGTTCAGCGCCGCGCGCAGTTGCACGAAGCCCTGCATGCCGCCCTGGTCATCGACGGGAATACGCAGGTAGCGGAAGGGCTCGGCCGGGGTCTCGCGCACCCCCAGCAGAAAGACCGACGCACCCTCGCCCATATCCACGGGCAGCATGTAGTTGTGGAACTCGCGCGCCTGGCCGGCCGCATCGCGCAGCTTGTAGCTGACGCTGGGCCCGACGTTGCGCAACTCTTTCTTGCTCACGGTCTTGTTGCCCGCGCCCAGGCGCGCGTCGATGGACGAGCGCAGGTCGACCTTGCGCGCGTCCGCGCCGGAGCCTGCGCCGTCGTCACCGAAGTTCTCCACGTTGATGGTGCGCAGCGCGGTGAATTCCAGGGTCAGCGCCTGGCCCGCCGCGTCGCTGGTCAGGCGTGTCTGCCCGCCGATCGTGCCCTGCACGTCGAAGGGCTCGACACCCGCCGCCATGGGCACGGCACGCAGCTTCACCAGCGAGCCGCCGTCGTCGAAGCTGGACTGGTAGATCTCGATGCCCTTGTAGCCAAAGGGATGGTTGACCTCGATGCGCGCCGGCACCTGTTCGCCCGTGGCCTTGTCGTGGATCACCACCTCGCTGGCGAACAGCTTGGGCATGCCCGTGGAATAGTGCTCGACGATGAACTTCTTCAGCTCCACGGCGAAGGGCAGCTCCTGCAGCAGCACGCCGTCCGACTGCGTCAGGATGGCCGTGCTCGACTGCGTGCCCTCGGCGACCAGCAGGTTGCCGCGGAAGGTGGGGTTGCGCTCGGACAGGATGTGCTCGGGCTTGACCTCGGAAATCAGCCCACCGCCCGCATAGGGCGTCTTGCCGCCCAACCACATCTGCGCCCGCACGATGAGGTCGCCGTCGAGCAGGCCGCCCAGGCAGATCAGCACGATGGCGCTGTGCGCCGCGATGTAGCCGATCTTGTGCGCGCCACCCGTCTTGGCGGCCACCATCCAGCCCTCGCCCTCCGGCGTCTGGCGCTGCTGCAGGCGCACCTTCCAGCCGCCGCCCACCAGCATGCCGCCGATGCGGCGCGCCGCCACTTCGGCGGTCTCGCCGTCGATGTCCGCCTGGGCCTTGTGGTGGAAGGCCTGCAGGTTCTGCACCCGGATGTTTTCCTTGTAGTTGCGCAGGTCAGCCAAATACTTGGGCGTGTGGCGCGCGATGCACAGCGAGGTGCTGACGACCAGGAACGCCAGGATCAGCAGGAACCACCAGGCGCTATAGACGGCGTTGAGCTTGAGCGCCAGGAACAACTCGGCCCAGAAGGGGCCGAACTGGTTCACATAGTTGTTGACCGGCTCCTGCTGCTTGAACACCGTGCCGATGACCGAAGCGATGCAGATCACCGTCAGCAGCGCGATGGCAAAGCGCATCGAGGACAGCAGCTCCACGGCGGCGCGCAGCGCCTGCGAACGGGATTGGATGCGTAGGCCGTGGGTGGAGTCGGTCATGGCGGGGGCCAAAATGAAAAAGGCGGGGCCATCCGTTGCGATGGGCCCGCCCTTTTTGGGGTTGTGCGTGGGCGAAAGGTTCCAGAGGCCGATTACTGCAGCATCCGGAACATTGATTTATATCAATTAACGCAAACCCGCAATGTAATCGGCCACGGCCTTGATTTCACGGTCGCTCATCTTCGCCGCCACACCCGTCATCTGGGCGCTGTTGGCGCGCTTGCCGTCGCGGAAGGCGACCAGTTGCGTCACCGTGTAGTCGGCGTGCTGGCCGGACAGGCGCGGGTACTGGGCCGGAATGCCGGCGCCGTTGGGGCTGTGGCAGCCCGCGCAGGCGGCGATGTGGCGGTCTTGCAGGCCGCCGCGGTAGATGCGCTCGCCCAGGGAAACGAGCTCCTTGTCCTTGGCGGCACCGGGCTTGGCCTTCTGGGCCGCGAGCCAGTGGCTGACGTTCACCATGTCCTCGTCGGACAGGATGGCAGCCATGCCGGCCATGATGGGATCGGCGCGCTTGCCCGACTTGAATTCCTGCAGCTGCTTGGCCAGGTATTCGGGATGCTGCTGCGCCAGGCTCGGCTGGGTCACGACCGACGAATTGCCGTCCGCGCCGTGGCAGGCGGCGCAGACCGCGGAGTAGCTGGCCTCGCCCTTGACCAAGTCAGGCTTGGCGGGTGCGGGATCTGCCGCAAAGACCGGGAAAGCGGGAGCTACCAGCACGGCAGCCGTCAGCAGGGAGGCGAGCAACTTCATATCGAGGGACGTCTGGTTATGTCAGCAAAAATCTGCGCGATTCTACAATGAGGGATTCCAGCACCTCCATCTTCCATGACCAAGCTTTGCGCTGCATCTAAAGCGGCTTCAATTGCGTCCACTTCGCAAGCCAAATTGGCCGTGAACTGGATGCACACGGCCCGTTTCTTCACCACGGCCGCCCAGTTGCACCAATTGCCTGCCGTCGAGGTACCCGAAATCGCCTTCGTGGGCCGCTCCAACGCGGGCAAGTCCACCTGCATCAACACCCTGACACAGCAGCGCCAACTGGCCTTCGCCTCGAAGAAGCCGGGGCGCACGCAGCACATCAACCTGTTCGCCCTGGGCAAGCAGGGCCAGATGGACGCGGTGCTGGCCGACCTGCCGGGCTACGGCTACGCGGCCGTGTCGCGCACCGACAAGCAGCGCTGGCAGCAGGTCATGGCCAACTACCTCGTGAGCCGCAAGGGCCTGACCGGCATCGTGCTGCTGTGCGACCCGCGCCTGGGCATGACGGAACTCGACGAAGCCCTGCTCGAAGTGGTGCGCCCGCGCGTGGAAGAGGGCCTGAAGTTCCTCGTGCTCCTGACCAAGGCCGACAAGCTCACCCGAGCGGAACAGGCCAAGGCCCTGTCGATCGCGCGACTGCAGGCTGGCGGCGGCGAGGTGAAGATGTTCTCGGCCCTGAAACGGCAAGGCGTGGACGAGGTGGCAGAGCTGCTGTGGCAGTGGTCGCACCCGGCCGCCACGGCCACGCAGGCCGGCGGTATGCCGCCAGATGCCACGGCCGAAGCCGAAACGGAAACCGATTTCCCTTCAAAACCCGCCTGAGCGCACACCCCATGTGCGTTACAAGCTCCTGAAAACATAGCGCCATGATCGAATCCATCGTCCACACGCTGCCGCACGGCATTACCCTGCACTGCCACGCCAGCGGTGCGCCGGGCCGCCCCGTCCTGCTGTTCCTGCACGGCTTTCCCGAAGGGGCCTTCATCTGGGACGAACTCCTGGCCCACTTCGCCCGCCCCGAACACGGCGGCTACCGCTGCGTGGCCCCCTTCCTGCGCGGTTTCGGACGCTCCAGCGCGCCCGCCGAGGCCGAGGCCTACCGCGCCAAGCACCTGGTGCGCGACCTCGCCACGCTGATCGCGCTGGAGAGCCCGAACGCGCCGCTGGCCGCGCTGGTGGCCCATGATTGGGGCGGCGCCGTGGCCTGGAACCTGGCGAGCCAGCAGCCCCAGCTCATGGAACGTCTGGCCATCATCAACTCGCCCCACCCCGGCGCGTTCCTGCGCGAGCTGCAGCACAGCCCGCCACAGCAGGCCGCGAGCCAGTACATGCACTTCCTGTGCCGCCCGGATGCCGAGGCCTTGCTGTCCGTCGACGATTACCAGCGCCTGTTCGGCTTCTTCGACACCCGCGCAGGCCAGCCCCCCGCCTGGCTGACCGGCACCGTCCGCGCACAGTACCGCAGCCTGTGGGCGCAAGGGCTCACGGGGGCCTGCAACTACTACCGCGCCAGCCCCCTGCGCCCGCCGCGCGCGGGGGACGACAGCGTCATGGCGCTGGCCCTGCCGCCGGAGATGCTCACGGTGTCGGTGCCCACGCTGGTGCTCTGGGGCATGGACGATCCAGCGCTGCTGCCCGGCCTGCTCGATGGGCTGCCCGACTGGGTGCCCCAGTTGCACCTGCGGCAGGTGGAAGGCGCATCGCACTGGATCGTGCACGAGCAGCCGGAGCGCGTTACACAGGAACTGGGGCGCTTTTTGCTCCTGAATCAGTAGCTCCTAGCGTTTTCCTGCAAAGGGCCAGAGGCCAAAAACATCAGTAAATCGACGGCTCGCCCTCGGGCCGTGTCTTGAAGCGCTTGTGCACCCAGTAGTACTGGCCTGGCATGGTGTCGATGATGGCCTGCAGCTCGCGGTTCATGCGCGCGGTGTCGGCGTCCACGTCGTCGGTCGGAAAGCCTTCCCAGGCCGGCGTGATCTCGGCCACATAGCCCGTGGGCGTCATGCGCGTGTACATGCCCAGCACCTTGGCCCGGCCCAGGCGCGCGAAGCGCGACAGCGAGGGCACCGTGGCAGCGGGCACGCCGAAGTAGGGCACGAAGATCGACTCCTTGCGGCCGAAGTCCATGTCCGGCAGCAGGTACAGCAAGCCGCCCTTGCGCAGGTTGGCGATGATGGGCTTCACGCCATCGGCGCGGTTGAGCATGCGCACGTCGCCAAAGCGCTGGCGCCCCGCCATGAACCAGGCGTCCACCACCGGATCGGGATGCGTGGAGAAAATCGACGTGAACGGCCGCATGGTGTGCAGCGGCAGCGCCAGCCCACCCGCGTCCATGCCGTAGAAGTGCGGGGCGAACAGGATGGTGGGCGCATCGCCCTCCAGCTCGTGCAGCGCGCCTTGCAACTGCACGCGCGCGCTTACCACGGCCTGCGGCGCCGACCAGAGCCAGCTGCGGTCGAACCAGGCCTGGCAAAAGCGCACGAAGGTCTCGCGCGCCCAGGCACGGCGCTGCGCGGCACTGGCCTCGGGGTAGCACAGTTCCAGGTTGCGCAAGGCGACGCGGCGGCGCGGCACGGCCAGCACGTACAGCAGCCGGCCCAGCAGCCACCCGAGCCCACGCAGCAGCGGCAGCGGCAGCACCGCCATGCGGCGCATGAGCCAGACACCCAGACGCGACATCATGGGCTGACCTCGCCGCGCGGCTGCTTGTAGCGCGCATAGCCCCACAGGTATTGCGCCGGGCAGGCGCGCACGACCCGCTCCATGGCCTGGTTGATCTGCAACACGGCGGCGTCCAGGGATTCAGACAGGGGCACCGACAACTCCTCCAGATACAGCACGTAGCCCTGCCCCCAGGGTTCGCGCTCGCAACGCGCCAGCACCACCGCGGCGCCGGTCTGCTGCGCCAGCCGGGCAGCCAACGTCATGGTGTAGGCATCGCGGCCAAAAAAAGGGGCCCACAGGCCCTGCCCCTGCGGCGGCACCTGGTCGGGCAGCAGCCCCACGGCTTCGCCCCGGCGCAGCGCCTTGATCATCCGGCGCACCCCCGTCAGCTCGGTGGGCACGGCCTGCACACCCGGACGGTTGCGCGCCGTGCGCATCACCCGCGCCAGCCAGGGCTGGCGCGCCGGCCGGTACAGGATGGTGATCGGGCCATGCGCGGCAGACCAGCGTTGCGCCGCCGCCTGCACCGACAGCTCGAAGCAGCCGATGTGCGGCGTCAGGAAAACGATGCCCTTGCCCGCGGCCCAGGCACGCTCGACGCATTCGGCGTTCTTCAAGCGGCAGGCCGGCAGTTCGCCCAGCCACAGGCGCGGCAGCTCGGCCGCCATGCGCCCCGCGTGCCCCACGGCCGCACGCACCTGTGCAAAGCCATAGCCCGCCCGGGCCGCGTTCTCGACGAAACGGTGCCGGTAGCTGGGCGAGAGCACGAAGACCAGCCACCCCATGGCCCAGCCCAGGCCATGGAGCAGCCACAAAGGCAGTACGGAGAGGAGGCGCAACAGCGTTGGCATTAGAATGGAAAGGTCGCTGAGTTAACTGAGCAACTTGCAGGGCGACGGTAAAAAACACTGCTAAAGCGTTCGCCAAAGCTCCAAAGGCCGAGGGCAACGCCCCAAATGCCAGAACACCGGAGTTTATTCACAAATGGCGAACGACTTTCTCTTCACTTCCGAATCCGTCTCCGAGGGCCATCCCGACAAGGTCGCAGACCAGATCTCGGACGCCATCCTCGACGCAATCTTTGAACAAGACCCGCGCTCGCGCGTGGCCGCCGAGACGCTCACAAACACCGGCCTGGTGGTGCTGGCCGGCGAGATCACCACCAACGCCCACGTGGACTACATCCAGGTGGCGCGCGACACCATCAAGCGCATCGGCTACGACAACACCGACTACGGCATCGACTACAAAGGCTGCGCCGTGCTCGTGGCCTACGACAAGCAGAGCAACGACATCGCCCAGGGAGTGGACCACGCGAGCGACGACCACCTGAACACCGGCGCCGGCGACCAGGGCCTGATGTTCGGCTACGCCTGCGACGAAACGCCCGAGCTGATGCCCTCGCCGATCTACTACGCGCACCGCCTGGTCGAGCGCCAGGCGCAGTTGCGCAAGGACGGCCGCCTGCCCTTCCTGCGCCCCGACGCCAAGAGCCAGGTCACGATGCGCTACGTGGATGGCAAGCCCCACAGCATCGACACCGTGGTGCTCTCCACCCAGCACAGCCCCGACCAGAGCGAAACGCCCACCAAGATGAAGGCCAGCTTCACCGAAGCCATCATCGAGGAGATCATCAAGCCCGTGCTGCCTTCGGCCTGGCTGCAGGACACCAAGTACCTCATCAACCCCACGGGCCGCTTCGTCATCGGCGGCCCGCAGGGCGACTGCGGGCTGACGGGCCGCAAGATCATCGTGGACACCTACGGCGGCGCCTGCCCGCACGGCGGCGGCGCGT
>Ga0222424_100317_pt1 | contig 32999 bp, 30 predicted proteins | sample 2B2ome_FD_182468 | JGI IMG/M metagenome (GOLD analysis project Ga0222424, IMG submission 182468) | Enriched microbial communities from leaf-cutter ant dump, University of Wisconsin, Madison, United States - 2B200A (version 2) | ecosystem: Environmental > Terrestrial > Nest > Insects nest > Nest... | reverse complement strand
AAATTGTTATCAACGACGGGTGGCATGGCATTGCATCATTTGCGAGTGATACGGCCAGCTACCGGAATCACTTTCTGAAATACATCCAGGAAAAATATGACCTGAAAGAATCCTTGTATGAAATTTCATTTGGCAACCTGATTACATCCGGCATTACTGTACAGGGGAGGATCGGGAATATTAATGGGGTTGAGTTTGTAGGCACGGCCGGCATTCCGAGGGGCTTTGCCAATGTAAACGTAGCGCTGCCGGTTTACCTGAAATATGCACCGGAAGACCGGAGAAGAGAGTGGAATATTGCCGGATATAAAAACAACTACAATTCTTCTACAGGGCTCTTTACCATGAAGTATATATTCAACAGCCCGCTGGATCAGGAATACGGCATTGGAAAGTACCGGCGCTGGGAACCGACCAACCTTGCTGATCTGAAAAGCAAGGCCACGGTGGTCAGCGCTCCCTATACCATACTCAATGCCGGTACATCTTCAGAAACCGATGCCAATTATACCGGCACCAATTTTCCTGTTTTGCGTTACTCCGATATACTGCTGATGCACGCAGAGGCCATTATCGGTGGCCGGTTTGGAACGGCAAATGCAGATGCGGCGGCGGTAAACAGTCTGAACATTGTCCGTGAGCGGGCAGGCCTGTCTCCTTACACGGAGAGCCTGGATCATAATGATTTCTTTAATGAGCTGGTGGATGAGCGCCTGAGAGAATTTTGTTTTGAAGGGTTACGGAAACAGGACCTGATCCGGTGGAACCTTTTAAAAGAAAAGCTGGATGAGACCAATACCGTCATCAAAAGTTATCCTTCCTTTACGGCCTCCAATCAATACCACCAGGCTTATTTAACACCGGGCGTTACCTTTGATCCGGCAAAACATTTGCTGCTGCCGTATCCTTTGCAGGAGGTTTCTATTAACCCCAGTCTTAAACAACGTCCGGGATGGTGATCCGTAACAACCGCACCTGTAGCAAGGTGTGGGACAGACCGACTTTTTCGGAGGGCCCTTTATACCGGAGATGTCCCGCCAAAAAGCAATCGTGCCGGTGTTTTGATTATTCCGTTAATTTGTTCATATAAAAGATCTTCCATGTTCATGACAAAAAATATATTACCGGGCTGTAAAAGAACCGGGCTGTATCAATGGGCGCTGCGGGTACTGCTGATCATAAGTGTATCCGGCTTTTTAAAAGCGGCGGCACAGCCGCCTGCGGAGTACTCCTATAATTATGCAACTATAAGCGCGCACCCCAGGCTGCTGCTTAAAAAAGGGGAAGAAGCGGCCATTAAGTCCTCGCTGAAAGCGCACCCGGAATTGAAAATAATTGATGATTACATCATGAAAACTTCCGATGCACTGCTTACAGAACAGCCCCTCGTATTTAAAAAGGAAGGAAAGCGGCTGCTGGCTGTTTCAAGAAAAGCGCTTACGCGGTTGTTTTACCTGTCGTACAGTTACCGTATGACGGATGATATCAAATACCTGAACCGGGCAGAAACGGAACTCAATGCGCTTAGCCGCTTTGAAAGCTGGAACCCCTCTCATTTCCTGGATGTTGGTGAAATGTGTATGGCCATGGCCATAGGCTACGACTGGCTGTACGATCACCTGAAGGAAAGTACCAAAAAGAACGTGCGCAAAGCCATCCTTGAAAAAGCCTTTGCCCCATCCTATGATACCACAGATGCCTGGTTCCTGGAGGCACACAGCAACTGGAACTCTGTTTGCAATGCCGGGTTGGTATTGGGTGCGCTGGCGATACTGGATGAGGAAAAGCAATCGTCAATGAAGATCATAGAGCGTTCGCTCCGATCAAATGTATTGCCGTTAAAAGCCTTTGCCCCGGATGGTAATTACCCGGAAGGGCCGGGCTACTGGAACTACGGAACCAGCTTCCAGGTAATGCTGTGTGCCGCTTTGGAAACGGCCCTGGGCTCTGATAATGGCCTGTCAAAAGCTCCCGGTTTTATGGAGTCGGCCTACTATATGCTTTTTGCTCAGGGCCCCTCGGGTCTTTATTTTAACTATTACGACTGCGGCAGGGCCGTGGCGCCCTCGCCGGCAATGTTTTGGTTTGCCAACAAGTTAAAAGATGGTTCACTAACTTACCATGAGCTGCCCCTGATCAAAAGCGGGAAATATACCAGGACCGGCACCGATGATGACCGGATCCTGCCCATTGCATTGATATTTGCCAAAGACATGGATCGTGCAGCCATTAAACAACCGGCAAAAAAAGTATTTACGGGCAGGGGCATTACTCCTGTTACCATTGTGCGCACTAATTGGAAGAGCGGTAGCGGAAAATACCTGGGTATTAAAGGCGGCAGCGCGGCAGACGGGCACGCACATATGGACCAGGGCACGTTTGTATACGATATTGACCGGTTAAGATGGGCCATGGACTTTGGGTTGCAAAGCTATATTACCCTTGAGTCGAAGGGGGTAGACCTCTGGAACATGGAACAAAACTCCCAGCGATGGGATGTATTCCGTTATAATAATTTAAACCACAATACGCTTACCATTAACAACCAGCGGCACAATGTGCAGGGGCGTGCAGTAATAACAGAAACCTTTGAGAATGGAAAGGAGCTGGGGGCAACGGTAGACCTTACACCGGTACTGAACCTAAAAAATGAGCTCCGGTCTGCCACGCGTAAAGCCGTGATCGTAGATGAGTCGTATCTTAAAATAGAAGACCGCATAGAAGCCGGCTCAAAGGCGGTGGATCTCCGTTGGAACATGGTTACGCCCGCTGCCGCAACGATCATTGATGAAAGCACCATCCGGCTTTCCCAGCAGGGCAAAACCCTCTTCATCAGGTTCAGCGCCGCAGTGCCGTTCAAAGTAGTGATCCGACCTTCAGAAAACCCGGCAGATTATAAATGCGCATTCGGCAATTATAATTATGGCGCCTATAACCAGCAGAACAAAGGCACGGTAATGGTGGGTTTTGATGCAAAAGTTCCTCCGGGAAAGGCTGTTACCTTTACAGCAACAATGGCGGAAGCTACCCCGGGGCTTAAGTAGTACTATCAACGGCGTTGCAGGTATAAGAACATGATCCGCTATTCGCTATCATCCAGGCTGTAGGCGTTGTTCTCCTCGTCTTCTTCACCAATATCTTCATCGTCATCATCGTCTGCTTCGCCCGGTATATCCAGGTCTTTTCCGGAGTTGTCTGCTTTTTCATTCAAAGGGTCGCCTTCGGCATCTTTTTCATCCAGCCGGGCACGGCGCAGGTTTTCTTCATCCGGGGATGCGGTTTGCTCCAGCGCCTCCAGTTCCGCTTCCTCCAGGTTGCCGGATGCTGCTTCGGTGTTTTCTCCGGGAGTGTCCGGAACCGTCTTGTGCGCATCCGGTTCATCTCCCGGATAAAGCCGCCCGCCTTCCGTTTCTTCCTCAAATAAAGCCCGGCCTTCTTCATCATCGGAAGCAATCGTGGTATCGGCCATTTCCTGAAGGTTGGGTGGATGAATGTTCTCCTGGCCGGGAATATCGGCTACATCAGGCAGGTTCAGTACCGCCTTATCCGGTTGCAGTTCATCCCTGTCCTTTTCCGGGTCCTGCAGGTCCTGTGTTTTCTTTGTATCCATACTCTTTTTAGGGAAACAGGTACAAATAGGATGCCACCGGGGTTATCCCTGCTCCGGGCACCCGTTTTACGCTTTAAGTGGTGGTAAAATTACCCCTGTCATTAGCAGGCTAAGTGGAATAAGGACCACATTGCGGTTGGCCATGCACATGGAAGCTCATGCGTTGCCTTATGCGGCAGGAACAAAGGCTCATTGCTCCGAAGGTTCGCAACACAGATCCGCATAGAATCCGTAGGCCTTTAAAATCAGCAAGCCATTCGCGGTTCATTCACGGGGCCTCCTGCTGCTTTATTTTAAAGCCTGATGGGATGGATGTATTGAGGATACTTAAAAAACAGCCGCCTATTTGGCGGGCGGTGTAACGGGGGGAGCGGGTACTGCTGGCTTCCGTGCGGTATCTGCTGGCTTCCGTGTGGTATCCGCAGGGAGGGGAGTACCTGTTGCGCCGGGAGCAATTGCCTGACCCGGAATACCCGTTTGATCAGATTTTACCTGGCCATGGCTATTGATGAATTTTATATCCTTAAGATCCTGCGTAGCCTGCATGCCGTCATCGCCCTGCATGCGGTCTCCGGCTTTATTAATAGACCGGGCCGGTTTATGCGTATAAAAGAGTTGCTTATTCTGATCCCACCAAAGATCCTGGCAGTAAAGGGTATCGCCCCGTACAGTGGTAACGCGTACACTGTCCCGGAGATAGATCATATTGATAGACTCCATGTATTTTCCGTATTTGGCATCCAGCTTGCTTTCGATCTTGGCGCTGTCGTTATAAAAGTCCACATGCAGTGTTTTAGGAAACTCGGTATAGATCGTATCTGCCTGTACCCGCAACATAACGGGCGCTGTTAATCTTGCCTTTGCCTTGCCGCCCTGTGATAAATAGCCTTCTACCTTAATAGCCTGGTCGGTCATCGACACTTTTTTGCCCAGTGCATTGATCTCTTCGTCTGTGTTTTCACAGGCAGTCAGCAGCAGTACTGCGGCAACTAAAACGTATCGGAGGCACAACTTCAAAAAATCGGTTTATTGCAAAAATAATGTAATTCGGATGATGATCCGGACCGGCATGGACGGTTACGGTTCCTTTTTTTGAACGTTCCGGTTTTTTGAACCATTACCGAAAAAAGAACCGTTCTTAACGGGGACCGGTAAAAATAACGCGCTGTATTAGCGGTCGCCGTTCCTGCGTTTACCAAACCACATATCGGTTAAGGAAAAGCCTACGGTTACCCGGTACATATTTTCCTGCAGGGGACTGCTGTTATTGCCCCGTTTCATGTATTCGAGCCCAAGGTTAATAATGGTTGCCTGACCTCTTGCCTGCTGGTTAAAATTGGCCAGCGGCAATCCAACACCTGCGGTGACCCCATAAACCGGCAGCTGTTCGCCCCGGAGCTTAATGTAATCCGGACCGGTAAAAAATCCGATGCGGTAATACATCTGGCTGAGGTAATTCCTTTTGGTTACCGGACTGAACTCCGCACCTACTTTCAGTTTCCAGTTGCTGGCTACTGCGGTATCGGGCAGGTTATTTTCCCGGTAATTTTGCCAGTTGGTAGTGGTAAAATCGGCCCCAAAAAGCCATCCGGCTTCTGTTTGGGTCTGGGCTTTCTGTAAGATGAACCCTGCTGTAATATTTGTAGGGTACATGATATTACCGGATAGTTCTCCGCTGGTATAAGCGGTATCTGCTATTCCTGTGGAGTTGTCGATAGCACTGGAAGTTAAGGTGGTATTGGTATTTATCTTTTGCTGCCAGTTTCCGAATACACCAATGCCCAGGTAAAGCTTATCGCTCATTTTACCCTGGTATTGCACCCCGGCATCTGCATAGATACCGCCCATAGATGTTTTGGTATCCCAGGTTCCTGTGCGGTAGAGGGTCGTATCGTTAAAAAAGTTACGGGTACGGGTATAGTCTTTCGACCCGAACAGATAACCTCCGTTGATCCCTAAACTAAGATAATGGCTTTTTCCCAGCGGAAATTTTACCCCGGTTCCCAGGGAGGCCAGGTATGCACCGCCGGAGCCCTCAAAAATGGTGGAGGAGGAATCAATATTTTCCCCGGTATTTTCATCCTGCAGCCGCCCGCTCTGCTGGATCTTGTAGCTGATCCGGTTCAGGGGTCTCAGCCCGAACGCCATTCCCCAGTTGCGGCGCAGCGGAACACCCACGGAGATCCTGTTAAAAATAAGGTTGCTGGAGGTAAAACGGGATTGCAGGGTACGGTCGATCAGTGTGCGCCCGGTTCCTTCTATACCGATATCCAGTATCGCACGTCCCTGCAGCTGTTTACGGGTGCCGGGTTCGGGAATGGATAAAAAGAACGCATAAGAAGCGGGGTTGGCATAGTTTACCGAAGTATAGCTGTTATATGCTGCGGAAACACCGCCCATCCCCCGGCTGGTGGCACTGGAAGAAGATATTTCATCTCCCAGACCGTATCTTGAATAGGGGGAATTATCCTGGGCATTTGCAATGAAACAGGTACCGGATAAACAAATTGCTGCGGCAATATGTTTCATTACAGACGCATCCAATTTTCTAAGCGTTGTTAACTTCACTAATAGCATATAGGCCTTTAAATATTAATTCAGGGTCGGCAAATATCCTGCTTTTCAGGTGTGATGCCAAATGTTGCATATCTCCGCCGGTTAATACCACGTTAAAGTTGTCGAATTTTTCCTCGTAAGCGGCTATAAATCCATCCAGTTCATAGGCCATTCCCAGGATCACACCGGAGAGGATATTGGTCTCGGTATCATAACCTAAGAGGGGTACATCCGACTTTGGGGCCACCAGGGGCAGTTTTGCGGTGTAATATTGCATCGATTTGAGCCGCATCTCCAGTCCCGGGGAAATGGAACCGCCTACCAGCTCGCTGTATTTGTTTACAAAATTGAGCGTTACACAGGTGCCCAAACCTATTAAAAGCAGGTTTTTACCGGGGTAAAAATGCACGCCGCCTGAGGCGATGGCCAGCCGGTCGGCCCCGATGGTTTCGGGCTTGCCTACGGGAGTGGTAACGGGCAACCGCGACAAATGATTTAACAAATGGAAGCGGGTGGTATCCTTTAAAACCGTTTCTATTTCTGCATTGTGGTGGATAACGGAGGATAAAATCGATTTTACCGGTTTGTACGTTTCAACCAGGGATCGGACGGTTGTAGTGGTGTCGTCCTGTAATACAAGCGTTTTTACAATTTCCTTTTCCTGAAATACGGCAACTTTTTTCCTTGTATTCCCAAAATCGAAACAAAGTGTGGTAGACATATGATGCAAGTAAATGAAAAATCAGCAACTTTTTCCGCTTTCTTTTAAATCCCGGATTTATGGGCCGCAGCCGGCATCCAATCCCTTTTCCTGCTTATGCTCATCCTTTTAGATCAAATCCGCCCAGGCTCCTGAAATGGCCATTCATCTTTATTTTCTGCTTCAGCTGGTCCATTTTTTCAAATACCGGCAATGTTTTTTCAAAATGCCGTTTTAAATACTCCTGGCGCTGCCGCTCCTGTGTGAGCTGCAAAAATTCGTACTCTTCATGAATGGTCAGTCCGGAATGATGGGCAATATCATAAGCCGTTAACAGGTGGTCGTCCTTTCTGAACTCTTTTTTCACCTGCAGGTAGTCGTGCAGCGTACGCATCTGTTTTACCAGCTGCTGCATCACTCCGGCGCTCCCGTTCAGGTTATTTTCGGGGTAATTGACAATGGCCCCGGAGTATAGCTTTTCCGGAATTTCGCGGATCACTTCCAGAATGCGGAACAGGTCGCCGCCCCGGGTGCGGATGTCCATTTCTCCCTTTTCGTCGATCTGTACAATTTCTTCCAGGTACACCAGTGATCCCCATTCCTGAAGCTTGTTGTCTACAACCACCGGGATCCCGAACGGCTTTTTGCTGGTTGCAGATTCATGGATCAATTGCTTGTAGCGTGGCTCAAAAATATGCAGGTTCAGCCGCTCCTCCGGAAACACCACAACCGATAATGGGAATATAGGAATGAAATTGGTCATACCCAAAGGTAAAAAAGTTTGAGATTTGCCGGTTTTGTTGGGTTGTTTATTGAAAACGGCCGGGGATGGGCTGGTATTTCTTCCGTATTTTAGCAATATGTGGAGCGCGCTATCAGCCGGCGTTACAGGGGGTAATGTAAAAGCCCTTGCACGCGCCATCAGTCTTGTGGAGAACGAACAGGAAGGGTATATTGCTTTTCTGGAGCAGCTGCCCCGGCATGCGGTTCCGGTTGTGGGTATCACCGGGCCCCCGGGTGCCGGAAAAAGTACCCTTACAGATGCCCTGGTGGGCATGGCGGTACAGCAGGGAAAAAAGGTGGCGGTGCTTTGTGTGGATCCGTCGTCGCCCTTTCATTGTGGAGCCTTGCTGGGCGACCGTATCCGTTTGAGCCGGTGGTACCTGGATGACCGGGTCTTTATCCGCTCCCTGGCCAGCCGGGGCGCCATGGGCGGGCTAAACCCCAAGATCATCGAAATTACCGATCTGCTGAGGGCTGCGCCCGTTGACCTTATCATTGTGGAAACGGTGGGTGTGGGGCAGAGCGAAATTGAGATTGCCGGGCTGGCGGATGTAACGGTTGTGGTACTGGTGCCGGAAGCCGGGGATGAAGTGCAAACCATGAAGGCGGGGCTGATGGAGATTGCAGATATCTTTGTTGTAAATAAAAGCGACCGCCCGGGTGCGGACCTCTTTATAAAAAACCTGAAGCAGATGCTGGCTCCTGCATTTTTCCGCACCCCGGCCTTATTGCCCGTGATACCAACCGAAGCCCATACCGGAAAGGGGGTAGCGGAATTATATGCCAGCCTTTCCCGCAAAACAGCTGCCGGGCTCCTTCCCAATGAAAGAAAGGGCTGGCTCTTGGCAGAAAAGGCCTACCAGCTGTTACAAAAAAGACGCATGAGCGGAATTGACAAACGTGTGCTGAAAGAAGCTATCGAGGAAGATATAAAGGCGGGCCGGTTTAATTTATACCGGTTTGTAAGGGATCAGGAGCGCTGAAGGTGGTTTTGAATGCCAACCGGTGCCGTAATGAGCTTTTCCGAAATTGATTTCTGAAGCAACTCATTATTGGTCAATACACTGTTCCGTTCCTTTTCTTTGTGATAAATGTGGAAGACAATCGCACTGTGTTTTACCACCATTTTGGTAACCCCAAGATTGATCAGCCGGGCTGCAATTTCGTTGTCTTCCCGCCCCCAGCCCTGTATTTCTTCATTATAACCGTTTACGGCCATAAGATCTTTTCTCCAGAAAGCCATATTACAGCCACGCAGGTAAAAAATATCGTCGGCCCGGTGTTTTTTGTACAGTTTTGTAAGGATGGGGATCCGCAGTCCGTTATTTTTATTAAGGGAGCCCCAGCGGAATATGGACGCCCTCCCCTGCCGGAGGGTCAGCAGTTTTTTGGAATAAGATTCACTGAGGATCACCCGGCTGCCGGTTGCAAAACTTCCGGGATTGCTTACCCGCAAGTGGTCCTCCACAAACCGTTTGTGCAGGATCAGATCACTGTCTATCTGTATGATGTATTCGTACCGGGCCCTGGCTATGGCCTTATTGCGGATCCGGGCCAGCTGAAAACCGTCATCCGGTTGCCATACATGAATAAGGGGTACCGGAAACAGCTGTACGAACCGCTCAACGAGGATCCGGGTGGCTGCGGTTGAGCCGTCGTCTGCAATGATCACCTCATTGGGAAGCCGGCTTTGTCTCAAGATACTTTTCAGGCAACACTCAAGCGCTTCCGGCCAATTGTAGGTGGAAATAATCAATGAAGAAGTCGGATAACTTTTATTAATCATGCCGTGTTAAACTTGAGCGACCTATTTATTGCAGCAATATTTTTTGGCCTTTCATTCCTTTAGTCGTTTTTTTTATACTTTTTCTTTCCCCGGTGGTTGGTTAATGCCGGATGATTTCCTCCGGAGCGCTCCATTTTTTACCACCTTTGCTACCTGTTTTGTTTTAAAAATGACCGGGATGGTTATTTCTTGCCGGTTTTATCCAGAAACGATTTGTAAAATCGTCAATGTTTCTCCATTTAAATAGTTGCCGGTAGGTATCTGCCATCTGCGGTTTGTTCCAACACTCCAATGCCCGGAGCGCTGCATTCAACACGGGGTATATTAAAAAATACCATTACACAAAGGTATTAAATTCGCAACGGATATCTGGAATATTTAAACGGCTGTCAAAGGGATTTGACGATCATTTAATCTTACCCCCGGTATAAAAAGAACTCCGGAAAAGAACGTTCACCTGTACGCCTTATTTTCTTTTTTCCAGCTGCTGTAAGGTTGCCTTCAGGTCTTTATGAAGCGGCGCTTCCAGCTCCAGCCAATGCCCGTCGCGGGTTTCGATCTTTAAACGGGATGCGTGGAGAGCCAGCCGGTTCAGCAGCGGACGCTCTTCCAAATGTTCTTTTGACAGGTTGAATCTTGACTTAAACGAGGACAGGTATACCGGTTTTCCATCTCCATAAATGGGGTCCCCTGCCAGCGGGTGGCCTATTTCTCTTGCATGGATCCGGATCTGGTGCGTCCGGCCCGTATGGATCCGGAACTCCATCCAGCTGTATATTTTAAAATCCTTTAGTACGTTAAAATCGGTGAGGGCCTGTTTACCACGGCGGTGAATGATCATGGTGCCCCGTTTTACCATGTTCTCCGCAATGGGAGCGTCAATGCTTCCGGATGCCTGGGAAACAGACCCGATAACCAGCCCGTTATAGATCTTTATGGTTTTGCGGGCTTCAAATTGCTGGCTGAAATGCTTATGTGCTTCCGCATCCTTTGCAAAAATGATCAGCCCGCTGGTTTCGCGGTCCAGCCGGTGAATGGTAAAAATGGAGGGGTAGGTGTTTTGCAGCAGTTCTTTGAGTGATGCATCCTTGCCTTCCCGGTCCGGGATAGAGAGCAGACCAGAAGGCTTGTTGAGGGCCACCAGTTCGTCATTTTCAAAAACAATTAAATCCTGCAGCTTCATATTCATTGTGATACACTGTTTATGGCTGAACCGGCACGGGTCCGGAGCCATAAGCTAAACGCAGCCTGTTATTTTTTTCCCTTTCCAAAAAATTTAAGATTCCGCACCTCCTTTTCGGTCAGAAAACGGAATTTTCCGCGTTCCACGTTCTTTTTGGTAAGTCCGCCAAACATCACCCGGTCCAGGTGCTTTACATCGTACCCCACCGACTCAAAAATACGGCGTACAATGCGGTTGCGGCCGTTGTGTATTTCAATACCCAGCTGGGTCTTGTCCTTCATATCGGAATACGCCAGCACGTCAACCGGAGCCGGGCCGTCTTCCAGTACCACCCCTTTTAATATTTTATCAAAGTCTTTCTTTTCAAGGGGTTTATTCAATGTGACAGCATAAATCTTTTTAACCTCATTGCTGGGGTGTGTCAGTTGTTGTGCCAGCTCCCCGTCGTTGGTAATAAGCAATACACCGGAGGTATTCCGGTCCAGACGCCCCACCGGGTAAACCCTTTCGGTGGTGGCATTTTTGATAAGGTCCAGTACCGTTTTCCGTTTTTGCGGATCGTCAGTGGTGGTAATATAATCCTTGGGCTTGTTTACCAGGATATAGACCAGGTTTTTAGCGGGGGTTATTTTTTTGTTATTTAAAGTGATCACATCTGCGGGCTGCACTTTGTAGCCGGGCTCCATGATCACAGCGGTATTTACCTTCACTTTTCCGTCCTTGATAAAGGCAACAGCGTCCCGGCGGGAGCAAACGCCACTATGGGCCAGGTATTTATTTAAAGGCATTTGTTCTGCCGCGGCGGCGGGTGCCCGTTCAATTTTGGGGGCTGCTGCACCGGCTGCCTTTGCGGCGGCTTCTGCCTTTTTTTGTTCAAAGAAGGCGGCGCGCTCCTTTTTATATTGCCTTTTTTCCTGTTTAAAGGCCTCTTTTATAGCGGCATTGCTTTTTTTGTTTGCAAATTTTGCAAACCGGGGATCAACTTTTTTCATTGTATGAATTGCTATTTTTACAACAGTAAGCTGCAAATATCGTAAAAAAAAGGGCCATCCTAAAAATTAAGATGGCCTCCTGGTAAAATATAAAACAACAACCTCTTATTGCTGCGCCTGTTTGTTCCTGCCTTTTTCCCGGCGTTCTTTCATTTTTGCGTCCATTTTTTCGGCCTGTTCCTTTGTAAGGATCTTATCACGGGCTTCTTTTTGTTTCGTGCGCAGTTCCTTCATCTTATCTTTTTTCTGATCATCATTAAGGGAGGCATCTTCCCGGAGTGCCTTCATTTGTTTTCCGTTTTCCTCGTACAGCGCTTTTAATTTGTCTTTCTGGTCTTTGGATAAATTCAGATCGGGATCATCCCAGCCCCCGCCACGGCGGTTGTTCATGCCCCTTTCGGATTTTTCTTTCTTGGGAGCGTCCTGGGCTACTGCAGCGGAAACGCTGAACAGGCTTACAATTGCTGCGATTAAGATTGTTTTTTTCATTTTTTGTTTTTTAAGTTTAACAGATGTTTGTTTATTTTTTGGAAATACTGTTCCGGTTCCGGTCCTGTTTTACCCATTGCTGCCATTGGGCCGGGGTAAGCAGGGCTTTCTGTTTTTTGCGGGCCTCTTTTTTCAGCGATCCGATGCGGGCCTTTTTTTCATCTGCAGACAGGGTTTGATCCTGCCGGATGACACGGGCCTGCTCTTTATAGGTGGCCTTCAGCGCCTCCATTTTCTGTTCCTGCGCTGCAGACAGCTTTATTTTGGCTGCTGTTTTATCCGTTGCTGCGGGCAGTGCATTGCGGTCTTCGGTGCTTCCGGGGGCCTTACGCCGCTGATCCACGGTAACATTGGCCTGCTTGTTCCGGCCTCTGTCTGCTTCCTTCCACAGCTTTTGCTGTTCCGGTGTAAGGATGGTATTCCGTTTTTGGGTCAGTTGCTGCTGAAGGGCCTGCAGTTGCTCTTTCTGAGCCGTTTTTGATAATGTGGTATTGTTCCGGATGGCGGCAAGCCCTGCTTTTCCTTCCTTCTGTAAGGCCACCAGCCGGGTTTTCTGATCGGCTGTAAGCCCCAGTTGCTGATATCCGTTGTATTGCTCCCGTTTCGACTCCGTACGCCGTACCCCTTCATTGGGCCGGGAGGGGATCTCCTGTGCGGCTCCGGGCAGGGCTGCCAAAAGCAAACCGGCAAAAAGAACGGATCTTATATTCAATTGAAGCTGCATTTATTTTCTCTTAGATGGGTTTTTAAAAAAATACCTTCTATGCCCGTGTTAAAATTTTATAAACAGGTATTGGACGCCGGTTTTATCAAAAAGTTTAATATTCTCTTAGTAATTCATGAGCCGGGGAAAATTAATTTTGCGGGGCATGAACCGGAGAAAATTTTTAAGATACAGTGGTCTGCTGGGTAGCGCGGGGTTGCTGACAGGACTGTATACCTGGCAGGTAGAGCCTTTCTGGCTGGAGTTTACGCGGGTGCCCATGCCGGTTAAAAACCTGCCCCCGGCCCTGGCCGGTAAAACGCTGATGCAGATCAGCGATATCCATATCGGGGAGCGGTCCCGCGATAGTTACCTGAAGCATTCACTTATAAAAGCCGCTGCCTACCAGCCCGACTTTGTGGCCTATACCGGCGATTTTGTTACCTATGATGAGCCCCGCCAGCTGGATCAGCTGCATGAGTTATTGCGGCATGCGCCACGTGGCCGGCTGGCAACGACCGCCATTTTAGGCAACCACGATTATGGTGCGCACTGGAAGGACGGTGCCCTGGCAAATAACATTGCGGATATCCTTACGCAGGGGCAGATAGCGGTACTCAGAAATGAACAGCAGTTGTATGCCGGCTTAAATTTTATCGGAATTGACGATAAATGGGGGCCCAATTTTCAGCCGGAAAAAGCCATGCAGTCATGGAACCGGCAGGAGGCCACGGTTGTTTTATGCCATAATCCGGATGTAATGGACCTGCCGGTATGGAACGGCTATGATGGTTGGGTGATCAGTGGTCATACCCATGGCGGGCAATGCAAGCCACCCTTTCTGCCACCACCGCTATTGCCGGTTGCCAATAAGCGGTATGCTTCCGGAAGGATCGGTTTTGAAGATGGCCGTACGCTCTACATTAACCGGGCCCTGGGTTTTACCTGGCAGGTGCGTTTTAATGTGCGGCCGGAAATAACAATCTTCGAACTGACCCCGGCCTGATCAGCGTATAAAGTTAATGTTCTTATAAACGATGGTACGGTATCCATCCTTTTCAAACAAGATCCCGATGGTTTTTTTATTCGGCAGCACAAGATCCGAATAAGCGGTATAGCTGCTGCCTTTGTAATCTGCCCCGGATGCGGCAACCGGAATGTTGCGGTACCAGGTATTGCCCCCGTCTCTGCTGAGCCGGAGGGTAAGACGGTCTCTTTTGTTTTCGTCCGCAGCATTTGAAAAAGCAAGTATATATGTGTTGCCGTTTTTAAAGGAGATCAGGCTGCCCTCGTTCACCGGGTCGGGCAGGTTAGCATCAAAGTAAGTGGTATCCCATGTTTGGCCGCCATTGCTGCTAACGGATACGATCCGTCTTTTTACCGTACCGGTCTGGTACCGGGAGTTCATGATGAGTTTGCCGTTGCCGGGCGAAGCGGCAGTGGATTCATTGCTTCCCCGGATGGGAACGTTTTCGCTTATTGAAAAGGTTTTGCCATGGTCATCCGTAAAAAAACCATGTGCCACATAGTCTTCAAACTGTGATTGAGGCGTACCCTCTGAATGATTGGCTGCAATATACAGGCGGCCTTTGTACGGTCCGTCTGCGAACTGCATGGCATGGCCGGGCGTGTTGGCATAAGATCGCCAGTCTTCCTTAAAGTTGTATTTCGGGTTAAAAGCCGGTTGCAACGGACGGTGTACCTGCGTGGTAATATTAACCGGGCCGGACCAACTGGTACCATTATCTGCAGAAGTTATATACCAAACTTCGCGCACACCTTCTCCCTTTCGTATAGCGGCTTCGTGATGATTACCCGTATTATAAAAGAGGAAGATCCGTCCTTTGGGAAACGCCGGATCCGTATAGTCCACCACCGGAGCCGGGTTACCTGCCTGCAACGAATCGTTATTCACGATCAGCCGGAGTGGTCCCCAGCTTCTTCCGCCATCCGTGCTGCGTTTTAAAACGATATCTACGTTTCCATAATCACCCGCATTATTTACCCGGCCTTCGCAAAAGGCCAGCAGAGCGCCATCGGGTGCCTTTATGATCGCGGGGATGCGGTAGCTGGCATAGCCATCATTGCCAGACCGGAATACCACCGTTTCTGCTGCCTGGCAAAAAGCCGGCGCGGACAGCAGCAATACCACCAGGTATAAAAAAACTGATCTCATAAAAACCTAATTAATCCTATATTGCAAGTTACGGCTTCTGACGTATTGGTTTTCCCGGATATGGGGCAAACACCATACCCAACCGTTTTAACTGCCAAAAAGTGTTTATGAAAAAAATTACCTGCCTGCTACTCCTGGCTACCCTGTGTTTTGTTAACGATGTAAACGCCCAGGAGGGCAACAAAAGCTACCGGTCCGCGGTAAAGCTGAATATAGCTGCACTGGCAGATGATATTTCTTTTCCAACGATACAGTTTTCATAGGATATCTAATCATTTGAACGGATTGGGTACATAATGGGCCGTGCCCATGGCACTCATGGGATTATGGCCTCGTTAAAGCCGTGCTAAAGCGCGGCTTTAACGATAACAACGCGCCTATGGCGCTTATAAAGGTCATCAGAAATTTATTTTTAAAAAGGCGCTAAGCAAGATCATGATTTTATTGTTATCCTTTCATCGGGTGGAGTTATTCTATAATTACGTTAGAATGAAAGAATTACGGCTACGGCAATTGGGCAGCTGTTCCGCGCCTCTTTTTTACGCAGCGTATTATGCTCCTCCATAAGAAACCCTGCCCGTAAAAAAGCAGCGCAGTGAGGTGCATACAATAATCAGGCAGCAAGTGCTCCAACCTGCTTCTTCGATAAAGGAGTAACGCTGCTTTTCAATTCGGATCTGCAGTGCGTGGTCGGTCAAACGGCGGAGCAATCGTTTGACCTTGACCTTTACTCCACTTTTTGTCAAGAAAAAGTGGAAAGAGAAAAATAGGCCGTACCTGTGCCCGCACACAGGTTACAGCGAGACTGGATGTTATAATACAGTCGATACACCTGATTTTTACGGTAGCCTGGGGCCGGCCTACCGGAACAATAAAAATTACAACCGCAACTATCATACTGCATCTGATTCATTACTCCGATCCCGGCATGTAAATTTATCGGATGCAACGGTGAAGTCTTATCTTGAAGAGAACAGCCGCGTTATCATTCGCCCCGCACTGGGCATCCGGCTGGGATACCGTTTATAGAAAAATTTCAAATCTTATATTTGATGCGCTTTAATTTGCACCTGTTAAAACTGCTTATGAAAAAAGTTACCTGCCTGTTACTGATAGTTGTCTGCTGCTGTACAAAAAAACTGGATGCGCAGGAACCCGGAAAACAATATCAAACAGCTTTGAAGTTAAATTTAACTGCTGCTAGCGATCCTGTTTCTTTTCCAACCTTACGAATGGCACTGGAACATGCCATTGGCCGGCGGGTATCGCTCTCCGGGGAACTGGGATACCAGCTTTATTCTATTGAAGGAGAAGGTGCCGGTCCTGAATTTGCAAAAGAAAAAGGAATAAAGGCCAATATAGAGTTACGTCATTATGCCCGCAGATCCCGTAGCGGGGAAGTATATCCGCCTCTTTCCGGTCTTTACATGGGGGGCAATTTTATGTATGCCCGAAACCGGCGCAATCTTACTGCATACTATTACAAGGAAAACAACCGGGAGGAGTATGCCGATTATTTTTATGCCCGGAAAACCATTACGGGGTTAAGCGCTGTTTTCGGGTACCAGCGATTGATCGGGTATCCGGTTTCACGAAAGCCCCGTGTTATGCAGCAATCCAGGCATCTGCTTCTGGATATTTACAGCAGCCTGGGCCTGGCCTACCGTAGTAATAAAAATTACAACCGGGAATACGTGGCAGCATCTGACTCGTTACTGCGATCGCGGCACCCCAATGTATTTGACGGGATGCAGAACTCATATCTCAAAGAAAACAGCGGAGTCACATTTCGTCCGGCATTAGGCATCCGCATTGGCTACCGCCTGTAAAGCGGATATGCGTGGAGCACTAAAAAATGGCTTCCAGTTCTTTTAATGTATATACGGTATACGTGGGTTTAAAATCCGGAGATTTATTTACGTGGTTAATGTATACCTGGTCCAGCCCGGCATTGGCGGCGCCGATGATATCCGCCTCCAGGTCGTCGCCAAGCATGATGCTTTCCGTCCGCTGTGCCCCGGTTGCCGCCAGCGCAAAATCGAAGATCTCCCTGTTGGGCTTTAAACTGTTGGAGCCCTCGGAGGTAACCACTTTGTCAAAATAGTGATTGATCTTTGAGTTGTTGATCTTATGATGCTGTACCTCTTCAAAGCCGTTGGTGATCAGGTGCAGCCGGTAATTTTTAGCAGTAAGGTAGTCCAGGATCTCCGTGGCATAGGGGAACAGCGTATTCCGCGTAGGCAGCATTTCTAAAAAGCGCCGGCTCATTTCCTGTGCCAGCGGCTCATCGCCGATCTTAAAATCCAGCAAGGCCAGCTGCATCCGCTTTACCCGCAGTTCGGCCTGCTTAATAAAGCCGTTGCGGTAGCGCGTCCATAGTTTGGTATTGTGTTCCAGGTACTGTCTGTAAAAGCGCTCAAAATCATCAACGCCCCGTTCCTCAAGTTTTAATGTATCATAAAGGTCCTGTAAGGTCAGCTTTGCATTGGCATCAAAATCCCACAGGGTATGATCCAGGTCAAAAAACAGATGTTTATACTTCATGCCCGCAAGATACGAAAATGACCATAGCTGTTCGGCCACAAGCGCAATGCAGCTGCTGTTTGTGCCTTCCTGGTATAGCCGGTCCTGTATCGGTAATATTATTATAACATTAAGGTAATAGTTCTGTTACACAGGTTACGGAAATTTGAGAAACGGAAATCATAATGTCCCAACGCCGCATTGAAATAGCTGTTGTATCAGATCTGCACCTGGGTACGTATGCAAGCCGGGCCAGGGAGTTTACTGCTTACCTGAAAAGTATCGATCCGCGGGTGCTGATCCTGAACGGGGATATCATCGACGGATGGCAGTTCAGCAAGCGGTATTTTCCTCCCGATCATATTTCTGCCATAAAAGAAGTCTTTAATAAACTTTCTACCGGAACCCGTGTGATCTATATTACCGGTAATCATGATGATTGTATGCGCCGCTATTCGGATCTTGAGCTGGGCAACTTTTTGCTGACGGATAAGGTGGTGATCGAGATCAATGGCAAAAAAGTATGGATCTTTCATGGAGATGTGTTTGATCATACCACTACACGGCAGGCGAAGTTCTGGGGCAAGCTGGGCAGTAATGGCTATGCCACGCTGCTGGTATTTAATAAATGGATGAACGCGGTATCCCATTTTTTCGGAAGGGAAAAACTGTCCCTCTCCCGCAAGGTTATGGAACAGTTCAATAAACGGATCGTGAATATTGATGCCTTTGAAACAAAAATTGCAGCGCTGGCCATCGAGAAAAAATTTGATACCGTTATCTGCGGGCATATCCACCAGCCGCAAAAAAAAGAGGTACGTACCGAAAAGGGTAAAGTAGATTACCTGAACTCCGGAGACTGGATGGAGCACATGACCGCGCTGGAGTATCACGACAATCAATGGGGGTTGTATACCTACAACGAAAAGGAGATGAAAACAGAACGGGCTGTAAAAGAAAAGCCCAGTGCTACCGTACTCACCAATGAGATCGCTTTTTATTTACACGCCTTATCCGATACAAATAATGAAAATTTTTTACGCCGTTCAGGCTACCGGTAACGGGCATATCAGCCGCGCAATGGAGCTGCTGCCCTATTTAAAACAATATGGCACTGTGGATATTTTCCTGAGTGGCAACAACAGCAACCTCCGGCTGGATGCGCCGGTAAAGTACCGGAGCAAGGGGCTAAGCCTCTATTATACCTGCAATGGGGGGCTCAACTACTGGAAGATCGCCCGGCATGTAAACCCCCTGGCGGTAAAGAAAGAGATCCGTGCCCTGCCGGTGGAAGATTATGATTTTGTGATCAATGATTATGAATACATCACCGCTGCGGCCTGCCGGTTAAAGAAGATCCCGTCGGTGAACTTCGGGCACCAGGCCAGCTTTCAGAGCAATAAAGTGCCCCGGCCTGAGTCGCTGAGCCGGTCCGGAGAGTGGATGCTGAAAAACTATGCCCGCGGCGAACGTTACCTGGGCCTGCATTTCAAGTCCTATGATGAGTTTATCCTTACACCGGTTATCAAAAAGGAAATACTGGAAACCTCACCGGTTAACAATGGGCATATCACGGTATACCTGCCGTCTTACTGCGACCAGGAGTTGCGGCAGATCTTTTCAAAGTTCAACGATCACCGGTTTGAGATCTTCAGCAGGCAATCTGGTTCCGTGCGGGATGAAGGGAATATCCGTTTTATTCCGGTAGACCGGCAGTTGTTCAATAAGAGCCTGATCAGTTGCCGGGAGATCATAACCGGCGGCGGATTTGAAACACCTTCAGAAGCCCTGCATCTTGGAAAAAAAATAATGGCCATTCCCATCCGCGGGCAATACGAGCAATGCTGCAATGCCGCTGCTTTACAGGGTATGGGCGTAATGACCCTCTCCAAGATCGGTGAGGACTTTGAACAGCAGTTTGAGAAATGGCAGAACGAATACCGGCCGGTGCAGATGGATTACAGCAAGACCATCCCGCAAAGCATGGAGCGGTTGTTCGGATGAGGAGCAGGCGGCTGGCCTCCATCAGCGTCAGATGCCGATCCCGGCAACAGCAACGGTCCGGCGGTATCGCACATTCAGAAACTGTACCAATCCTATGACATTGTTATCTGCCATCTTCTATTGGCGGGAAGCATCCAGAGAATCCAGCATCCAGCATCCAGCATCCAGCATCCAGCATCCAGCATCCAGCACCGAGCATCGAGCATCCGGCACCGGGCTTCCGGCATCACAGATCTTTGATATGCCCACAACGTTCTGTGCATATCGGTGAAATCTGTGGGCATATATATTGAACACGTATATATTACAGGAACGGTATTGAATCCGGTATCCAGCATCATGTATCCGGCATCAAGCCTCCACCACTAACAACTGATAGCCGGTTGTGGTGTAACATTTTTCCACTTCCTGCGTGTAGTAGGTATGCAAACCTTTTCCAGGCCCTCTGCTTATAGCCGGGCTACGCTATTGGTGTTTTTGTTTTTTTGTGCGTTGGGCGCGCAGGCGCAACACGTGATCACCGGAAAACTGGTGGACTCTGCTACGGGCAAGCCCCTGTATATGGCTACGGTTACGGTGTTCAAAGCAGCGGATACCTCCGTGGTTACCTACCGGCTAAGCGGGGAAGACGGTGGATTCCGTATTCCCGGTCTTGCAGCGGACCTGCCGTACCGGGTTATTGTTTCCTTTACCGGTTATGGTGTGTACCGCAAAGCGTTCCGGTTATCTGCTGCGGAACCGGATTTAAACCTGGGCACCATTATGTTGTTACCGGATGCCAAGGACCTGGATGAAGTATTGGTGGTGGCCGAGCGCCCGCCGATGATGATCCGGAAAGATACCGTGGAGTTTAATGCCAATGCCTTTAAAACCCTGCCCAATGCCCTGGTGGAGGACCTGCTAAAGAAGCTGCCGGGGGTACAGGTAGATAAGGACGGCAATATCATGGTGAACGGGAAACGGGTGAACCGGATCCTGGTGGATGGAAAGAATTTTTTTGGAAGTGATCCCAAGATGGCCTCCCGCAACCTGCCTTCCAATGTAATTGATAAGATCCAGGTAACGGATGATAAGGATGAGCTGCTGGAAAACGGGGACGATAACCTCAATAATGTAGGTAAGGTCATCAATCTTACCTTTAAGAAGGGCGTTAAAAAAGGAGTGTTCGGCAAAGCCTATGCCGGTGGTGGTGGTGGCATTAACGGCAGCCGGTTTGAGGGAGGTGCTATTGCCAATATCTTCCGTGATACGCTACAGGTAAGCTTGCTGGGATACACCAACAACCTGAACCGGCCGGGATTCGGATGGAGCGATCTTATGCAAACAGGGGGCCTGCAACGGAACCGGGATGTATCCGGCGGTGGCAACAACAGCAGCAATAACAGTAATTTTGGTTCTAATATCATGATCAACGGGATCAACTTTGGCGGCATGTCGCGCCTTGGTGGGGTAACCACCAGTAACGGCCTCGGCTTTAACCTGAACCATTCGCCCAATAAGAAAAAGTCTTTTTTTGCACAGTACTATTTTGGGCAGGTACATACAGATGTAGAAACCGATAATAACACCCGTATCTTCAATGGGGATACCATCATTACCAATAAGTTGCTTAACAGTACGGTACTGCGGGGTAATACACACAGTTTTGGTGTGGGTATGAACTTAAAACCGGATACGCTGACCACCATTACAGCCACCGCCAACTATGTACTGGGTACGGAGGATAACAACAGCCGCAACCGGCAAAGCGGTACCAACAATGTGCTGGGAGATCTGAACAATGGTACTGTGGGCATTAACGGGGATACGCGCAATAACATCCTGCGGGAGAATTTTTCGCTGACCCGGTTATCTAAAAGCAGGACCGGCCGCCGGATCTCTTTTGCGCAGGGCATCGTATGGAACCAGAAAACGGCCGACAGTTATACCGATGCGCTTATCCATTATTTATATCCGCAGCAATTTGACAGTGTTACCAACCAGCTGCGGGCAGAACGCATCCCGGCCTGGTTTGCGTATGCCGGCATCAACTACCGGGAGCCGCTGGGTAAAAAATGGTTCCTGCGTGCCGGAACCCGGTATGAGTATGAAAACCTGAAGAATAACGTGGCCACCTTTGACCGGGAGGGAGCCTTGTATGATCAGCGGAACGATGATCTGAGCAGTACCTTTTTACGCAACAGCAATAAATACCAGGTAAGCACGGGGCTGGAGTTTAAGCACAAGGGACTTGCGATCACACCCGGCCTCCGGTATCAGTACCAGCAGTTTGAGAACACGGTATCCTATATTCCCGACCCGCTCATCCAGAAGCAAAGCAATGTGCTGCCGAAACTGGAGATCACCTATAAAAAATTAACGGTCAATTTTTCACGGGATGTGGTGTTACCGGACTACAGTTACCTGATCCCCGTGCGCAATAATACCAACCCGTATATCATCAACCTTGGCAATACCGGGCTGTTACCGGCGGTTATGAACCGGGTATCTGCAAACCTGAATACCTTTAATCCGAAGAACAACCTCAACGTATGGAGCTGGGGCGAGGCCTTTATTGCCAATAATGATGTGGTGCAAAGTATAACGGTGGATGAAAGCGGTATCCAGACCATACAGCCGGTAAACGCAAACGGGAGCAAGCGTGTAGCCGCCAATTTCGGGCTTAACCAGGATATTAAATATAAGAACAGCTTTACGTTTTCCTGGAACGTGGGCACCTGGACGGAGTACCGGATAAGCCCGTTCTTTTATAACCAGGCGGCCAGTACACAACAGCGGCTGAACAGTAATATCTGGAGCAACCTGGGTTTTAACTGGGACGATAAACTGGAGGTAAGGCCCGCTTATTCGTTTTCATATATGAGTGTAAAGAACACCAATCCCCGGTTTACCCCGGCCCGCAGTTTTGATCAGACAATGGGTACCGAGCTCGTATTCCGTTATATAAAGCATGTGATCTTTGATACGGAGCTGCGCTACCTGAACAATAATGCCTTTGCAGATCCGCAGTACCGGCGCATGTTCATGTGGAATGCGGGTGTAAACTTCACCTTCTTTAAAGATGAGCGCGCGGTACTACGCCTGTATGGCAACGACCTGCTCAACCAGACACGTAATACCGATATCATTCCGTACCAGAATACCGTGCGTACGAGCTACAGCAATATCCTGGGGCAGTATTTCCTGGCCACCTTTACCTACAACCTGCGCCCGGCGGGTACCAAAAAGAAGGTAGGGGGTGGCTGGTCGCTGTGGTAGGTAACATATGAAATGCCTTTCGAAAGCTTCGGGGTAAAATGCGGTAATGATGATGTGGTTTCGCAGGAAGATTACAGAGCGGTAACAAGATTGGTACTTTTTGCATTCAATATTTTATGTTGGTTATTTTAAATTTAAAAGGGGCTGTCTCCGGAGAGCAGCCCCTTGTTTATCGTGTTCTTAAATCTTACTTTATTTCAAAAACCGTATTTACGGTAAAGCTCAGTTTGATCTTTTTAAAATCCAGGTCGGCATCGCCACCAGCCATATCTGCTGCTTCAGCCTTCATAGCATAGTTCCGGTACATTACGGGTTGCATCGGGCTATCGCCGCCATCCTGTATTTCCAGTACATTGCCCAGTGTGCCGCCCAGGGCTTCCACCATATAGGTTGCTTTGTCTTTTGCAGCCTTCAGGGCTTTTATCTTCAGCTCTTTTTTCAGCTCTTCCATCTTTGAGTAATCATAGCTCTGGATGCCGGTGCTTTGCACTCCTTTGGAGTCAACACCGCCGAGGATCTGGTCCAGCTTGTTCAGGTCACTTACTTTTAAAAGATACTGGCGGCTGGCCAGGAAGTCCGGGCTTTTTTTCTTTCCGGTAGTGTTGGCCCAGCTGTTGAGGTTACTGATGGTTAAGTGCTCTTTTGAGAAGCCGGCTTTTTGTACTGCTGCAAATAATTGATTTTCCAGTGTGGAAATGTCTACGCGCTTCTTGCTGTTGCCGTTCTCAAAATATTCTTTCAGCGAAATGCTTACATAAATGATATCCGGGGTGATCTCGGTTTCTGCAGTACCGCTTACCGTGATCTTTCTTCTCAGGTCGGCAGATTGTGCCTTTAGGGTTCCAAAAGCCACCAGTGATAATAATGCGAATGCGAATAACTTTTTCATGTGTTTAAATTTTAAAAATGAATCATTCAATGAATAAGGTTGTTTAACTGCTCTAATGATGCGGGATGTTTTTCCGTTACACATGGTCCTTTTCTCTTTAACGTTCTTTTTGCAACTAAGTTGATGCGGATCAATCAGAACTTTTCAATAACACCCAGGCCAAAAAGGGCAAAATCATATTTTACCGGATCCGTGGGATCCAGTTGCCGCAGGTGCTCCGAAAGCTCCAGTGCCGATTGCCAGTCATTACTGGGCCGTTGCAGCAGGTTAAAATGCCGGGCTACCCGGGCAACATGCAGGTCCAGCGGGCAAATCAGTTGCGCGGGCCGGATCTCCTTCCATAATCCGAAATCGACGCCTCTTTTATTACTCCGCACCATCCAGCGCAGGTACATGTTCAGCCGTTTACAGGCCGACTTGCGTTCCGGTGTGGCAATATGCTTTTGGGTGCGCGCCGGGTAATGCGGAAAGATCTTTGCATCAAAAAAGGAGCGGCGAAAACCCACCAGCGCCTGCTCCACGGTGGCGTCGGCCGGTTGTAAATGCCTGCTGAATGCGGTTTGCAGCGATGGCTGTTTTTGTGTTTTATAGTGGTGCTGTAAAACATCAAGAAAATGGAACAGGTCCGTTGCATTAAATGTACGGTGTACAAAATGCATCAGCGGCTTCAGGTCGGCTTCTTCAAAATGCATTACAAAGTCATAGGGCGCGCGGTCCATCAGCTGTAACAATCGCCTGCAGGAGTTGATGATGCTCTTCCGGTTGCCCCAGGCCAGTATGGCGGCAAAGAAGCCGGCGATCTCAATGTCCTGCGGTGCCGAGAACAAATGCGGAATGGAGATCGGGTCGTCTGCAATAAAGTCCGGCTGCTCGTACAGGGCGGCCTTGGTGTTCAGGAGCCGGGCCAGGTTATCCTTCTGCGAGTTTTTCATGCATCAGTTGTTCAAACGAATCGCCTTTTACAAAGGCATAGGTTTTTTTATTAAGGTGATAAAATTTCAGCCAGCCGTTTTCGGTCAGTGCCGTAAGATCCGTTCTTGCTGTTTCTTTTGATACACCAAAGCCGGAGCGCAGTTCCCGGATGGTAACGATCTTTTCCGCATCGTCCCTGATCCATTGAAGCGCCGTGGCCTGTCTTGCGTTTAATCCGTCGATCTTTACAAAGGGATTGCTTTCTTTTTCCTTATTGGTGCGTTGCAGGCTCTCTTTTAATGAGCGGTCGGCCATGCGCAGCGCCTGGATCATAAAGTGAATAAAATAGCCGGTATCGGCATCTGTTGTTGCCTGTAAAAAAGATTTGTTGTACTGGGCTTTCAGTTTAACGATAATGTTGGAGACCGAGGTATACGTAATAGCCCAGTAGCCCTTCCGGAGCAGGTACCAGCAGGCCAGCAGCCGGGCCATGCGTCCGTTACCATCTTTAAACGGGCGGATGTAGGTAATGAGGTAGGCAATGATACAGGCTTTTACCACCGGGTGAATATAGAAGGGGTTTTTATCCTCGTTAATAAAGGACTCCAGCCACTGCATCCAGTGTTTAATGGCTTTTGCATCCACTGCCTTACAGGCAGCGGCCTCTTCAATATTGGAGGTGTCGTATTTATTATTGGTACGGTAGCGGCCGATCCCTTTTAATTTGATGGTGTCCCTGGTAAGCTGCTGATGCAGTTCCTGCAGTAGGGCTTCAGAAAAAGGGGTATGCTCCCATTCTTTAATTTTTTGCAGGCATTTATAAAGATTCACCACCACCTGTTCGGTTTCGTTAGCGGTTGTTTTCTTTTTCAGCAGCAGCTCCCGTACCATTTTCCGGGTAGCCGGGTAGCCCGCCAGTTGTGCAGAAGCCATGGCTTCGTCAAGGAATGCATTTACCAGGTAGCGGTGGTCGTTCTTCTGATCCATTACGGCCGTAATATTCCTGCCGCCTGCCAGGTGCACGTCAAGATCATGTAACGTGGCTTCCATGTCGTTGGAAACAGACCAGCTGAACGATTGATCAAAAATGACCAGGTTACGGGTAAAGCCCTGCTCCCGCGCCTGTTTGGCGGCCTCCCATATTACTGCGTTGGAAAGTGTTTCCGGTTTCAGGGTCATATGCTGCACTTTTTCCCAATCGAGGTAGCTGTTGTTGATCTGGAGGATGGTTTGCGAGAGTGCTGTTTGTTCTGCTTCTGGTAATTCCCTGTTCATAAAATGATCCTTTAATTGACCAATTAGCTGCAAGATAGTTGGTTTACAGGAGAGAATATGCATTTTTTGAAATAGGGATCAAAAAATTAATATCATGTATAACCGTCCGGGAACGGGTATTGTGGTCCGTTACCCTGAGCGGAATGCAATGGAGCCGAAGGGTCTCTCAGTCGCCGGGTTGTTCGGTATTACAGAGATGCTTCGGCTGCTCCCGCTATCGCGGATCCGCTCAGCATGACGTGAGCGTGATTGTGGTTCGTCACCCTGAGCGCAGCGCAGCGGAGTCGAAGGGTCTCATGATTTTCGGGATGTTCTGTATTACAGGGATGCTTCGGCTGTTCCCGCTATCGCGGGATCCGCTCAGCATGACGTAAGTGTGATTCTATTCCGTCACCCTGAGCGGAATGCAATGGAGCCGAAGGGTCTCATGATTTTTGGGTTGTCCGGTATTACAGGGATGCTTCGGCTGCTTACCCCGTGCCGGCAATCAGCCGATGGCCTGCTTCAGGTCTTCTATCAGGTCGTCCGCATCTTCGATCCCCACGCTCAGCCGGATCAGGGAATCGCTTAACCCGTTCTTAATCCGTTCTTCCCGGGGAATGGAAGCATGCGTCATCGAGGCCGGGTGGTTGATCAGCGATTCCACACCGCCCAGGCTCTCGGCCAACGCAAATATTTTTGTGGAGGTCAGCACTTTTGTAGCCGCTTCCACAGCGTCATCCTTTAGTTCAAAACTCATCATCCCGCCAAAGTCGCGCATCTGTTTTTTAGCAATGGCATAACCCGGCTGGTCCTCAAACCCGCACCAGTATACTTTTTTTACCTTTTCGTTGGCCGCCAGGAACTCCGCTACCTTTCTGCCGTTTTCACAATGGCGCTGCAGGCGTACATGCAGGGTCTTAATGCCGCGCAGCACCAGGAAACAATCCATTGGTCCGGGCACGGCGCCGCTGCTCTTCTGGATAAAGAACAGGCGTTCCTGCAGTTCATCGCTGTTAAACATCAGTGCCCCCATAACCACGTCGCTATGGCCGCCCAGGTATTTTGTGGCCGAGTGCATCACGATATCCGCCCCCAGGTCCATCGGGTTCTGCAAATACGGGGATGCAAACGTATTGTCTACACAAAGCAGGGCGCCCGCTTTTTGGGATATGGCCGCAACTGCGGCAATATCGGTGATGTTCATCAGGGGGTTGGTGGGGGTTTCGATCCAGATCAGTTTTGTTTGATCCGTTATGGCGCGGGCTATATTCTCTGTATTAGTAGTGTCGGTGTAAATAAACCGGATCCCGTAGGCCTCCCAGATCTTTGAGAACAGGCGATAGGTACCGCCGTACATATCATTGGCTGCAATAACCTCATCACCGGGTTTTAATAATTTGATAACGGTTTCCGTTGCCGCCACACCGCTGCTGAAAGCCAGCCCATGCCGGGCATTTTCCAGGGCCGCCAGCGATTGTTCCAGGGCCGTACGCGTAGGATTACCTGCCCTTGAATAATCATAGCCCTGGTGTTGATTGGGGCCGGATTGTACAAAGGTGGAGGTTTGATAAATAGGGGTCATAATGGCCCCGGTTGAGGGGTCCGGCGCTACGCCTGCGTGGATGATCTTTGTATTCAGCTTCATATTCCATCTGTTTTTGCGGCACAAAGGTAGGCATTGGCCGGGTGAAACCATCCCCGGCTGTTCCGGCGCCCTTTAAAAAACTACGGAACGTTCGTAAATCCGCCATGGGCCTAATTAAGAAAGACTTAACATTTTTTTCATCTGCAGGGTGTAACATATGGCCGGTTGTTGCGACTTATATATACAAACGCGTTTTAATTATTTCAAAAGAGGACCAAAAGAGTTAAAGGATGACCCGCTACCAGAGCATATTGGAAGTTTCGCCCGGAGAAATCTGCCATTCACCCCGTTTCTTTGGTAGTTGACCACAAACCATTTGACAGATAGTGCAACCGGATACTACTTTTGATTTAACAAACCAATAAAAAATTTAAAACCGCCCCGTCCAACGCGGGACATAAAAACCTTTTTAAAATGAAACTCTTTATTCTTACCGCTGCTCTTTCCCTGGGATTAAACGCGATGGCCGCTGTTACCGTAAATCCAACAGTAAATGAAAAGGCATTAAAAACATTTAATGCTATCTTTACAAACGCACAGAATGTACAATGGAATACAACTGCTGATTACAATGAGGCCAGTTTCCGTTCCGGATCCATATCCACACGCGCTGTGATTGATAATAACGGGGCCCTGATCCGCACGATCAGGTACTACAAGGAAAACCATCTTCCTTCTAATATCCTGTACAAGATCAAAAAAAGATATGATGGTAAAGAAATATACGGTGTTACTGAAGTGACCAATGAGGACGGAACCAACTATCATATAGTGGTGCGCGACAGCCGGCATATTTACAAAGTAACTGCTGACAATAGCGGAAGCGTTATGCAGACAGCAAAATACAAGAGGGGCGATATTTAATCCCCTCTTTCAACTCAGACATTTCTCATGTATAATACGGAGTGGAACATTCTTGTTCTCTCCCTTTTTTTTTATAGGGCTGCATGATTTTTAACCGTACACACCGCCCAAAAGCCTTGTCTTTTGTTTTTGAATGCTTCACCCCTTTATTACCCCTTGCGTCCGTTGCGCGCAGAATGTGGCCGTAAGGAATGCCACTCCTGGTAAAGCTGTTTCGAACGAAACCGATCATAAAACTTAGCGTACTTGGCGTTTATAGTTTAACGCAGAGGTCACAGAAAAGCACCCGTGGTATTTTGGATACTTCATCATCTGCCATTTTTTGCATCCGTTGTATGCAGGTTTAGCGGCAAAGAGCGCTACGCCCGATCCTGGCTATACCCCTTTGCGTCCGTTGCGTGCAGAATGTGGTCGTAAGGAATGCCACGCCCGGTAAAGCTGTTTCGAACGAAACCGATCATAAAACCTGGCGCCCGTTGCGTTTAACATACAACCGTCCCCTTTGCGTTTAAAGACTGCCCGGCCATTCAACTTTGTATTCCTGCATTCTGTATTTTTGCGCGCGATAAAATCAATACCCTACTTTATATGAGAAAAAGAAACCTTGCACTACTGCTGCTGCTCTTGTTATGCCTGCAGTATACGTATGCGCAACAAAACAACACAATGTCCTACCCCGGTGCGCAGCCTTCCTGGTACCTGGGTGCCCGCGGTGGTTATGTTTTTAAGAACAACACGCTGGCAGAAAATCCGCTTTACTATTTCAGCAGCGGGTATTTTGCAGAGCTCAGCGGCGGATGGCGTCATAAAGCCTTTAGCTGGGAGCTGGGCCTGGGAACCCTCAATGTACAACGCAACAAAGACGCCATGGCTTTTAACGCGGCAGCAACGGATATCCTAAACGGGTTAAGCAATAAGGCCGTGTTTAAAAATGCGCTGGAAGCAGGAGAGGCCAATGGCCAGTATTACCAGCTGCCGGCCAATACCCAAACGCTAACCCTCAGCAAAAATTACCGCAACTTTTATGCGCTTACAGGCCCCAACCTCTGGCTGGGAAAACGGAGGCTGCAGGTAAATATATATGCGCAGGCAGGGGCCGCTCTGCAGCGCTTTGGCTATTACTATGTAAAAGGCAACGGCACATCGGCCAATACCTTTACCTACAGTTACAATACCCCCACCAACCCGCCGGTGACGGTGGGCAAGGCCAATGTATCTGTTAACGGTAACTATGAACAATATGCCATGAGCAAGGCCTTTTATAACGACTATATTGCCAGTGGTGCCAATGATCCGGGCCGGGTAAAAGAAAAATCCACCGTACAGTTTATTGCCAGGGGTGGTGCAGGCATCAACTATTTTGTATCGCCCCGGGTTTCCATCAATGCCGGGGCCGACTACTGGCATACGCCTTCCCCGGCAACAAAGGGGGCGCAGTCCTTTAACGGAACCGCCAGCGGCACCGTGCTCATGAACGGTAATAGCACGCCGGTAGCCTTTGATGATAAGACCAGCTATAGTAAGGATATAACCGGTGAAAAACCGCTGCGTTTTATCAGTGCCAGCCTGGGGGTTAAAGTATGGCTGGGCCGGTCCAAACCCGCAGCAGCCCCTGTTTTGCCGCCGCCCGCAGTAATACCGGCACCCCCGGTGGCTGTGCGTAAAAACATCATCATAAAAGTGACCGACCAGCCCACGGGGCAGCCGCTTAAAGAAGTAGCGGTAAAGATCATGAAAGAAGGCAGCCATGAGGCCTTTACCGCGGTAACGGATGCCGGAGGGGTTATACCGGCTTATACCAATGTACCGGCCGGGCGCTACCGGGTGGTTGGGGAAAAGAACGGGGTAAGCACCACGGAGGCGGTGATCACCGAAGCCGATTTCAGAACAAGGAACACCACCATTATTAAGGAGCTGCAGCACAATGATACCCGGTTTACCCTGGAAGGCAAAACCATCAACAAGCAAACAAAGAACCTGCTGCCCTTTATACAAACCATGCTCACCAATGAGGGCCGCGCTGCCGTGCAGCAAAAGACCTCCGATGCAAACGCGGCCTTTGTATACCTGCTGGATCCCAATACCGACTATACCCTGTCGGCACAGCACAAGGGGTACTTTTCCAACAAGGAAAAGGTTACTACAAAGGGGCTCGACAGAAGCAAGGTGATGTATGTAGACCTGGAGCTGGATGTAATGGAATTTAAACAGGGGGCGTCTATTGTATTAAAAGATATTTTTTACGACTTTAATAAGGCCGATATCCGGCCGGATGCCGCATTGGTACTGGACAACCTGGTAAAGGCGCTGAAAGAAAATCCTGCCATCCGCATAGAACTGTCCTCCCATACCGACAGCCGGGGCAGCGACAGCTATAACCTGAAGCTTTCGCAAAAGCGGGCAGAAGCAGCGGTAAAATACCTTGTGAGCAAGGGCATTGCAGGCAACCGCCTCCGGGCAAAGGGCTATGGCGAAACCAAACTGGTAAACTATTGTGCAGATGGTATTTCCTGCACAGAGGAGCAGCACCAGCAAAACCGCAGAACAGAGATCCGGGTGCTTGAATAATGCATGGGTTTATAACGGCTGTTTTTAAAGGCGTTATTGATACAACAAATAAAAAAAGAGGATGCTTCGTGCATCCTCTTTTTTATGTGGTCAGCATTTCAGGAACCTGTTATTTGACACGAGATGGCGCCTGGGTATTGCCGTTGCGTAGCGAAACCAATTCAAGAATGATTTAATATTCTTTCGTCACCCTGAGCGGAGTGCAACGGAGCCGAAGGGTCTCCCGGTTGTCGTAATCTCCCGTATTACAGGGATGCTTCGGCTGCTCCCGCTATCGCGGGATCTGCTCAGCATGACGTGAGCGTGCTTCCGTTTCGTCACCCTGAACGCAGCGCAGCGCAGCCGAAGGGTCTCCCGGTCGCCGGGTTGTCCGGTATTACAGGGATGCTTCGGCTGCTCCCGCTATCGCGGGATTCGCTCAGCATGACGTAAGCGTGATTCCGTTTCGTCGCCCTGAACGCAGCGTAGCGAAGCCGAAGGGTCTCCCGATCACCGCGTTGTCCGGTACTACAGGGATGCTTCGGTTGCTCCCGCTATGGCGGGATCCGCTCAGCATAACGTGAGCGTGCTTCCGTTTCGTCACCCTGAGCGCAGCCGAAGGGTCTCCCGGTTGCCGGGTTGTCCGGTATTACAGGAATGTTCCGGCTGCTCCCTGTTGCCGGTGCGCCAGTCGCACCAGGTAATCCAGCTGGCGGTACAGCAAAACCAGGTTGGTTTTGCAAACGGCCCGCGGGCCCTCATAGCCCACCACGGCCTCCAGCAGGTCCAGAAGTTCGGCACGGGCGTATTTAACGGAAAATGTTTGTGCAAAGCCGGTAACCACGTACCGGGGTGCTGCCTTTTCTTCGCCGCTAAGGTACTGCGGGCGGTTTTCATCGCGGATGAGCTTACGGACCGGCCGGGACAATTGTTTGAGCTGTTGCCGGTTCTTACGGGCGTACAGGATATAAAACGCCTCGGCCAGTTTTACCAGTGCTTCTACAAAACAGATCAGGTCTTCCCGCTCCGTGCCCGTTTCATAAAGGCCTTCGTCGTTGCAAAAGGCAATTTCCTGCCATTTTAAAAGATCGTACCGCAGGTCGTTCAGCGTGGTAAAGCTAAAAGCCTCTTTAAGGCCTTTGATGCGTGCCTGCCCGGCATTTAAACAGAACGGTTTTTTAAACCGCTTGCGGATGGTGATTTCCATAGTTGTACATTTTGCATTGTTTTTAAAAAAGAGGGACCCGGTGCTGCTGCCGGGTCCGCTCATACACGGGATTGTTTCAATAATGGGGTGCGGATGGGTTAGCAACGGCGGCGTTTGTTACAGCCGGCTGCCAGCCCTGTTGCGGGTCCAGCATCAGCCGTATTTCTACCGGCTGTGGGTGGGGCTTATCCGGTTTGGGCCCCGGCTTTACCAGCGGCTGTAGGTTTACCTCAAGGTAGCCGGCCATTTCAGGGTCATTGGCATAAAACGCCTCTACCTGTGGCCGGTACTCCCCGCCAACCGGCGGGGGCAGTAATTGCAGGCTGTTGTTACGGTTGTACAACAGCATACCGTTTTTATGCACCCAGCTAAAAAATAAATTGCCCGCGTTCAGTTGCTGCAGCACAAAGCCCAGCGGATGAATGGTCATGTTTACTTTACCAAAGTGGGCGATCATTTCCTGCACCTCATTTTTCCGTTCTTCCTCAATCACCAGTGCATCCGGGGTAATGATGAGCAGGTGGCAGCAAAACTCCCGTTCTTCGGTGAACTGCCTTTTTACAAAAGCGCTCCGGCTGGTGCGTACCGTGGTCTCGCAGCCAAAGCAGTAAATGATCAGTGCCTGCAGCTGGTTGGCCACCAGCTTTTTTATGCAATGCACCGCGTTTTGTTCCCTGCCATTCAGCTGGCTGATGTAGTTTTTCATATGTTTTGTTTTTGGTGTAAAAAAGCTGGTTTGCGGTTTGCCGGGCCCACTGTTACGGCTCACCGGGGATGCCCCGGTTCCATTTTGTTGTGCCCGGCATAACGGGAACATTGTTTCGTCACCCTGAGCGGAATGCAATGGAGTTGAAGGGTCCCCCGGTCGCCGGGTTGTTCGTTATTACAGGGATGCTTCGGCTGCTCCCGCTATCC
>Ga0222424_100315_pt1 | contig 33116 bp, 32 predicted proteins | sample 2B2ome_FD_182468 | JGI IMG/M metagenome (GOLD analysis project Ga0222424, IMG submission 182468) | Enriched microbial communities from leaf-cutter ant dump, University of Wisconsin, Madison, United States - 2B200A (version 2) | ecosystem: Environmental > Terrestrial > Nest > Insects nest > Nest... | reverse complement strand
CAGGCAGGCTCCGGAAACGAATCCCTGTTTAAGCCCTTCTGAAAGCGTAGGGAGATGGATCACTTTTCCCCTGCTTGCATTAAGGATAACCGGTTTTTGCTGCATGGTTTGCATGAGCTCCAGGGTAAGCATGCCTTTTGTATCGGTGGTCAGCGGCACATTAAAACTGATCACATCGGCGTAACGGCAAACCTGCTCCAGCGATGCTTCTTTTACATGATCGTGTGCAAAATCATTTTTGAATTTATCGTAAGCCAGCACCGTTACATTAAAGGGTTGCAGCAACCGGGCAAAGGCCCAGCCGGTATTGCCATAACCAATAATGCCTACCGTTTTTCCGGTAAGTTCGGTTCCCCGGTTCTCTTCCCGTTTCCAGATGAATTGTTGTACTTCCGGTACGGCGATGTTCATTTTGTTCAGCAGCATCAGGAGCATACCCAGACTTTGTTCTGCCACAGCATTACGGTTGCCCTCGGGGCTGCTTACGCAATGGATGTCCTTGCTTTGTGCATAAGGAACATCGATCAGTTCCATACCGCTGCCCAAACGCCCGATCCATTTAAGGGCAGGGGCAGCATCTATAAGAGGTTTATCTACCGTTATACGGGTGGTTAAGACCAGTCCGGTGATATCATGTGCCTGCGCCATCAGTTCCTCATACGTTATTTTGGGTTGGTAGGAAACGTCATATCCTTTTTCTGCAAGGGTTTCCTGCAACACCGGATGTGCATTTCCTGTAATGATCACTTTCTCTTTCATCAATTAATTTTTTGTAAGATAGACTGTAAATAAAAACCGTGGGAGATTATTTCATTTTAAAACTGAGCTCCGCAAAATCACGGACGGATAGTTGCTCCGCGCGTTTGTTAAAGATATCGTCCTTCAGCACTGCATCATCAAACAACGGTTTCACGGCGTTGCGCAGGGTTTTTCTTCTCTGATTGAAGGCGGTTTTGACCAGCACGGTAAATGACCGGTCCGACCTCATGGGTTCCGGTGTTTGCCGCCTGCGCAACCGGATCACACCGCTTTTGACCTTGGGTGGCGGATTAAAGGCCTGCTCGCTTACATCAAACAAATAATCCACGTTATAAAAAGCCTGCATCAATACGCTGGTAACCCCATAAACTTTTGAGCCCGGTGCCGCTGCGATCCGTAACGCCACCTCTTTCTGAAACATCCCGGTAATGACCGGTACCTGCCCTTTCCAGCTGAGTATTTTGAAAAGGATCTGTGTGGATATATTGTAAGGGAAGTTTCCCACGACATGGAACGGACCTTCAAAAGGTGCTGCGGCATCCAGGATGCTTTCGTGGATGATCTTGTCTTTCAGCTGCGGATAGGTGGCGGATAGGTATTGTACTTTTTCCGCATCCAGTTCCACCGCCTTGAAAGATACATCCGGCAACAGCATCAGGTAACGGGTAATGGCGCCGCCGCCGGGCCCTACTTCAAGCAATTGCTCCGGCTTTTCGGCTTCTACTGCCGCCACGATCTTTTTACAGATATTATCATCCTTTAAGAAATGCTGGCCCAATGATTTTTTTAACGTGTACATGCTGCAAAATTAAGCAGTTGCCGGTTTAAACCGTTTTCTTTGGCGGCAGGGCAAAGGCGATGGCTTCATGTTCAAAATGGCCCTTATGACTGCCGTCGCAAAAGGGTTTATTGGCCGATTTGCCGCAACGGCAAAGGGATACTACGGCTCTTCCGCCCAGGTCATAGGGATTGCCGTCCTTATCCACGATGTCAAAATCACCTTCGATCCGCAGGGATCCGTTATTATTTACTGTAATTTTTGTTGTTGCCATATTCACTATAATTTATCTGGCGGCAAAAGTAATGGAAAACTGTTAGGGAACTGACGGATCCGGCAATGAAACGCGTGGGAATAGGGTGCGTATGGAATTTTTCAGATAAGTTGTCTGAAATATATAAGGGTATTTAGAAAATGGATAAACTTTATGCGATCATAACCTTGTGCCTACTGTCAAATACCTGTTTGGGCCAATCAAAAACTTTTACTACAGGCGGAATTCAAATAAAGGTATTCGCCGCCGATTCGTCCATATCGGAAGCGTTCTTTTGCGTGGGATGGCAGCCGGAGTTTCCGGGAGGAATGCATAAGGCGGTGGCATTTGCAAAAAGTAAAATTCATTATCCGCCGGCAGCTGTAAACGACAATGTTCAGGGGAGTGTGGTATTACGATTCGCTATTGATACCACCGGAAAGGTTATTGATAAAGCAATTGTCCAGAATGTTCGTTATGACCTCGATTCAGCCTGCCTGCAAATGTTGCATCAAATGCCCAAATGGAAGCCCGGCTTTTTAAATGGCACTCCGGTGAAAGTTATAGAACAATGGAAGATCACTTTTGTGCTCACCAATTGATGAATGTTGCCAGGATGGTGCAAGGACGTTACATGGGATCGGGTTACACCGGTCTTCAAATTTGTTGAGGATAATGTCTGTGATGCCGTTTCATTTAACAGGTTTTCATTAAAGCCAGCAGATTCTCAAAAACATTCGCGTATTCGTGCCTCTTGCGGCCTATCTTTGAACCATGATTAAAAATGTAATTTTTGATTTTGGAGGAGTACTGCTGAACCTGGATTTTAAACGGTCGTTTGCGGCATTTGCTGCATTGGGTTTTGAGGATTTTGAAGATAAGTTTTCGCAGTATACGGCAGCGCCTGTATTTCAGAAACTGGAAAAAGGGGAGATCGCTGCCCCGGAATTTTATAAGGGATTGAGGGAGCTGCTTGGAGTGCCGGTGCCCGATGCACAGCTGGAACAGGCCTGGAATGCGATGCTGCTGGATTACCGCAAGCCCAGTCTTGATTTTTTAGTACCCCTTGCCGGAAAATACAACCTGTACCTGCTCAGCAATACCAACCAGATTCACTATGATCATTTTTCAAGAACACTAAAGGAAGAAACGGCTTATCCGTCGCTGGAATCCTTTTTTAAGAAAGCGTATTACTCTCACAATATTAAACTCCGGAAGCCGGATACTGAAACGTATGCTTTTGTATTAGAGGATGCGGGGATCGCAGCAGCGGAAACCCTGTTTATAGACGACAGTTATACAAATCTTCCAACGGCACAGGCGCTGGGCATACAAACGCATTTATTATTGCCGGAAGAAAGGATTGAGCATTTGGAAATCTTAAGCTAATCGTATTTAATGGATCGTTAAACGTCAGCTGGGTTTCATTGAAACAAAAAGCTATTTTATGCTGAAACGACTGTGTTTGTTATCAATAGTATTTTGTTTTTACGTTAACGGCTTTTCAACGACCTGGGAGAATCCTTATTTTGAGGAAGCTGTTCAGCAATCTGCCCTGATCTGTATTGGAAGAGTTGAGTATTCAAGTCCAAGTAAAACAGTTATTTCAATACTTAAAACGTATAAAGGAGATCTTCTACCAGGTGCTGAGGCCACCATATATCGAACTGATGTTATTGGAGTGGGGCATGATGCGGATCATCTTGAGACGGGAGATTCGCTGTTTTTCATGTTAAAAGGGAAGGGCACGGACTATACCTCGCATACGGATTCTTACTGGTATTTTTTTGCAAATGATAATATGGTTTATTTGCCCATTCGGGACCCTTCGTCTTATATTGGCATAAAGCGGCAATATTTTGATGTATTTCTTCGGTCTCTTATAGATAAACAATCTCAGAAACGGATAAATACACGAGGCTTTGTTTCAGAAATTGTAAAGGAAATGGTTCGGACCGCCGCTATTACCAAAGAAGCTTCTGCCGTCGATTTACAAATATTTGGATTGGAAGTTCTTTACTACTTTGGTGCTCCGATTTATACGCAATCAATAACAAAATATTTAAGTTCTCCATACTATAATGTGCGATGGTCCTGCTTACGGGCGATCCAAACTTGCGGTGGTAAAGGTGCCGAAAATGAGATCGCCGCGCTTGTAGAAAAAGAAGATAATCCGGTAATCCAATATTTGTTGGCGAAAGCTGTATTTGATTTAAATATTGTGAAGGCAAAAAGTTCATTGATAAAGTGGATACCTAAAACCAGCAAAGAGCCCCTATACCTTTCGGGAGATATGATGGAGGTTTCTTCAAGCAGTTTGCCTTCTGTCCGCTATGCCTATGGAGCGGCTTTAATGAAAATAAACGAAGTTGGTGGTAGTTTTGAAGATTTGATGGCGCAGGCTCCGGCTTATTTGGCCGCTTATCCCGGAATTCAATATTCAGTACTGGAAGATAAACGTTTATACTACAATCCCGAAGAAGCATTAAAAGAGCGGGATTCTGTTTTTTGGCTGTCATTAAAAGGCGGGGATAAGATCAATTTTGAGCTCAATGTTAACCTATTTCCAAATTTAAAAAAATTGTCGCTTGATAATTATTACCCCCCAGGTGTTTTTACACATTTAAGAGCGTTTGGTTTAGTTAACTTATTTCTTGAACATCTGCAAACAGACCAGATACCTCCTGAAGTGTTTGACTATGATACGCTTGAAGATTTGTCCATTTACCTAAGCGGAATAAAGGCGTTGCCGCCACAAATTAGTCAGTTGAAAAAGTTAAAGAAACTTGATCTGCGAATTAACGACCTGAAAGAGCTTCCGGAAGAGATTGCACAATTAGATAGTTTAGAAGAAATAGCGTTGTATGGGAATGATTTTACAGAATTTCCGCTGCGGTTGCTTCGGTGTAAATCGTTGAAGAAGATTGACCTGCAATCCAATCGAATAAAAAAAATTCCGGATGAAGTAGGAAGATCAAAAACCCTGAAGTCAATTGATTTGTCGTATAATCGATTGACCTTGGATGAAATCAACCGTGTCAGCAAGTTCCCTGCTAATATTATTATAAATACGGAACGGAGTAATAGGCGCTATAGTTTAGAGGACGCCCTGGAAAAAGAAGATACCGAAGGCAGGGAGCTGGAAATTACCGATAAGGACTATTCAAAAAGTATCATTGACCTGAATGCATTAAGCAACTACACATCAATTAATTTGAGCAATGATAAGCTTAAACAGTTTCCAACGGGTATCTCAAGTCTTCATAATATAACCGAGTTCATTCTAAAAAACAATAACATCCGGAATGTGCCTGATAGCATCTCATACCTGAAGAGCCTTAAACGGCTGATTCTGAACTCTAATAACATTGATACGTTACCTGATGCAATGAGCGGTTTAGCACTTGAGTATTTAGATATTTCTTCAAATCCGATCAAAGATCTGGCTGCTCTTAGCCGGTTGAAAAGCCTTAAGGAGCTATCTGTTTCAAATATCAACTTGAAAGAGGTTCCCCAAGCCATAGTTAGCCTCGACAGTATTTGGAACTTAGATTTGAGCCATAATGCGCTTACCCGCCTGCCCGCTGAAGTAATCAATATGCGCGGCTTAATGATGATTCGGTTAAACAATAATCAATTCGTCGATTTTCCGGAGCAGCTCATTAATAGCAATGTTTACACAGTGATTCTTTACAATAATAGTATCAAAAATATACCAGGTGAAATAATGAAAATGAAAAACCTGGCTTTTCTGAATTTAAGCCATAATGATATTGATCAGTTTCCCGAATCCCTTTCTAACTTAAAAATACATACGTTGTATTTGGCTGAAAATAATTTACGGGAGATTCCGGAATCAATTGGGGGAATGAAAAATCTTGCCTATTTGAACCTTGATAAAAACGGCTTATCCAAATTGCCCGCGGCTATTTCCAGACTTCCGTTAAAAGAGCTTTCATTGAAGGAGAATAATTTCAGCGAAAGTGAGAAGAATAAAATCCGGGAACTGCTGCCGGAATCCTGCAAAATCATCTGGGAGTAGCAGTTGTTAAATTCCCCGAAAACTTCCATTGCAAATTAAAAGCCCCCATTCCGAAAGAAAGGGGGCTTTAGTATATTCTTGTAAGGCGTATGCTTACCGCACCTTATAAATAAAATCGTTGTTTTTAAACTGTTTGGAAATGGCCTTAAGGTCGTAGCTGACACTGGCGTCTACCATTTTATCGCCCATTTCCAGCACAAAACCACCAATGATATCCGGGTTGATGGTTGCTTCCAGTTCTATGTTCTGCTGACCGGATGCTTTTTTTACCTGCTCAACGATGTTGTTTTTTACAGCATCGCTTACCGGTACAGCCGTGGTCAGTTTTACCGTATGAATATTATTCAGCACTTTGTACTGCTCCACAAAAGCAGGAAGAATCTCCGGAAGAATGGATTCCCTGTTTTTTGAGATCAGCAGATTGGCAAACCCTTTTGTAATAGCACCGATATGATTGCCGGCGATGGCATCTACAATATTCTTTTTCTTATCTGCCTTAATGATGGGACTGCGCAGCAGGTTCACAAACTCCCTGCTTTCTTTGCAAACGGCCTGAAGCCACTGCACATCCGCAAACACAGCTGCTACCTGGTTCTTTTCTTTTGCCAGGTCTAACAGGGCTTTTGCATATCTGGAGGCTAAACGGGGATTAGGCATATCTTAAATATAGAATAACGAATATAAAATGTGAAATGTAAAACGATTCCGAAAGCGGTTTAATTCAGTTTGATAGAATGAACCAGGCTGTTGATATATTCTTCCTGTTTGTCCTGGCCCGCCAGTTGTTGCTTCAGCACTTTTTCACTTACCTCGATCACCATTTTACCCACTTCATTCTTCACATCAGTAAGCGCTGCCATTTTCTGTGCATTGATGGCCTGCTGGGCATCTGCAATGATTTTGCTGGCTTCGGTCTTCGCCTGCTCTTTAGCTTCGTTAACAATTTTATCTTTTGTTTCACGGGCTTCTTTAAGCAGTTGTGCCCGTTCTTCACGTGCTTTTGCCAGCAACGCCTCGTTCTCGCTTTGTAACTGGGCCATTTCTGCTTTTACCTTTTCGGCAGAAGCAATGGCTCCGGCAATATTTTGTTCCCGCTCATTTAAGGATTTGATGATGGGCTTCCAGGCAAACTTTTTCAGAATGAGGAATACAACGATGAAGGCAACCAGTGCCCATACAAAATAACCGAGATTGGGAGTTAATAATTCCATTTTGATCTGTTTATTGCTTTTGGTTTGTCTGCGGTTTACAACGCAAACCAGAAGCGAATGCTTTTTTAAAATTTACTGTACCCATTGCCCTTTGCTCCGGGTACAGTAATGTTTTGTTTGTGAACGCTGATCTTATTTCAGTACGGCCAATAAACCGGCGATTACCGCAAACAGGGCAACACCCTCGATAAATGCAGCAGTTAAGATCATAGCGCCACGGATGTCGTTAGCAGCTTCCGGCTGACGGGCGATACCTTCAGTAGCGCCTTTACCGATTTGACCGATACCAATACCGGCACCAATTGCAGCAAGGCCAGCGCCTACGGCACCACCAAAGTGAGACCAGCTTCCGCTTACTTCCAACAAAGTGTTCATTAAACTCATGACTCTGATTTTATAGTTGATTTAAAATAAAAACGTATTAATGATGGGTAACGATGTCTTCCTCATAGTGATGATCACCAATGGCACCGCCAATGAATACGGCTGTAAGGTTGGTGAAGATATATGCCTGGATAAACGCTACCAGAATCTCAATTAAATAAATAAATACCGCAAAGGCAATGGAAACCGGGGTGAACAATACACCCGCCGTTTTTGACATTTCGGTAAAAATGAAAATTAAGCTTACAAAGCTCAGGATGATGATGTGCCCTGCCGTCATATTGGCAAACAAACGGATGATGAGGGCAAAAGGCTTGGTGAATACACCCAGCAATTCTACCGGCATCATCAGCAATTTAACCGGAAGGGGTACGCCCGGGAACCAGAAGATATGCTGCCAGTAATGCCCGTTTGTATTGAACAGGATCACAAAAAAGGAAATGATTCCCAGCATGGCTGTGAAAGCAATATTTCCTGTTACGTTGGCAGCGCCTGGTAATAACCCGAACATATTATTGATCAGGATAAAAAAGAATACGGTTAATAAATAGGGCAGGAATTTCTGGTATTTGGGTCCCAGGTTGGGTTTGGCTACATCATCCCGTACAAAAGTGATCACCGGCTCAATCGCATTTTGCATGCCTTTGGGAGCAGAAGTAACACCCTGGCCGGTTTTGTATTTTTTTGCCATAGCAGTCAGCAGCCATACCAGCACGATCAGTGCGATCAGCATCTGAACCACATTCTTGGTCATGGAGAAGTCGTACACTTTAACGGTTTCGTCCGGGTTTCCGGCTTCGTCTACCGCAATAACTTTTCCATGCTCCAGTTTATATCCGTTGTAGGCTTCTGTTCCATGATGAAATGCAGAAGACATAAAGGCGCTAAATCCGCGCTGGGGTGAATAAAGGAGCACCGGCAGGGGTATCGTGCCATGAAATTCAGAGCCATCGCTGTTTTTCAGCGAGAAAAAATGCCATTCATGCGCATCTGCAATGTGGTGCAGGATGGCTTCACCCGGGTTGAACTTTTCCTCGGTGGCAGCTCCTTCCGTATGCTCTTCATGTTGTGCAAAAACGGATTGTGCCGAAGACACCAAAAAAAGGCTTAAAGCCGCTACCATAAAGGATTTGAACCATTTAAAACCCATACTGCTCTGAAATTTGCGGCAAAGATAAGGCTGAAACAGATAAAAAAGGGAATTTACAGGCGGGTATTTAAAGTTTTTGGCCACCGGCAGCATCTTCCTCAAGCATTTTTTTGATCCGCTCCGGCCCAATAACATCGCTCCGGTCTTTGGGGCGGTTTATGGCTTTTTTATTGGCGATGAGGTGGTTGATATGGAGAAAAGGGACTTTAACCTGGTCAATTTCGACAACTCCTGCGAATTTGAAGCTGTTCAACCGGAAAACGCGCTTTATGACTATGTTTTAGGGCTATAAGCAATAGATCGATCTCCGCTTTTTCAAAACCCGGGACTGGTTCCTGTACCACGGAGCGATTTTCCTCTTCAGGAAAAGTGTATTTTTTCCTTGGCCATCTTTCCGCAGTTTATAAAATTTCCGGGGCATTGCTACCGGCTGCAACTAAAATGAATAAAGCCGCCTTCAATTTTATCAGAAGACGGCTTTCATATAAACCTATCGAACCTCAGCTTAATTGATCAGGGTGTGGGTGCTGTTGCCCGGCTCCTTACCACCACCGGCCATTTGGGATAACTGACAGACACCCCCTTATTGAGTCCCATGGTCATATTATCGGCTACATAATAATAGAGCGGCCAGCCATTATAGGCCAGCTGTTTTGCCCCGGAGGGGTGGGTGATCACTGTGAAATTGGCCTTATTCAAATAAGAAGGAACCACTATTTTGTCCATTACATAAACGGGCCAGGTGGTGGCACATCCACCCGTACAGCTACTGGTATTTAGTTTGTCATTGGTAAATGCATACAGGGTAATGCCCCGTGCATCGGTCAGGTAGCGGGTTTTCTTGTAGTCCGTGATCACATTCAGGGCAGAGTCATACTTATTACCATTGGCTCCTACGAGCTGTGCATTGGTAACGGTGATGGTATAGTCAGGCTTTGCTACAAACCAGTTATTGCCAACACCCTCACCAAGGGTTTGGCCGGCGGCTTCAGGTGTGTTGGTTCCGTTTACGGCAGGGGCATAGTAATAAAGCGGCCGGCCTTTATAGGCCAGTTGCATGGACGCACCATTGCCAATTGTATCAAAATCATTGATATCCAGTCCTTTTCCAAGTGTCTGCGGCGTAATGCCGGCAAAGAATATGGGCCATAGCGCTTTACAGCCGGCAGAAACGCAGGTGTTTACGGTAGCAGAATCATTGGCAAAAAAATAAAGTGTTCGGCCGTCTTTATCAACCAGGTAATCGCCGTATGAAGCATTGGTAGCCAGCTTTACCTGCATTACCGGGGCCGGAGGTGTATAGCTATCATCGCTGGAGCAGCCAATAATAAACAGGGTTGCCAACACTATAAAGCAGGAGCGTAAAAGCTGTTTCCGTTGATGTGTGAAATAAGAAGATCTCATGATTTTTGTTTTAAAGGTTTGAGAAACAATGGGAAGGATTAAGAACCGGGTGTCGTTTTATTTTTCTTTTTTCCGACGCTAAAGACTCGCGAAAGGTTAAATCCGAACCGGATTTCCCCGCTGCCCCAGCTATCGGTGGTATTTGTGATAAAGGCTTTTTCATTCATACCGGTAGCATTGGAAAAGTGTAATTGGAATACATGCCCTCCGGTTTCAATATCAAAACCAAGTGACAAGGGGTTTTTATAAATATCCTTGTTTAAGCCGGAAACAACATAATGGTAGTCGGCTACAAAAGCCACTCTTTTTGAAAGTTTCAGGCGGCCGCCGATCCCCAGGGCATAAGTATCATTATCGTCAGTCGGATCCTGCACCAGGTTCCGGTGCACATAAGTGGGTGATACCTGCAGACTGAAGGCTTCGGTAAATTTCCGGCCGATGATCACTTCGCTGTAATAGGCCAGGCGGTGTTTGGTATCCGTGTATTTTGCATCGGCTGCCAGCTTTTGGGTTGTAAGTGCCGATCCTGCAGCCAGCACTACTGAAACGGGGGCGGCCCCTTTTGCTCCGGTTGCCTGTTGAATAAGCCGGTACTTGATAAAACCGTCCAGTTCTTTGCCGGCAGTGCTGCGGCCCACTCCAATGGTCAGGTTTTTACCCAGACCATAATCAAACCCCAAACGCATGCTGGCCTGGTCAAGACCAAAGAATTCACCAATGCCATCATTGACCCTGCCAAAACGGTGCAGGATACGGACATCCAGCACATTTTTACCAATAAATTCGACAGAGTGGCCGTTAATAACCCGGCTCGATTTAAAGGCACCGGTTACGTATTCTTTTTGCCCGGATCCCGCCGAGTCGATCAGTCCGAGAAGGTCTTTTTCCTGCGCGCGGATCGCAGGTGCTGTAAGAAGAAGAGTTGCTGCTATCAGATACTTCATATTGGTTTGGTTTACAGGTGATACATTATTTTAAAACAGCGTAGCTGCAGTTGACGGAGACGGTTGCTGTTTTTGCTATTTTATCACGCACAATGCCGGGTATTGCGATCTTATAATCACTAATAATGACCGGGAATTTTGCCAGGGCCTGTATGGTGGTACCCGAAACCTTTAATGATCCATTGGTTGTGATCTCCTTTTTTACACCATGTATCTCCAGGGTTCCTTTTACCGTAATGGGATAATTACCCGCCTTTTGAAAAGAAACAGCCTGGATATTGATGATCATTCCCTTAAAAGAGGCTTTGGGGTATTTACTGCTTTCCATGTAATTTTCATTGAAATGCTCCTGCATAAGTGCCCGGCGGAACTCAAACCCTTTTATGAGTACGGCAAATTCTACCTGACCGGTGGCTGCGTCCAGCACACTGGCAGCGGTTTTATTTGTGGCTACAATGTCCTCCAGTGCAGTACCCGCTTCAAAAGAGACATTGCCGGTCTTGGTAAAATATTTTTGTGCGGATGTCGCTATTACGGACATAAAAAGAATATAAACGGTGAAGACAACTCTTTTCATATTGATTTTTTTTATGGGACAACACTACATTTGTTCAGCACCACATCCATCAGCTTGCCGGTGCAAAGTCCTTTAATAGTAACCTGCTGGCCGGTTGCCAGCTTTTTTACGGTGGCCGCTTCCGTATCATAAAAACTGCAGGTAACGGCAGCCATCGGATCACCGCTATCTAAGAAGACGGTAGCTGCGCCTCCCGGCTCTATTTTTATATCCTTGATCTTACCGCTAACAGAAACTACTTTGTCTACATACTTTACTGTTGCGGCAGATTCGTCGGCATTAAAAGCGGTTGTCAGATCGGGGGCTGTAACCTCAAACTGAGATTGCGCCTGTTTAACGTCCTGCGGTTTTTTATGATACAGATACCAGCCGTACAGGGCAGCCGCGGCAGCGAGGATTGCAACTGCCAGCGTAATTTTTTTCCAGGTGGCCATTTTTCAGGATTTAGTTGTTGGGAGCGCCGGAGGAGATCCAGCATTTTAATATAGCTTTCTGATCGGCGGAAAGCGGTCCGCCGGTTTTAGGCATTGCGCTTGTTACTACGGCCGCCTGGTTGATAGCGCTGGCATTGGACGATATCTGGGCGTAGGTGATCAGCTGTCCGGGGCCATTGGTACTGCCGCTTCCATGGCAACCGGAGTTGGTAGCGCAGCGGCCCTGTATAATGGGAAGAACGTTAGCCGTGAATTTGGCCTGTATGCTGGAGCAATCAGTGCCTTTGGGCGGGGGATTGTCAATAGAATTTTCTTTATCGCCGCCACAGTTAACAAGTGCAAGGGCGGTAAATGCCAATAAGAGGCCCGTAGAAAAAAGTTTCTTTTTTTTCATAACAACAGATTTAAATTGAATAAGTGGATTTTTACTATCGCATTACAAGTCCTTTTTAATAGAGATTTGTGTACCTACCCCGCCCAGGCTCAGGTTGCCATATCCTATTTCACCCATTGGTATTTTTACATAGGGAGCTATCTGTACCGATACGTGCTCCCATTTTTGTTCGTAGCCTACAGAAAGGTTGGCTACAGCATAAACGCTTTTCCCTCTGCCGGACACATCTCTCGTAACAGGTACCGGACCTTCACCCCTGTCAAAATCATAAATATAACTTTGCTTTACGATCACAGTAGGAGACACACCGGTACTTATAAAAGCCTTATTTTTCCGGGACGCCACTACATCATAGCGCACATTGACCGGTACGTCGATCATGGTGCAGGACCCTTCGATATTGGAAACTTTTGACGAAACAGGGCTGCCATTGGGGTTAAAATCTTCATTGTTCACCGCATAGGTCATCGATTCATATATAACACCCGATTCCAGTGAAAACCTTGTTCCTCCCAGTTTCTTTTGTACGAGTAATCCTGCATTAAGCCCCGGTTTTTTTGAAATATCCCCGCGGACCATTCCAAGATTGGAGCCGGCCAGCAGCCCAACCTGCCATTGGCCAAGGGCCGTTCTTCTTCCCGGGGCAGCATCAGTCCCTGATGGATTATAATAGCCGGGTAACGCAGGCCGGGACGGACGCTCGTCTGCGGGTTTATCACGTAACGAAAAATAAGGCCTCTGCTGTTTTGCGGTGTCAGCCGGCTGGTGCCCCGGCTGGATTTCCCCTTTTTGCGGACCATCAAAAAATGTGCGGCCCTTGTTTGCCAACGGTTGTTCTTTATGCTCAAAAAGAATGGTGGCCATACCCGGCTGTCCGGTATTCAAAGAGCGATCTTCATTGCCATTGTTCCCCGGGGCCTTTGCAGGAGGAAGCTGATCTGCCCCTGAAGGAACGGGCGCTTTTTCGGACCTGCCCAATGTGGTTTCCGTATTGGAAGGCCCTTCTCCGGGACCTGAAACCGTGCGCTGCTGAAGCATCCATACCAGGCCGGTTACCACCAGCAGGAGGCAGGCTGCAGCCAGTTGCCAGGAGCGCCGCGGTATAAAGAACCGGCGTGTTTTGGTGTTTTTTTCCGCAGGGAGCATTTTTGTTTTATAAAATTCATCCCATGCACCTTCCGGGGCATCCGGAGGCTGAAAGCGGCTGGCTGCATCGCGAAAGAGTTTATCCAACTCCTCATCGTTCATATTTGAAAAATTATTATTCATTTAGTTGTTCCAGCATTTCCCTGAGATTTTTACGGGCTTTCATCAGGTTGGATTTTGACGTGCCTACTGATATGCCCAATGTTTTTGCGATCTCCTCATGGCTAAAACCTTCAATGGCAAACAGGCTGAAGGTGGCACGGTAAGCCGGACTTAATTGTTGGATCAGTTTTACCAGGTCCAGGTACGCCATATCATCCACCGGGCTTCCGGAGGCCTCCACCTCCAGTTGTTCCGGGTTGCCATTGATCCTGTCTGCCTTTCGTTTAGCAGATTGGTAATGGTTGATACTTGTATGGATCATTATTTTCTTTAACCAGCCCATAAAAATTCTCGATAAAAGCTCCGGGTCGTCCGGCTCCTGAAAATGAGCAATACCTCTGAATACCCTTACAAATCCGTCGTTCGTTATTTCGAGCGCCTCTTCTTTTGATGCCGTATACCTCAGGCAAACCGAAAGGGCAAACCCAAAATATCGCTCATACAACCGCTTCTGCCAGGAGGGGATGCCCAACTTACAGCCACCTACCATACTCAACAGGCTATACTCGGTCTTCTGAGGTACTGACAAACAAAATAAATAAGGTTACGAAATGGTTTATATATACGTACATACAGCAATTTCCGGCCAAGGGTTGCCCCGGTTAAAAATATTTTTTAAAAGCGGGTGATAAAATGGTGAATTTTAGAAAGAGGATCAGGCAGGCGTTTGCCGGGCTGCTTGCTGCTCAAACTGCATTTTATGCAGGCGCGCATAAAACCCGTTCTGCTGCATCAGTTCCTCATGCGTACCCATTTCCACCAGAACGCCTTTGTCCAGTACCATTATTTTGTCTGCCTTGCGGATGGTACTAAGCCGGTGAGCTATAACAATTGAGGTACGCCCCTTTACGAGTGTTTCGGTGGCTTTTTGAATGAGCAGCTCACTTTCCGTATCAATAGAGGACGTGGCTTCATCCAGGATCAGAATGGAGGGATCATACAGCAACGCACGGATAAAGGAAAGCAATTGCCGCTGACCCAGGGATAAGGTTGCGCCCCGCTCCTTAACATTATAGTCATATCCGCCGGGCAGCCGCATAATAAAATCGTGCATGTCGATCATTTTAGCCGCTGCAACTACCTGGGCCTGCGTAATATTCGGGTTCCGGAGCGTGATATTGTCCAAAACGGAACCGGAGAACAGGAATACATCCTGTAGCACTACCCCGATATTTTTTCGAAGGTATTCGGGCGATAATATTTGTATGTCTGTTCCATCTATGGTGATCGTTCCTTTCTGGATCGTATAAAAACGGTTCAGCAGATTGGTGATCGTGGTTTTGCCGCTGCCGGTATGCCCTACAATCGCCACTGTTTCTCCCTGCTCAATTTGAAAGCTCAGGTCTTTTAACACCCATTTATCTTCGATATAAGCAAATGAAACATGATCAAAACCGACAGTTCCCGAAACACGGGATTCCGGATCCTGGTAACCACCGGGCGGAGGAACATCCGTATCCGGGTTGTCCATAACTGAAAAGACCCGGTCGCTGGCAATGATGCCCATCTGCACCGTGTTAAATTTATCAGCCAGCATCCGCAATGGGCGAAAAAGCAGGTTCAAACAAAGGATAAAGGAAACGATCACTCCCTGCTGACCCTGTTTTAATTCAAGGGCTTCCCGGGCTGTATACCAGATGACCAAACCGATAGACAGGGCCAGTACGATCTCGATCACGGGAAAAAAGACCGAATAGGCAAAAATGGAACGTATATTGGCGTCGCGGTGTTGCTTGTTGATGGTATTGAATTTTTCAAATTCCTTTTTTTCTGCATGAAAAGCCTGTACCACGCCCATGCCGGACAGGTGCTCCTGCACAAAGGCATTCAACGCAGCCACGGCATTTCTTACCTTAAAGAAGGAACGGTTGATGCTCTCCTTAAAATAGTAAGTGGCAATGATCATGATCGGAAACGGGATCAGGGCAATCAGGGTCAGCCTCCAGTCGATCCAGAACATATACAGCAATACGCAAAGGATCGAGAGCAGGTCGGCAATAATGGGGATGAGTCCGTCCGAGAAGATCTCGTTAATGGATTCAATATCATTGATGGTCCGGGTGGTCAGTGTTCCGATAGGCGTTCGGTCAAATTGACGGAGGTTCAGGCGAAGGATCTTTTTATAGATCGCATCGCGCATGTCTTTTACAACCGCCTGTCCCAGCCAGGCCGTGGTAAAGGAAAACGAGAACCGCATGGCCGTTTCAATAAGGATGATCACCAGTTGGATCAGTGTTACATAGATGACCATTTGCGGAACGGAATGGGTGATGTACTCATCCACCGTAAGCTGGATCAGCATCGGGCGTACCGGTGTGATAAGGGCCAGCAGGATTGCCAGTACAACAGACAGGTAAAACTTTTTCTTGTACGGAGCTGCGTATTGAAAAACCCGTCGGACCTTTGAAATGTCAAAAAAAGTCTTTTTTGAATCTGCCATGGGCCTGCAAGATAATTATTCTGGGGACAATTTTTTTTGAAAAAGACCCGTAAACTTGTATATCTTTCCTGCTTGTAAAACGAAAACGCATATGGCAGCTATAACATTGGCGATTGATATCGGTGGCTCCAAAGTAAAGGGCTGCACCCTCAACGAGCAGGGAGCAATCGTACAGGAGTATATTAAAATGCCTACGCCGGTTCCTGCCACGCCGGAAAATCTTGTACATACGATCAGGGAGCTTGTAAAGGATTTCAGGTATGACCAGGTGTCTGCCGGCTTTCCGGGTTATGTAAGGAATAATACCGTGTATACGGCACCTAACCTGGGTTCTCAATACTGGGACAGGGTAAACCTGGCGGTGCTCCTGACAAAGGCGCTGGGAAAACCGGCCCGGGTGGTCAATGATGCGGATATGCTGGGGCTTGGTTGTATTTCCGGAGAGGGATTTGAAATGATGATCACTCTTGGAACGGGTTTTGGAACGGCTTTTTTTCTTGACGGAAAATTGTTACCGCACCTTGAGATCGGCCAGCATCCCTGCTTTAATAATAAGACCTATGACCAATACATTGGGCAACGGGCATACGACGATCTGGGAAAAAAAGAGTGGAACAAACGGCTGCATGCGGTGTTGAGGATCTTACAAACGACCTTTAATTACGATCATTTGTTTATCGGTGGCGGGCTGGCAAAAAAGATAACCCTTGAGCTAAAGGAAAATATGACCATTGTATCCAATATAGATGGTATCGACGGCGGGGTGCAGTTGTGGAAACAGTAACCGGCAGATCGTCTCAATCAATAACACAGGGGGCAGCAAATGAAAATGCTGCCCCCTGTGTTTTATTTTGAAATTTTATGTTCCGTATTTTATAGTTCTAAATATCCTCTTCGCCGGTTTCCTTTTTGTAGGCTTTGATAAACAGGGCGCCCAGGTTTTTATAAGGGGGTATATAATCTTCCATACCGGTAATATGCGCTGCAGCCCTGAATTCTTTCCAGAAGGGGATCCAGTCAATGTCTTTTTTATTCCTAAGTGTTTCGAGGAAGATCCGGATAAAAGGTAAATTGATATCCCGGTAACCGGTTTGTTTGGATGAAATAATATGCGCGTCGGAGGATCTTCTCAGGATGGAATCGATGAGGTTGAATCCACCGCAGGAACCCATAAATACTACCCGGTTGGTGGGGCTTACGTAGCCTACGCTGGTCATAGCATGGTAGCTATGCCCCCGGTGAAAGGTAACGGTGGGCGACAAATTGTTTTTTTCCAGATAATCTTCCATGGCCGTTTGTGCTACATAATCCTGGTCTTCCTCGTTGGGCAACGGCCGGTTGGCATATACATAAACCGGAACCCCGCTGGTGGTTTTTGCTACCACAAATTTGCTGTTACTCTGGTCCACCCTCCATTTGGGGTCATTGGAAAATGTGCGTACAAAGATCTCAAAGTCCATTTTTCCATCATCATCCCCGTAAAAGAACATTTGGGTAACCACTTCTCCTTTTTCATTGCTCAGGTTAGAAAAGGGGACCATATAAACCGGCGGAATGCCCAGTTCCCTGGTAAGGTTAATATTATTGGCCGGGTTGGCAGACATGAATAATTTGGAAAGGATGGTGTAAATGGCAATACCCCGCTGGTTGCCGTTACGCCGGTTTATTTCCAGGTTTCTTTTGATATTGGTCAGCATCTGGTGTGCCAGGTCCGGGAGGGTTTCGTAAAGGCTGGCATAAGAGTCGGCTACATCCACCCCGTCTTCCAGGCCTTTTGATTTTTCCAGCCCCGTTGCAAATGCTGTCATCAGGTCCCGGGCATTTGCGTCACTCTTAAAGGTGGTGAAAAAATTCTTTAATGTATTGTAAGAGGCGGCCTGACTGATGAACTTACGGTAATGATCAAAGGTAACACTCAACAGGAGCGAATCTCCGCGGTTGTTGATCTTACTCATCATCAGCGGGTACACGCCACTTACATAACTGCTGGTGTATATTAAGCCATCAGTCAATACCGCCAGGTAATACAGCTCCTGCGCATTCAGGGGCTGCAGGCATTTAAAACGAACGGCATTGGGAGACTCGTGCAGGCCGTTGATCTCAGAAACAAAGTCTTCGGCTGCTTTTCGCTCCAGACGTTTGGTGAGCTCTGCATATCCAATGGCGGTGTCTCCGTTCAGGGCTCTCCGGGCATAATCGATCTGGGTATTAACCAGTAACCGGTAGTATTTATAGCGGTCATCCTTGGCTGCATCCAGCTGGGCGGTTGTTATTTTTCCCTTTACCAGGTTGTCGAGGAATGGGAAGTAGATCTGCCCGCTTTTCTGCTGGGACAGGGCCACTACGGTTTTCACAAAATCGTCGTTCTGTATAGAGCGGATCTTATAGCCCAATTTATTGTTGGCCTGGGAGTAGGAGTACAATTGCTCCGGGTACTGCTTTCCAACGGCCTTTATCAGGCTGTCTGCTGCAGGAGCATCCGGATAATCGGTAAGCGCAATGAAGGTCCTGTGGGGGTATTGCGTACAGTATTTTACCAGCAGGATATCCTTTATTTGTTTGTAGCTGGGGTTTTCCTCAAATATGCGGGGAAGGGTGGCGGTGTATACAATATCATAGGGGAAATAGGATATATAATGCACCAGCGACTCTTTTTTCTGATTAACGTCGATTAGTTTCTTGTAAAGTGCAATGATCTGGTCAAAATGGGTGGGGCGCACCTCTTTTTTGAGCCATCCGGTGCGCATATGGCTCAAAATGGCTACCAGGCCGGAGAGATAACCCGTTTTCATCCGGTTGTCGATGCTGGTATTGGTCTCTATCTCGTATTGCAGCCAGTCCACCTTTGTCGTGACCGCCTTGGTGGCGATCTGGCTGGCACTTTCGTTATTATCGATCGTAAAGCTGTCATTGGCCTTACCATCGCTGCCCAGCAATAATTTTTGTTGTTTGTTTACATTATCATGGGCAAGTTGCCTGGTAATGGGTACGGTATACTCGGGTACATTGCCATTTTCAGCCTGTGAAAACGCCTGGGTTACGGATGCAATTACCAATCCTAAAATAAACGCCGATCTTTTCATAAAAAACATACTAAAATTCGTGAGATGCGCAAAACTACCTCCTTTTTGGGCAGTAAGGCAGCTTGCGGCGATCTTTTAACAAAACCAAGACGCAAAAAATCAGATATCGGTTTCCCCGGTCTCTTTTTTGTAGGCTTTTATGAAAATTGCTCCCAGATTTTTATAGGGGGGGATATAGTCTTCAAATCCAGGAACGTTCGCCCTGCCTTTAAATTCTTTCCAGAAGGGGATCCACTCAATGTCTTTTCCGGTCCGAAGCTTCTCTGTTAACAATAAAAAGAAGGGTTTGTTGATGGCGGTCTTTCCAATTTGCTTGGAGGCAATAATATGCGCGTCCTCTGATTTCCTTAAAATGGAGTCGATGAGATTAAATCCGCCACAGGAACCCATAAATACGAGTTTTGAGCTGGGCGACATATATTCTATGGTAGAAGGCGCATAATAGCTATGTCCCCGGTGAATGGTAACCGTGGGAAAAAGATCATGCTCTTCCAGGTAGGCATTCAGCGCCCTCTGGGCTTTATCGTCTTCTCCTTTTAGCTCATTCAGCGGCCGGTTGGCATAGATGGAAACCGGATTGCCCTTGGTGGATTTGATCACCACCCATTGTTTATTGCTCCGGTCGATCTTCCAGTTGGAAGGGTTAAACATATTCAGGAAGCCGTTAAAAATATTCCGGCCGTCCTGGTCGCCATAAAAGAAGACCTGGCTGATCACTTCTCCTTTTTCATTTGCCAGGGTATTGAAGCTGATATCATATACCGGCGGAATATGGAGCTCTTTTGTAAGATCGATCCGGTTGGAGGAGTCCGCCGAAAGGAAAAGATTATGCAGGATGCTGTAAATGGCCACACCTTTCTTGTTGCCCGCCTGCTTGTTGCGGTCCAGGTTCTCTTTTACATCACTCAGCATCTGTCCGGCAAGGTCCGGAAGGGTTTCGTAAACGCTGGCATAGGAGTCGGCCACATCCACTCCATCCTCCAATCCTTCTGTTTTTTCCAGGTTACTGACAAAGGAGGTCATCAGCTTTTTGGTATCTTCCTTATCGGTAAATGTGCTCAGGAAGTTTTTAAGCGTGTTATAGGAGGCTGCCTGGCTGATAAATTTCCGGTAATGGTCGAAATTGAGGTTTTTCAGCAATTCATCGCCCTTATTCCGCGCTTTCCGCATCATGAGGGGATATACACCATTGGTATAACTGCTTGTATAGATCAGCCCGTTGGTAAGTACCGCTACATAGTACAGCTCTTCTGCGCTCAGTGGCTGTATTGCGCGAAAACGGATCGCATCCGGGCGCTCATGCAGCCCGTTGATGGGGGCCACAAACTCATCTTTGGCTTTTTGTTCCAGTTTGCTTAAAAGGCTCCGGTACCCGATGGCGGTATCGCCTGCAGAAGCACGCTTTGAATATTCGATCTGGGTTTTCACCAGCAGGCGGAAATACCTGACCGGATCATTTTTAACCGCATCGATCTCGTTAATGGTCAGTTTTTCGGAAGAAATAAGGTCCAGGAACGGAAAATAGAACTGTCCGCTTTTATTGTCGCTCCGGGCCATGCTCACAATGCTCTTTATAAGGGCGTCGTCTTCAATATTCTGGATTTTATAGCTGAGTTTATTATTGGCTTGTGCATAGTCGTATAGCTGTTGAGGGTATTTATGAGCCATTACCCTTATCAGGCTGTCTGCATACGGAGATTCCGGATTGGTCCGCAACGAGGCAAAGGTCTTTTGCGGATATCGTTCGCTTAACTTCAGTAAAAGGATGTCTTTTGTATCCTTGTAACCGGTATTGTCCTTAAAAATCCGGGGTAAAATAGATGTATAGGCAATGTCATAGTGAAGATCGCGGATAACGGGCGCGATCGATTGTTTACGCCGGTCTGCTTCAATACATTTTTTGTAGGTGGCAATGATCTGGGGCAGGTAAGCGGCGTCCACCTCACCCCGTCTCCAACCGGTTTTTACATACCGGAGGATTTCTGAGAGCCCGGAAAGATAATTTGCCTTAAGTCGTTGATCCATAGTTGGATCTGTTTCTATTTCATATTGAAGCCAGTCTACCCGTTTAATAGCGGCATCACCAACTGCGGCGTTTACCTGGTCGTCCGGAGAAACTTTCAGCAGGGCGTCGGCCTTACCATCGCTGGCCATCAGCGCTTTCTGATCGGCATCAACTGTTTCGTGCAATTTTAACCGGATCATCGCCGGTGTATAGGCAGGAATGGTATCTACAACTTCAACAGGGGCCGGTTCACGTTTTTTTTTCCGTTTTGATCTTCTTTGTGCGTCTACCTGTACAGCCAGCAGCAGCAGTAAAAGTAAGGGTATAAACTTCTTTATATACATAAATCACAAGTTACACGGCCTGGGTAAGAATATTTGGTTAAAAGTCATGCAAAATTTATACCACGATAGCTGAAGGGCTTAAACAAGCCGTTTCCGATGTAATTTTAGGATGACGATTAGATTAATTTATTATTAACTCTGTACAATCCCGCCGGCCAAAAGACGGTATATCAAAAAAATACGGTTAGGTTTGCTTTAAATTTCTGTTAAATGGAGCACAAGGGGTATAAAATTCTGGTGGCGGACGATGAACCCGATATCCTGGATATTTTATCGTATAACCTTATAAAAGAGGGCTATGATGTTACCACCGCAAAGGATGGTGAAGAGGCTATTGATCAGGCCAACCGGGTAAAACCACACCTGATCGTTCTGGACATGATGATGCCTAAGAAAACCGGGGTTCAGGTATGCCAGGTGTTGCGGGCACAGTCGGCGTTTAAAGATACGCTGATCATGTTCCTGACCGCATTAAATGATGAATCTACCCAGATCCGCGGCCTGGAAACAGGAGCCGACGATTATGTGAACAAGCCCGTGAGCCCAAAAGTGTTGCTGAGCCGGGTGAGTGCTTTGCTAAGACGCATCCATAAAGAAGACAGCAAGATCATTAAGGTAGGGCCGGTGACCATTGACCCGGAAAAATTTGTGGTGCTGAACGGGGATAAAGAGATCATCCTGGCAAAAAAAGAATTTGAATTATTATACCTGTTAGCCTTAAAACCCGGGCGTGTGTTCCTGAGAAATGAGATCCTCAATGCCATTTGGGGAAATGACGTGATCGTGGGCGACCGTACCATTGATGTGCATATCCGGAAGATCCGGCAAAAGCTGGAACTGGATTGCATCACAACAGTGAAAGGGGTGGGTTATAAGTTTGAAGTGTAGGTATTGTTTTCAGGAATGATTTTAACGGATTGATCATGTTTGACCCAAAGAACCTTTCCCCAAGGAAATTATCATTTTATACCGCATTGGGTCTGGCTGCACCGATCAGCCTTATTGATTACATATTTGAACAAAAATGGCAGCCCGCTGTGGCTTCTTTTTTTGTTGTACTGATCGGCGGATACCTGTTGGTGAGTTTTGTGCTGGAGCGGTTTATTTACCGGAAGATCAAAGTGATCTATAAGTTTATTTATCAAACCAAGGCTACGCGGCGGCAGGAAACGTATTACAAATATATCCTTCCCAAGAAAAGCCTCGATGAAGTGGCGGTGGATGTGGAGAACTGGGCGCAGGAAAACCAGCAAAAAGTGGCTACGCTTCAGGCAAACGAAGAGTTCCGGCGGGAGTTCCTGCAAAATCTTTCCCATGAGTTTAAAACTCCCGTTTTTGCAATACAGAGTTATGTAGAAACACTTCTGGCGGGGGATATGGTAGACCCGATGATCAGCCGGAAATTTCTGGAAAAGACAGCCACCAATGTAGAGCGGCTCACCAACCTGCTGCAGGATCTGGATGAAATCTCCAGCCTGGAGCGGGGAGAGATCACCATTGTAAAACGCAACTTCATTATACAGGACCTGCTAAAGGACTCCTTTGAAGGCATTTCGATAAAAGCAGAGCAGAAAAATATTCATTTCAGCATAAAAAAAGGTTGTGAAGGGCCAATCATGGTCAACGCAGATAAGGAAAAGATCCGCCAGGTGGTGATCAATCTGCTGGAAAATGCTATTAAATACGGAAAAATTAATGGCAGCATCAAGGCCGGGATCTATAAAACGGATGATAAACGGATCCTGGTAGAAATCAGCGATGATGGGGTTGGGATTGCAGAAAAAAGCCTGCCCCGGATCTTTGAACGCTTTTTCAGAACAGAAACAGGCCGCAGTATGGATGTAACGGGCAGCGGACTGGGGCTGGCTATCTGTAAGCACATTATCGAGGCCCATCAACAAACCATCCACATCCGTAGTACAGAGGGCGTGGGCACAACGATCGGGTTTACCCTGGCGGCGAAGAAGGATTGAGAAAAATGTTAATTTGAATCCCGATGATCACTCTTTAATCTCCCGTAAAACAGGGGCGGTTAATCCATTTTTGTCTTAGTGGGGTACGTTGTTCCACAGCAGTATGCAAACGGGAAGACAATCTGTTTTCATATCGTAGTTCTTACACCTTCGAGAATACTAAAGAACTGCAATTGCCGCCAAACCCAAATGAATTGGACATTACATGACGGAGCGGCCGCTCCTGGTAAGTTTGTACAGGGATTAGCGCGGTTTTTTCGATGGGTGTTTCAAAGTTCAGCGAGGGGTATACTTCCTGGTGATGCAGGTTCAGGATGCTGTAGATGGCTTCAACGGCGCCTGCAGCTCCCAGTGTATGACCGGTATAGGATTTGGTACTGGCAAAGGCCGGTACTTTATCAAATAAACGCAGCATCGCCACACTTTCGGTTTCATCATTGTTCTCCGTAGCCGTTCCGTGTGCATTGATAAAATCAATGTCCTCCGGACGAAGGCCGGCTGATTGCAGCGCGCCCAGCATGCAGAGATAAGGGCCGTCCGCATTTTCAGAAGTAGATGAGGGGTGGTGCGCGTCATTATTGTTGCCAAAACCCTTTAGTTCGGCATAAACCGTATGGGAGGGCGTAATATTTTCCTCCTTTTCCAAAACGATGAACCCGCCGGCTTCACCCAGGTTCAGCCCCTTGCGGGCATTGTCAAAAGGCCGGCAGGGCATGTCTGAAAGGATCATCAGCGCGTTAAACCCGTTGATGGTAAATTTTGCAAGGCTGTCCGTTCCCCCGGCAATAACCCGCTCCGCCAGCCCCTGTTGCAACAGGCGTGCACCATACATAATGGCATTGGCAGAGGAAGAGCAGGCCGTATTGAATGTATTGATGATACCTCCGATCCCAAAAAGGGATTGGAGAAAAAGCGTACTGGCGCTGTTGGAATAGGCGCCCAGATAGGGGCTCCCGGAGGCTGTATCGGCATTGGCATCGGCATACATCTGGTCCGTCAGGCACATGCCGCCCACCGTACTGGCACTGATCAATGCTGTGGAGCTTTTGCGTAGATCCTGCTCAGAAAGCCGGGCGTCATCAATGGCCGCCTTCAGGGCATGCAGCGCAATCAGGTCTGTGCGGGTCGCTTCCGGACGGGCGGTCATCAACAGGCCGCTTAATGCAGCTGTGCTTGTTTTGATCTCGCCAAATGGAAGCGATCCGGTATATTTTGACCGGAGATGAACAGCACTTCCGATACCGGAACGCCCAGCTATAAGCGACTGGCGGTTTGCTGCTGCCGTATCACCGATGGCGGAGATGAGTCCTATGCCGGTAACGAAGATCCTGCCCAAAACGGAATTTTATTTTGTACGGTGCTGTTCAATATAATCTACCATTGTATTAACGGTAGTTAATATTTTCCTTCCTTCTTTAGGGTCCTGGATATTGATACCGTATTCCCTGGAAAGCATTACGATAAGTTCAATGGAATCAATGGAGTCCAGCCCGAGGCCTTCCCCAAACAGGGGCTCCTCGTCTTTTATATCTTCAGGTTTTACATTATTCAGGTTCAAAAACTTGATGATCTGCTCTTTTACCTGTTGTTTCAGTTGTTCTTTTTCCATTATTTGTTCTATAAATAGTTATCAAAAATAAATAGCTCCGGTGGCAGGGCCTCTTATGATCCAGACGATGACCAGCGGCCATCCGTTTTACGTGGCTGCGGTAAACTGCTTGAGGAACCGGACGTCATTTTCGCTGAATAACCGGATGTCGTTAATACCGTACTTTAACATAGCCGGGCGCTCCACACCCATACCAAATGCAAAGCCCGTATATTTTTCGGGGTCAATACCACAGTTCTGCAATACGTTGGGATGCACCATACCGCAACCTAAAATTTCTACCCAACCTGTTTTTTTGCAGATATTGCATCCCTTGCCACCACAGATAAAACAGCTTACGTCCATTTCTGCGCTGGGCTCGGTAAAGGGAAAATAGGAAGGCCGGAACCGGACGCGGACATCTTTCCCGTACATTTCCCGCACAAAAAAATAAAGCGTCTGTTTCAGATCCGCAAAAGAAACGTTTTCGTCAATATAAAGGCCCTCCACCTGGTGAAAAAAGCAATGGCTGCGCGCGCTGATGGTTTCATTGCGGTATACACGGCCCGGGCAGATGACGCGGATGGGCAATTTCCCTTTTTCCATTTCCCGGATCTGGGTATTGCTGGTGTGGGTACGCAGGAGCCAGTCAACGGCTGTGTTTTCGCCGGCATCCACGTAGAACGTGTCCTGCATATCACGCGCAGGATGATGTTCCGGCATATTGAGCGCCGTAAAGTTATGCCAGTCGTCCTCAATTTCGGGCCCTTCCGCTACAGCAAATCCCAGGCGTTGAAAAATGGAAATGATCTTATGGCGCATCAGGGAGATGGGATGCCGGCTTCCTAATGGAACGGCATCACCCGGCAGGGAAAGGTCCGGCAGGCTGTGGTCTGCTGCACCGGCATCGGCGGCCGCTGTTTCTTTCAACTGGGCATAGCGGGCTTCTGCAAATAATTTAAATTCGTTCAACAGCTGTCCGGCTTCTTTTTTTTGCGTTACCGGAACATCTTTCATTGCCCCCATTGCCTCTTTCACCCGGCCTTTGGTACCCAGCCATTGAATGCGGAATGCTTCTGCTGCCTGGTCACCGGTACCGGAAAATGAGGAGATCTCCTGTTTATAAGCCTCTAATTTTTGAATCAAATCCTGCATAGCGGGCAAAGATAATTAAAATGCAGGAGGCGATGTACCGGTAATTTTGGGGAGGAACAGCCATTTTGGGTATTATTTATTCCGGCGGGATAGGGTTGCGGCGGCCGGGTACGGAGAAACGTTATTTTCTGGTTCCGTTCTTATGCGGAAATTTCGTATATATTGGTAATAATAATGCTTTAACCATTGTAAATAAATGAAAAACACTATGCAGTTAACCGTCATACTGCAGTGGATTCTATAAAGTAAGGGGATAAAATGTGATCATGGATTTTGATCTTGCCCATTTGTACCAGGTCGAAACCAGGCGGCTGAAAGAAACTGTTAGGAGAAACAGGAAAAAGTTCCCGGAGGATTTTATGTTTGAACTGACAAAAGAGGAATATGATACTTTGAGGACGCAATTTGCGTCCTCAAAGCGGGGTGGAAGAAGGTATGCGCCGTTTGCCTTTACGGAGCATGGTGTTGCGATGGCGGCCGCTGTTTTAAACAGCGATATGGCGATAGATATGAATATCGCTATTGTACGGGCTTTTATAGCCCCGCGGCAGTTAACAATGCAACGATATGATTTTCTGGAACAGCTACAACAATTGCATGCTGAATTACACCAGCTATTGATGTATATGATGCACGGTTAAGTCAGATATATGAAGCGTTGGAAAACATGCTGGATGCAGAAACGGAAATGAGGGCAAAAACAGAAGCATGGAAAACCGAAAGCGGATCGGGTTCAAGTAAAGAACGCTCTCAACAAACATATATTGCAAAATTTTGTGATTTTTGGGGACAGGCAGGCCATAAAAAAACCCTTGCAGGTATCCTGCAAGGGTTAAAGCTGTAGGGGGAGGGCTCGAACCTCCACGAGGCAGTTAGCCGCAACACAAAATCCGTGGTGGTCAACCCCGGTCGGTTCCGACCGAAATCGGAACCGGCTCTATGCTGTGTTTATCCTGGACTCCTCACCCCCGAGACAAGAGGGCATGTCTGCCAAAAATTTCATCACCCCACAGTGTAAAAGAACCCGCTGTTTTCAGCGTTTGATAGAACAAAAATAGATAATATTCCCCTATCGTTCCAAATAATTCAATAAAAATTTTGAAAATATAGAAAATGTTTAAATATTTGCATTGATTGTTAAATTATTTAAAATCAATATTGCCTAAATGAACAATAAATTGAATCTGGACAAACTCGATTTGCAGATCATCCAGCACATGATGGAGGATGCTGAAATTTCCTATGCCGACCTCGGTAAAAAGCTTTTTGTGTCGGGAGGTACCATTCATGTGCGCATCAAAAAACTGCAGAAAGATGGCATAGTGAAAGGTACAAAATTAAATACAGACTTAAAATTATTGGGGTACGATGTTATTGCTTTTATCGGAATTTATCTGAAAGAGAGCTCCCTTTATGATTCGGTGGCCAAAGAGTTGTATAAACTCAAAGAGGTGGTACGGCTTAATTACACCACCGGTAATTACAGCATGTTTGCAGAAATCATCTGTAAGGATATCAGCGAACTCCGGACCGTGCTGCATGAAAAATTGCAGAAGATCAAAGGTATTGAACGGACGGAAACCCTCATTTCCCTGGAAGAAAGCTTTGCACGCAACGTAAGAGTACTGGATTAGTCCGGTTCGGGTTTACAAACTTTAAAAAAGGAACAGGGATGGTCCATCCATATGAAGGCTGGACAAGCAGTTGCGTATTGAAAACAGGGGATCCTGTTCAAAGAAATAAACCCCCGGGAAGCGGTTGTTGTTATAATTTTCCTCTTACATTGAGCGCGTCGCGTAAACCGTTTCCAAAAAGATTAAACGCCAGCACGAGGATCATAATGGCAAAACCCGGAGCCAGGGCCAGCATCGGGTTTTGAGTAATGATGAAATTATAGTTTTCCTTGATCATTAATCCCCAGCTGGGTTGTGGTGGTTGTACGCCAACTCCGAGAAAACTGAGACCCGCTTCAATAACGATCGCCGATGCAAAATTGGCGGCAGCAATCACCAGCACAGGTCCCATAATATTGGGCCAGATATGACCGGCAATGATGCGTGCGTTTCTAAAGCCAAGAGCTCTTGTTGCCTCAATATATTCCAGTTCCCGTACGGCCAGTACCTGACCTCTTACCAGGCGTGCTACATTCACCCACATTGTTAATCCTACAGCAATGAACACCTGCCAGAAGCCCTTACCCAGTGCCAGTGTAATAGCAAACACCAGCAGTAATGTTGGTATGCTCCAGATCACATTGATGAACCACATAATGACCTCATCCACCCTGCCCCGATAAAATCCTGCAAGCGAACCAAGGATCAGCCCGATGCTGATGGACAGAAGCACGGTAATCATTCCCACGCTGAGACTGACCCTTGTGCCCACGATAAGCCTGCTGAGAATATCGCGTCCGTAACTGTCGGTACCCAGCCAGAAGGTTTTGGTAACAATGGGGTTCGCCGGTAACTGCGTTTTTAGAACATACATTTTTTCGGTCACACCTTCGTCAATGTATTTGTCGATAAGGACACGGTCTCCTGTATCCCGGTACGCCGTAACAGGAATATAGTCCGACTGGTCCGGCCGGCCGCGGATCAGCTGCTGCAGAAAACCAGCGGAAGCCGGCTGCTGCTCTTTTTTTACTTTTATGAAAGTTTGTTTAAAGCCCGGCCTGGCCCCTCCGATCTCAAGGATAATGCGGTTGGCATTGGGTGAGGCGTCTTCTGCCAGGAAATAACAGAATATCGCTACAAGAATTGAAAAAAGAATCACGCACAATCCAACCACAGCTCCTTTGTTTTTTTTGAGCCGTTTCCAGCCAGCCTGTCCGGATATGGAAAATAATTGCATGGGTACCAAATGTAAGAAAAAACCGATCTGTAAGCGCTTTATTTTACCCGCCGGCCCTTCCACTCATACCGGCCAAAGCTCCCCAGGAACCCTGCAAGGATCGTATAGCCGATGTGCAGCGGCTGAAACAGGAAGAAGTATTTCAGCCGTGATCGTTTATTGAAAAATTGTGCCACACTTTTTATAAAGGGATATTCCAAAATGGTTTTTAAGATCCAAAAGATAAATAACGCGGCGAAATAGCGGCTGTTTATAAATCCGGCAACGAATAACACAGCAAAGGAACAGTTAAAAAGATATACCAGGAATAAAACCGCAAAAATGCGTTTGTCATCATAGCTGGTGGCCTTGCTGGCCCAACGGATACGCTGGTTAAAGAACGCGCTCCAGTCGGGGGCTGCGGCAGTTTTCACAATGGCCTGTTTGGATTTCAGATACGCAATCCTGTGCGGGTACCGCTTCCATATTTTATGCATCAGCAGCATGTCATCCCCGGAGGCGATCGTGTCGATACCGCTAAACCCGTTTACTTCTTCAAATACATTCCGCCGGTAAGCAAGATTGGCACCGTTGCACATGGTATGTATGTTCCTGTAAACCGAAGCACCGGTTATACCCTGCAATGTAAGAAAATCCAGATCCTGAAACATATTGACCAGGGTATGCGCTTCAATAAAGGCAACCGGAGCTGCGATGAATACCGGATCTGTTTCCCTGATGGTTTGCGCAAAACTTTGCAACCAGCCTGCCGGTACTATACAATCCGCATCTGTGCAAACGATCCAGTCGTTTTTTGCAGCAGCGATGCCGGTTTCGATGGCTTTTTTCTTGTACGAGTTAAATGCTTTGCCGGAAAGACGGATGAGTTTAATAAAGGGAGGTTCCGGGTGCTCTCTGGCAAACTGTTCTACAAGTGCGGCGGTATGGTCATCCGAATGATCATCCACCACAATGATCTCAAAAAGAGATGCAGGGTAGGTTTGCGTTTTTACCGATGCCAGCAGGCGTATGATCATCAGTTCTTCATTCCTTGCAGGAATGATAACGGAAAATGTGTCCGTATGACCCGTTGTGGTGTCCGGGGTCTGCGGCGATTGCAGGGGGATCTGTTTCCAGCCTTTGGTGTAGAACAGGATAAGGAGGGTATAAATTAAAAACAAAACGCATATACCAGAGATAAGCCACATGTTGGCAAAGCTAAGTGTTTATTGCCGGGATGATGGCAGGACTAAAACTGTTGTCAGAAAGTCAGCGAACGGCTGTTTTTTAATACCCGGTATTGCCCGAAATAGCCACACTCATATCAAAAGTTATCCCGCAGGTATCGGTTAATTTAAAGCGAAAAGGCGGAAACAGTTCTTTGTATTTGTTATCTGTGAGTTCAAATACCTGGATGGAGTTGGTGTCCGGGTCTGCCATCAGATAATATTTTACACCACAAAATTCGTAAAGGGTAAATTTTGTATTCCGATCCTTAAGCCGGGTAGCTTTAGAGAATATTTCGACAATTAAAACAGGTCTGGGTAATGTGACTTTCGGGATCCAGATGCCCGAAAGCAATTAAAATGTCGGGGTGCACCACATTGCTTTCATCAATGATCCAGTCCTGTTCGTATAAAACCCGGCAATTACATGAAGGTTTACGTTCCCGCAAAATATTATAAAAATATGCATGAAGATCACTACCCATGAACTGGTGCTTATTCAGTGGCGACGGACTCATTGCAATAGGAGCACCCTTGATCAGTTCCCAGTCACCTTCCCATAACTTCCAGTCCTGAACAGTTTAAGTGGGTATGTATAAATCCGGGATCATTGTTTTAAAGGTACGAAAAATCTGTTGCCTGATCATTTTTCAATCCTCCGCATGGACATGCGTTATTGGCCATTAAAAATTTTTTGCACCGTTTTATCCTGTAACAGCCGGTGTCCTGCATCCAATACCGTGCTTGTTGCACAGGAGGTAATGCCCTGTACAAAATCTGCACCACGCTTTGGAGGAATTACGTTATCATATTTCCCGAAATACAATTGCACCGGTATCTGATCGCGGGCGATGCGCTTTTTTATCAGCGCGATATCCGGTTTAAAAAAGCGGAAAGCGGTCCAGGAGCTATACAAGGTCTGCCGCACTTCTTTTACATGCAGGTAGTGGGTAACAAACTTCCTGATGCCGGGATTGATACATCCCAGCCCGCTGAATACCCCGGCCAGCTTTATCAGCCAGCCCGGGTGTTTCATGGTAATGGCAAATAGCCGGTTGCCAATGACGGTATATGCCGAAAACCAGTACCAGAAACTCATTTTTAAACCGTCCGGTGCCAGCAATATCAGTCGGCTGACCGCATGGGGATAGTGCTGGTAATAAGAAAGCCCCATACGACCGCCCAGGCTGAAGCCCATAATGACCAATTGCTGTTCCGGAGAAAAACCTTCTGCTTTTAAAATATTATGTATAATTTCATGCAGGTTGCCGGGTGTGTATTGCAATCCCTGTTGCCAGTTGGTGCTTCCGTGAAAAGGAGCATCAATAGCAAGAACTGTATAGCGATTGTCCGGATTTTTTAAAACGGAAAAGGATCTTGCCGATTCATTAAAACCATGCAGACAGATCACAGGCTGGGCGCCGGTTCCGGTGCGCCGGTAGCTGATTTCAGACTGCTGGTATGTAACAAACTTTTGGATCACCGATTTTGATTAGGATCAACGGGAAAATAAATTTTCTAAAGCAAAAATAGACTAACTTTGGTTAGTTGTCAAAACAACTATATGCCAAACAACCAATTTAAGAAGAGCGAGTTATACAGCTTCATCACGGGTGTGGCCAGTACGGCTATTGCCCGGAGGCTGCAAAAGAAGTTCAATCAGGCAGAATTAAATCTGACCATTGAACAGTGGAGTGTGTTATATCATTTGTGGAAAGAAGATGGCATTAGTCAACAGGATCTCTGCAAGGCCACGTTCCGCGACAAGCCCAGCATGACCCGGCTTGTGGACAATCTTGAGAAGGCCGGAATGGTGAAACGGATCGCTTCAAAGGCAGACCGCAGAAAGAACCTGATCTATCTAACGGAGCAGGCCAAGGACATGCAGGATACCTGTTACAGCTTTGCTGAAGAAACGGTGGAAGAAGCGCTCTCCGGGGTGAGTGATGATAAAATTGAAGTTTGTAAGGACGTGCTGAAGGTGGTGTACGAAAACCTGAGGTAGCAGGCTTCCGGAGCTGTCCGTTACCAGCTTTCTGCCTTCAGCGCCGGTTACACGCCGCTGACCGTTCTCTGCAAGCTGTTATCCGGTATTAAAAAACTTTAAAAATAAAAACAATGGATGCTGCTGTAAACAATGAAACCATCGCAAAAGGTGCGGAATGGCTGATAAAAGAACAGGTGCCTGCCCAAACATTCATGGCCAATGAGTTTGATGAAGAGCAGTTGATGATCCGCGATCTGTGCAACCAGTTTCTGGAGGCGGAGGTATGGCCGAACCTTGACCGTATTGACAGTATGGAGCCGGGACTGATGAAGTCGCTGGTACAAAAGGCCGGTGAGCAGGGGCTGCTGGCTACTTCGTTCCCCGAGGAATACGGAGGGCTGGGCAAGGATTTTGTAACCTCCACCATCATTAATGAATACCTGGGTGCGGGGCATTCTTTTTCTGTGGCCATTGCAGCACATACGGGTATTGGAACCCTGCCTATTTTATATTTTGGTAATCCTGAGCAGAAACAACGCTACATTCCAAAACTGATCACCGGGGAATGGACGGGAGCCTATGGCCTTACGGAGCCCAATAGCGGCAGCGATGCCTTGAGTGCCAGGACCACAGCCAAACTGAGCGATGACGGGAAATACTACCTGTTGAACGGGCAGAAGTGCTGGATCACCAATGGTGGCTTTGCCGATGTATATACCGTATTTGCAAAGGTAAACGGCGATCAATTCACCGGCTTTATCGTGGAGCGGGGAACCGAGGGCTTTACGCAGGGGCCGGAAGAGCAGAAAATGGGTATTAAAGGATCTTCGACCGTACAGCTGTACTTC
>Ga0222424_100314_pt1 | contig 33202 bp, 31 predicted proteins | sample 2B2ome_FD_182468 | JGI IMG/M metagenome (GOLD analysis project Ga0222424, IMG submission 182468) | Enriched microbial communities from leaf-cutter ant dump, University of Wisconsin, Madison, United States - 2B200A (version 2) | ecosystem: Environmental > Terrestrial > Nest > Insects nest > Nest... | reverse complement strand
GCAAGGTGCCTGTCGCGGCCCGCACGCAGCAGCGCGTGCCGGCGACCCATCGGGCTGAGGAGCGCGCCCCCGTTCGCAAGGTTGAGGCGACCGATACCAATAATGGCGTGATCGTTCCTTCTCCGACGGGTGGGACGGCGGCATCGGAAGGCGAGGCCGTCGTGGTGCCGTCGCCCGTGTGCGTGACCGGCGCTGCGGGTTCGGCGACCTGCAAGTGACGCAAGGCATTTGCGCCTAATTTTTCCTTAAGGATATGGCGGATAAAATCTTCCCGTACGCGCTATGACGGCGAAGGACGGTGCATGAGATATACCGGTACGATCATGCTATGGGCACTCGTGTCCGCGCTCGTGATCCTCGTAATCACACTACCCATCAATCTGCAGACGCAGCTTATCGCCAGTATTGCCGTGGTCACGTTCATGGCGGTGATCAAGGTGCTGCGCGCCGAGGGCATCTGGCGGCTCATCGCGCTCGCCTTCGGCACCGCCGTGGTGCTGCGCTATGTCTACTGGCGCACGACGAGCACCCTGCCGCCGCTGAACCAGCTCGAGAACTTCATTCCCGGCTTCCTGCTCTACCTTGCGGAAATGTACAGCGTGCTGATGCTGGCGCTCAGCCTCTTCGTCGTCGCGATGCCGCTGCCGCCGCGCAAGAGTCGCATGGCCGATGAGGGCCGGCTCCCCTCCGTCGACGTCTTCGTGCCCAGCTACAACGAGGATGCCGCGCTCCTCGCCAACACGCTCGCCGCCGCCAAGGCAATGGACTATCCCGCCGACCGGTTCACGGTATGGCTGCTCGACGACGGCGGCACGGAGCAGAAGCGCAATGCCACGGCGGTCGTCGAGGGCCAGGGTGCGCAGGCCCGGCACCGCGAGTTGCAGGCGCTCTGCCAGAATCTCGGCGTCAACTATCTCACCCGCGCCCGCAACGAGCATGCGAAGGCCGGCAACCTCAACAACGGCATGCAGCATTCGATCGGCGAGCTCATCGCCGTCTTCGACGCGGACCACGCCCCGGCGCGCGATTTCCTGCGCGAAACGGTCGGCTATTTCGGCGACGATCCCAAGCTCTTCCTCGTCCAGACTCCGCACTTCTTCCTGAATCCCGATCCGCTGGAACGGAACCTGCGCACCTTCGAGACGATGCCGAGCGAGAACGAAATGTTCTACGGCATCATCCAGCGCGGCCTCGACAAGTGGAATGCCGCCTTCTTCTGCGGCTCGGCCGCCGTGCTGCGTCGCACGGCGCTCAACGAGGCGGGCGGTTTCAGCGGCCTGTCGATCACGGAGGACTGCGAGACGGCGCTGGCGCTCCATTCCCGCGGCTGGAACAGCGTCTATGTCGACAAGCCGCTGATCGCCGGCCTGCAGCCCGCCACCTTCGCCAGCTTCATCGGCCAGCGCAGCCGCTGGGCGCAGGGCATGATGCAGATCCTGCGCTTCCGCTTCCCGCTCTTCAAGAGCGGGCTCTCGGTGCCGCAACGCCTCTGCTACATGTCCTCGACGCTGTTCTGGCTGTTCCCGTTCCCGCGCACGATCTTCCTCTTCGCGCCGCTCTTCTATCTCTTCTTCGACCTGGAGATATTCACCGCCTCCGGCGGCGAGTTCCTCGGCTATACGCTGGCCTACATGCTCGTGAACCTGATGATGCAGAACTATCTCTACGGCTCGTTCCGATGGCCTTGGATATCCGAGCTCTACGAATATGTGCAGAGCGTGCACCTGCTGCCGGCCGTCGTCTCCGTGATGCTCAATCCGACTAGGCCGACATTCAAGGTCACGGCGAAGGACGAGTCGATCAAGGTGGCGCGGCTGTCGGAGATCAGCCGGCCGTTCTTCGTGATCTTCGCCGTGCTCTTCGTCGCCTTCCTGATGAGTGTCTACCGCTTCTATTCGGAGCCCTACAAGGCGGACGTGACCTTCGTCGTCGGCGGTTGGAACCTGCTCAACCTCGTCATCGCCGGGTGCGCGCTCGGCGTCGTGTCCGAGCGCAGTGAACGGGCGGCGAGCCGCCGCGTGACCATCAACCGCCGCTGCGTCTTCTCCTATGACGGACGGGAATATCCGGGGACGCTGGAGAACGTCTCGGCCAACGGCGCGCGCATGCAGGTCTTCGGACTGGAGGGGGAGCTGGCCCCCGGCGCGCACGCGGCGCTCCGCTTCACGCCCTATGGGAGCGAGCATCAGGAAACGCTCCCCATCGACATCCGCAACACGGAGAACCTCGGCAGTGTCGTCGCCGTCGGCTGCCGCTTCATGCCGGAGGAGGCGAGGCACCATTCCCTCGTCGCCGACCTGATCTTCGCCAACTCGAACCAGTGGAGCGATTTCCAGGTCTCGCGCCGCTACAATCCGGGCCTCGTGCGCGGATCGCTCTGGTTCCTCGGCATCGCGCTCTACCAGACCAGCCGCGGCCTGATCTATCTCATGCGCAACTTCACGGGCGGCAGGAAGGAGGCGTCGTGATGGCTTATCGCAAAACCGCCGCTTGCCTCGGCCTTGCCGTCGTCCTTTCGGCTTCCGCGGCCTTCGCGCAGGAGCAGGCGACCCCCTTCGACATGTCCGGCGAGCGCGGCCCCGCTGTCGAAAAGCCCACGGCGATAGAGGAAGAAAAGCCTGCCACGCAGACGCCCGCTACCGAGACGCCTCTTGCCGAGACGCCGTTGACGCAGACAGACGAACCGGAAAAGAAGGCAGCGACGGCCGATCCTGCCGCGCGGCGCTACATCATTCCGGCGGAGACCCTGCTTCTGGAAGGGGAGATGGCAAGCCGCTCCTTCCCGGTTTTCCTGACCAAGGAGCAGGCCGCTGGCGCGGATGCCATCAGCATCGGATATTCAAACGCGGTGGTGGTCGCGCCGGAAGCCTCAAAATTCACGGTCGTCATCAACGACGTGCCGGTGAAAGAAATGCCGGTCCAGTCGCCCGAGGGCACGACGGACATACGTCTGGCGCTGCCGCCCGGCCTGCTGCGGCCGGGCGTCAACCGCGTGACGTTCAGCGTCGCGCAGCGTCACCGCACCGACTGCACGATCCAGTCGACCTATGATCTGTGGACGGCCGTCGATCCCGCGCGCACGTTCCTGACCCTGCCGGCGGAGAAGGGCGGCGCCCTGCTGACGACCGACGACATCGCCGCCGTGGGCCTCGGGCCAACGGGCCGGACGAAGTTCCGCATGGTCGTGCCGGAGATGGGCCAGCCCGCCGCCACGAACGCCCTGATGCGTCTCAGCCAGGGGCTGGCGCTGATGGCGAAGATGCCGAACCAGACCTTCGAGGTTGTCAACGCCCTGCCCGAAAAGGCCGAGGCGGGCGAACTGACCGTACTCGTCGGCGCCGCCGGAGACCTCTCGCCGCTGCTGCCCGCCCTGCCGGCCTCGGCGCAGACGGCGGCGTTCGCGACCTTCGTCGATGCGCCCGGCGGGCGGAAGGTCTTCGTGGTGAGCGGGCCGAACTGGCCTTCGATCGAGGGTGCGGTGGAGGGCGTCGTCTCGCCTGTCGACCGGCCGCTCGGTGTCACGCGCGAGGCGCTCAGCGTGCGCCAGCGCAATGCCGCGGAAATGCCGCTCGTCACGGGTGAGGCGGCGCTGACCTTCTCCTCGCTCGGCGTTCCCACCAGCGAGTTCAGCGGCCGGCGTTTCCTTACCGGTTTCGATATCGGCATACCGTCGGACTTCTATGCCGACGCCTATGGCGAGGCGACGCTGATGCTCGATGCCGCCTATTCCTCCGAGGTGCTGCCGGGCAGCCATATCGACATCTATGTCAACGGCAATATCGCCTCCACCGTGCCGATCACCAACAGCGGCGGCGGGATTTTCCGACATCTGCCGATCCGCGTGACCATGCGCCACTTCCGCCCCGGCCCCAACCGTATCGACGTCGAGACGATCCTGCGGACGCAGGCGGATGCGGTCTGCGCGCCGGGTGCCAGCGCCCTGCCGGAGCCCCGCTTCGCACTGTTCGATACGTCCGAGCTGCGCATGCCGCGCTTTGCCCGCATGGCGCAGCTTCCGAATCTCGATGCGCTTTCCGGCACCGGCTTCCCCTATAACGGTTTGACCGATCCGGTTGCGCTCTATCTCGACCGGCTGGATGGCGATACGCTTTCGGCGGGCGCGACCTTCCTCGGCAAGGTGGCGGTCGCGAGCGGCCGGGTGCTGCAGATTCGGCCGGAAGCCTCGGCGCTCGCCATCGGGGAGCGCAACGCGATCCTCGTCGGCACGATTTCGCAGCTTCCCCCGCTCGTGCTCGCCCAGACACATATTGCCGGCGAGAGCGCATCGTCCTGGGGCGCGGCCGGCGGTGGACAGCAGCGCGCGACGCAGGACGCGTTCAACGAATGGCAGTCGCGCGTGCGAACCGGCTCCTGGCGCGGGCAGATCACCGCCTTCGAGGAATGGCTGCACAGCACCTTCGACATATCCTTCTCCTCCCTGCGTCTCCTGCCGGGTCCCGAACAGGAGATTCTTCCCGATGCTAGCGCAGGCTTTCTTGTCGCGCAGGGCGACAGCCCGGAACAGACCGGCGCATGGACGGTGCTCGCGGCACCGACGGGAGACGCCCTGCGGACCGGAATGGATGCTCTCGCACAGGACAATCGCTGGCAGCAGCTCGGCGGCTATGCGAGTCTGGAAAGCAAAGACGGGAAGGAGCTGCTCGACGTTCGTCCGGTCAATCGCGCCCGTTTCGTCACCACGCAACCCTGGACATTTTCCAACATGCGTCTGGTGGCAGCAAACTGGCTCTCCTCAAACATCCTTGCCTATGCGGTGGCGTTCTGCGGTCTGTCGATCCTGCTGGGTATTGCCACATCGGCACTGCTCAACCGCTTCGGGCGCGGCTCGTGACCGTCCGTTTACCCATGGTTAACCATATCGCGGTTTTATCGCAGGTGGTTGGCTCATCTTGGGGGATACGGGTCCGTATCCCTGCGTTCAAGGCGCATTGTGTCGTCGCGGTCCAAGCCGGAGCCTGATGTCGAACGCGTACCGAAGGAAAATCGGGATGAAGTCGATCCTTATGGCGCTCGTCCTCGTCTCCGCCGGGGCTGCCAGCGTCGCCGGCCTCTCCTTCGGCGTGTCGGGCGACGGGGCCAAGGGTTTGCCCAGTGCCGGCGGCACGGGAATGCTTCAGGCCGGCAAGCAGTCCCGCGTGGATGTCGCGCAGGCCGGGCAGGACGGCCAGGACGGCCAGACCCCGCAGCCGGCCGGCACCTCGGACGCCGCGGCAGACAAGCCTGCCGTCGACGAAAGCGCGCTTCGCTATTTTGCCGCGCGGGGCGATACCGCCCGCCTCAATGCCGAGATCGCGCGCCTTCGCACCCTCTATCCCACCTGGATTCCGCCGGAAAACCCGCTCGCCGTACCGGTGAACGAGGACAAGCAGCTCGAGGAGATGTGGGCGCTCTACAGCCGCTCCCGTTATGCCGACGTCCGGGCCGCCATCGCCAAGCGGCAGAAGGAAGACCCGCAATGGGTTCCGCCGGCCGATCTCGTCGACCGCCTGGACGTCGCGGAAAAGCGTGCCGCGCTCGTTGCCGCCTCGAATGCCGGCAACAGCGAGGAAGTGGTGCGCCTCGGCGCCGAGACCCCGAGCCTTCTCACCTGCAGCGATGCCGACGTGCTCTGGCGCGTCGCGGATGCCTTCGCCAGGACCGACCGGCCGCAGCGGGCGCGGGATGCCTATGGCTACATGCTTGACAATTGCGCGGACGCGCCCGTCCGGCTTGCCACGGTGCAGAAGGCCTCCACCGTGCTCGGCTACAGCGATATGCAGGACCTGCTTGCCCGCGAGCGCAAGGGCGCCGACGGAACCATGGAATTCGATACGCTGCGGTTGGATCTCGCCCGCCGCTTCGTGGGCGAGGGCGCCGAAGACCCGAAGATCGCCGTGGCACCGGCCTATCTGAAGATCGTTGAGAAGCTCTCGACGGATCAGGGGCTTGCCTCGGACGCCCTGCTGCTCGGCTGGTATCACCTGCGCCGCGACGAGAATGCCGTGGCGGAACCCTTCTTCCGCAAGGCGCGCGCCATCGAGGATTCCGCCTCCGCCTCGCAGGGGCTCGCCCTAATCCTCCTCGCCCGTAAGATGCCGGCGGAGGCGGAGGAGGCGATGCATCCCTGGCGGACGACCTCCGATCAGGCGATGGAGACCTATCTCGCCGCCGCCGCCAATCTCCTGGCGCTCGATCCGCCGCCCAAGTTGGACGGCAAGGTCCTTGGCCGCATCGCGGCCGTCGCCATCGAGCAAAAGCACCCCGAGACGGGCGAGCAGTTCGGATGGTATGCGCTCGCGATGAACCAGTCGAAAACGGCGGAGGAATGGTTCGCGCAGGTGCTGCAATGGAAGGCGGATTACGAGCCCGCCGCCTATGGCCTCGGCGTTGCCCGGCTGCGGCTTGAGGATCGTGCTGGCCTCGAAGCCGTCAGGCAGGACTGGGGCGCCCGGTCGGAGCGCATCGCGCGCCTTGGCGAAGGGGATGCTGACGGCGAGGTGGTGCGCAGGGGCGGGCGGAAGGCCGCGTCGGTCGAGCGTAGGGTGGTTTCGGACCGTGTCGCCGAGGAACGCGCGCAGCCGGTGGAGGAAGTCGCCCTGCGGCCGCAGCGCGTAAAGCGCACCGCGCAGCGCGTGGCGGGCGTCGCCAATTGCCGCACCGCGAGCGATCCGGCCAGCCTGTCGCCGGCCGGCGCGCTCTCGCTCGGATGGTGCCTGATGGAGATCAACCGGCCGCTGGAGGCGGCGCAGGCCTTCGAGGCCGCGCTGGCGGGCGGCGGGCAGGTGCGCGGCGAGGCGGCCTATGGCCAGAGCCTTGCCTATCTTCGCGCGGGCCTGACGAGCGACGCCGCCGTCGCCGCCACCAGGGCGAGGCTCGATGGCCGCCGCGGCGCAGAGTTGCAGGCCGCGATCCTGTCCGACCGTGCTGTCAGCAGCTTTCGCGCGGCGCGCTACCGCGAAACCATCGTGTACCTCGACCAGCGCAAGCAGGTCGTGGCCGAGCCGGCGGACCTGATGGTACTGCGCGCCTACGCCTACAAGAATCTCGGCCTGCGCGCCGAGGCCCTCCGCCTCTTCGAGGCCCTCGGAGAAACCGGCCGACAAGATGCCATCCGCGCGCTGGCCGAAATGCGTGACGAGCGAGACCGGCGTCAATGAGTCCCGTTGGCTGCGCCGGTTCGCGATGGAGAAGGATTGTCGCGACGGTACTTGCGGCGGCTTACCTTGCCATGGCGGCAGTTCCCGTGGCCTTTTCGCGAGACAAGGAAAAGCTCTTTGTCAACGACAGGAGCAGCGCGCACCTCGCGGCCGGGAGACTGGACGGGCAGGCGATGGTTGATGCTCTCGCCCTGTCGCGTATTCCCTCTGCGGTCTGGTTCAAGGAGGGATCTCCGCAAGAGACGAAAACAGCTGTCGCCGATGTGGTGAACAGGGCTGCTGCTGACAAGGCGATCCCAATCCTCGTTGCGTACAATATTCCGCACCGGGACTGTGCGCTCTACTCCGGCGGCGGCGCAAAAACTACGGCCGACTATATCAGATGGATCGAAGCCTTCGCTGCCGGGATTGGCACGCGGAAGGCCATCGTCGTTCTGGAACCGGATGGCCTCGGCGTCATCCCCTTCTACAGGAACCTCAACGGCGATCTGGAAGCCTGTCAGCCTGAAGGGGGGAATTCTTCCAATGCCGCAAGGGAACGGTTCGCCCAGTTGGGTCGGGCCGTGGAAATCCTCAAGGCGTTGCCGGGTACCCGGGTCTATCTCGATGGTACAAACAGCAACTGGCTGTCGCCGGGCGATGCCGCAGACCGCTTGATCAAGGCGAACATCGCCAGGGCGGATGGGTTTTTTCTCAATGTTTCGAATTTCGAGAGCGACGAACGAGTCACGAGGTTTGCCGTGTGGCTGAGCGATTGCCTTGCGCTGGTCACGAAAGGGGGCCTGGAGGCGAAGAGCTGTCCCAGCCAGTTCCATCCGGCGATTTATGAGGACATCACAACCTGGACCGCAACAGACCGGGCTTATGACCGTGCTTTTGGAGAAGCCGGACTGACGCGTGGCCCGGGCGCGCAAAAGCACGCAATCATCGACACGAGCCGCAACGGTGCAGGGTCATGGATTGCGCCTGCCGGAAAATACAAGGATGCGGAGATCTGGTGCAATCCACCGGGGAGGGGCCTTGGGCGGCGTCCTGCGCTTCAGACCGACAATTCCTATATCGACGCTTTCCTTTGGATAAAAGTCCCAGGCGAGTCGGATGGTGCCTGTCACCGCGGCACATCAGGGCCGGCCGATCCTGCTCGCGGGATTGTGACGCCAGCGGCTGGCGACTGGTTCCCCGAGCAGGCCCGCGAACTTATCCAATTCGCCAATCCGCCCTTGGATAATGAATAGCGCGGCACGCACCGCAAGTCGTTCTTCAGCCGGCGAATTGGGAATGCCCCCTGGTACGCCCATTGCTTGACAGTATCAACAGGCGTGATGTTGTGGGTCGGCGCCTGTGCGGTCTCATGGCGGCGCCAGCGAGGCTCGCCAGCCACGCTTGCTTCAGGGCGTTGTATTATGGGGGCTATCGTTCCCCCTCGTCGACACGTAGATATCCCAATACCACCTTGGTGGGCGCTATCGAAGATATCTGAGGCTGAGCAATATCAGGGGTATCGCCAACATGCAGAAGCACAGCCCCCCGAGATACTGGTGCCCCAGAACCCCCGCTACGCCACCGAGCGCGAAGAAAACGATCGTGGCAAAGTGGAGCTTCAATCGTATTACAACTGCTAGCTTCTCAGTGCGCGAGTTGCATCCTAAGAGCATGGCGATGCCGACCCCGATATCGGTTGCTACGCCCGAGACGTGCGTTGTTCTCACTCTGCTGCCGGAAATCCTGGTTGACGCCGCATTCTGCAATCCCATGGTCAGACTCAACAGGCCCACCACCAGCACACCATTCGGCGACCGGGCGCTCAGGGTGATGAAAAGCCCGACAAGCATCAGAAGCGCGGCTTCGACGATCAATGTGAGGGCGTAGATATTACGACGTAGCTGCCGCTTGCCGACTTCGATGAGACACGAGGCGATGAAGGCACCAAGGATGAACATCACGACGATCGTCAGGAAACCCAGTGCCAGGTCGGACCGGGAGACTGCGAGGAAATCGGAGGCCATCGAGACATTGCCGGTCATGTTGGCTGAGAAATAGCGGTAGCCAAGGTAACCGGCACTGTTCACGCCGCCTGCGACGAACGCCAGAATTGAAGCCAGCATCAGGTCTGTTGCCGGAGTCCTCTTGTCGCCTTCTTGGATGAGCATTTCGATTTTACATTGCTATGGATGCGGTGGGGAACGAACCGCGTGTCGTTCCTGTAGGGCAGGATGCAACGCCGAAGCGCGAGAGTCGATGGGGGCGTCCATCTGCGTGACGGTTTGCATCATGTATGAGCGAACAGAAGCTCGGCCTCCAGCCCGCTACCGGCTTCCCGGTTCCGCAGCGCAAAGCTGATGCGATAGACATCGACGATTTCACGAACGATGGAGAGACCGAAGCCCGAGCCGGGTGATGCCGTGTCGAGACGCCAGCCTCGGCGGGTGAGATTGCCGAGTTCCTGCTCCGGCACGCCTGGGCCATCGTCCGAGATTGTGAGATGCAAGCTGGTTCCATCGCGCCACCAGCGGACGTGGATCTCGGCCTTTGCCCATTTGACGGCATTTTCGAGCAGGTTGCCGATGAATTCGCGAAAGTCGGCTGGGTCCATGGGCACGGTCTCAGTGCTTGGGCCGTCGATCTCGAACCGCAGCCGCTCGCCGGAAGGGGAGCGCTTGAGGATGCGCACGAGCTCGCCAACGATCGTCGCCACGTCGGCGTCCGCGCGCCGCAGTTCCGCGCTGGCGCTGATGCGCGCGAGCGCCAGCTCGCGTTCCACATGGTTGCGCATGACGGAGGCCAGGTGCTCCAGCTCGTCCGCCATGGCCGCATCGCCCTTGTCCCGCAGGGTCAGGGCGTCGTTCGAGAGCACCGTCAGCGGCGTGCGCAGGCCGTGGGCGAGGTCGGCCGCGCGCTTCCTCGCCTTGCCCATCATCGCTTCCTGCGTATCCAGAAGCGCATTGACAGCTTCGACGGTGCTCTGGAATTCGCTGGGATAGGGGCCGGTCAACTGGCTGGCACGCCGCTCGCGGATGCGCACGATCCCTTCGTTCAGCGCCGCCAGCGGCCGCAGCCCGAGGGTGAGCTGCAGGATCGACGCGACGACGAGGAAGACGCCGAGCCCGGCGACGGCCGGCAGGATGTCGCGGATGAAAGCGGTCCTGGCCTCCTCCAGCGTACGCGCGTCGATGGCAGCCGCGATGCGCAGCGCGCGTGTCCCCTCTGGTGCGGCGACCCGCACGAGCCGTTCGAGGACGATCAGCGAACTTCCGGCCGGGCCGGGCAGCAGGTAGCGATGGACCGCGCCCTCGGCGTGCTGGTCCGCAGGCAAGGCGAGGGCCGTGTCGAACAGCGAGAGCGAACGGATGGTCTGCCCCCGCGCATCGTCGACGATCTGCCAGTAGAGCCCGCCATAGGGCGTGGCGAAGCGTTGGTCGAGCGGACTTTCCGGGCGCTGGAGCGCGCCGTCGGCGGCAAAGGACAGCGCGCCGGCCAGCGTATTGATATGACTGGTCAACTCCGCATCGATGCGGCTGCGGATGTTGCTGGAGAAGAGCGACACCAGCAAGGTGACGGTCAGTGTCAGCGCGAGGCTCACGGTCAACGCGGAAATCAGCAGGAGGCGGCTGCGAATGGAGGTTGGCCATCTCATGCGGCGGCGATCCGGTAGCCGTACCCGCGGCGCGTCTCGATGAAGGTCTTGCCCAGCTTGCGCCGCAGCCGGCCGATCAGCACCTCGACCGAATTGCTGTCGCGGTCGAAATCCTGGGCGTAAAGCTGTTCGGTCAGCTCCTGCTGGCTGACATGGCGCTCGCGGTTCTGGAGCAGATGGTGCAGGCAGCGATATTCGAGCGGCGTCAGGTCGACCGGCCGGTCCCCAAGCGTCACCGATTTAACGCGCGGGTCCAGGCGTAGGTCGCCGGCGCTGAGCACCGGGCTCGGCTCGCCAGCATAGCGGCGCAGGATGGCGCGCAGGCGGGCGAGGACCTCCGCGATCTGGAAGGGCTTGGCGAGGTAGTCGTCCGCCCCGGCATCGATGCCTTCCACGCGCTCTTCCCAGTTGCCGCGCGCCGTCAGGATGAGGACGGGGAAGCGGCGCCCGTCCTTGCGCCAGCGCTTCAGGATCGTCATGCCGTCCATGGAAGGCAGGCCGAGATCGAGGATGGCGGCGGCGAAATCTTCGCTCTCACCGCGATACCAGCCGTCTTCGCCGTCGCGGGCATGGTCCACGACATAACCCGCCCGCTCCAGATGGGCGATGAGATCGCGGGCGATCAGCCGGTCGTCTTCGACGAGCAGGATGCGCATCATTCGTTCTCGACTTCGAGGATCGTGCCGCTCGCCGCATCCATCTCGATTTCGACGAGCTGCCCCTCGGGCGACAGGACTTTGAATTTATAGAGGAAGCGCCCGTGTTTCCGACGCGGTTCCACGCGCACGATATCGCCCTTGAATCGCTGGCGCACGATCTCGCGCAATTCGGCGAAAGGTTTGATCGTGCCACTCTCGACCGCTTCCTGGACGGCGTCGAGGGTGCGGCCGTCCGCGTCGTCGCCGTCATCGTCCGCATGGGCGATCGCGCTGGCCAACAGGAGCCCGGCAAGGGAAAGGGCGGCTATGGGCATGAGGAGGATACGCATGATCGAAGCCTAGCACGGCGAGGCTGAAATTTTGCTGACATTTCTCGTCAGCCATCGCTCAGCCACGGTTGCCTACGGTGCGTCCAGCGTCGGGGCAGGGTGCTCCGGCCGGCCACAAGGAGAAATCCCATGAAGACATTCCTTCTCGCAACCGCCCTTCTCAGCCTGTTCGCCGCCGGTGCGGCCCGTGCCGAAGATGAAGGCAAAGGTTGCAACGTGCCGAAGGACAAGTGGATGACCGAGGACGCCATGAAGGACAAGGCCAAGGCGATGGGCCTCGACGTCCGGCGGGTGAAGGTCGAGAACGGCTGCTACGAGGTCTATGCGATCGACGCCAAGGGCGCCAAGGTCGAAACGATCTTCAATCCGCAGACCGGCGAGCCGGTCGGCTCGGAAGGAGCGGAATGATGGCGCCGCTCTCCCGAACCAGCGGGGCGGGGGAAAGCGTCAAGGTGTGGGACCCGCTCGTGCGGGTCTTTCACTGGTTGCTGGTCTGCCTCTTCGTTTTTTCCTTCGTCACCGGCGACGAATGGAAGAAGGCCCATATCCTGTCTGGCTATGCCATCGCCGGGCTGATCGCCTTGCGCCTGATCTGGGGGCTGCTGGGGCCGCATCATGCCCGCTTCGCCAACTTCCTCTATGTCCCAACGACGATTCTCGCGTTCCTCCGCGACAGCCTCGCCCTGCGCGCCAAGCGGTATCTTGGCCACAATCCCGCCGGGGGCGCGATGGTCGTCCTGCTGCTCGTTGCGGTGTCGGGCATCGTGACCACCGGCTACATGATGACCACGGATGCCTATTGGGGTGTCGGGTGGGTGGAGGATACGCATAAGCTCCTCGTCTATTCGACCATCGGGCTGATTGCCCTGCACATCGCCGGCGTCGTCCTCGCCAGCGTCGAGCACCGGGAAAACCTCGTGCGCGCCATGGTGACGGGAAGAAAGCGCCGCGAAGGTTGATGTGCGGCTGTCTATATGGCATGTATTTAGAATTATTCTAAATACATGCCTGACGTCATCATGCAACCACAGTCGATCTGCTGAAATCCGGAGATGCCATGCGCGCCGTTCACAAGGAAAGCCACCTCATCGAACGTATCGGCTGGCTCCGCGCGGCGGTGCTGGGCGCCAATGACGGGCTGATCTCGACGTCGAGCCTCATCGTCGGTGTCGCGGCGGCGACCGCTGCATCGCAGGAAATCCTCGTCGCCGGTGTCGCCGGGCTGGTAGCAGGTGCGATGTCGATGGCGGCGGGAGAATATGTCTCCGTCAGCTCTCAGGCCGATACGGAACAGGCCGACATGGCGCGCGAGCGCCACGAGCTGGCCACCCAGCCGGAGGCGGAGCTGGCCGAGCTTGCCGCGATCTACGAGCAGCGCGGCGTCGCGCCGGATCTTGCCCGCCAGGTCGCCGAACAAATGATGGCGAAGGACGCCTTCGAAGCCCATGCACGGGACGAACTCGGCCTGTCGAGCCACGTAATGGCGCAGCCTGTCCAGGCGGCGCTGACGTCGGCGGTGACCTTCGCGACGGGCGCGGCCCTGCCGCTGGCGGTCGCCCTGCTCGCGCCGGCGGGGACCGCCGTCTGGGCCGTATCCATTGCCTGTCTCATCGGACTTGCCGTCCTCGGCGCGATCGGCGCGCGTGCTGGCGGCGCGGGCATCTGGAAGCCGACCGCCCGGGTCATCTTCTGGGGCGCGGTCGCCATGGCGTCGACCGCGGCCATCGGCGCGCTTGTCGGCCGGGCGGTCTGATCATGAAGCGCCTGTCGTTCGACAGGCTGGCGCCCACGTCGCCCTCACGCAGATGGAACGCCAAGTGGCGAAGGAATAGCCGAACACATTCGCTCGATGAAGGGCGAGGTGTTAGCCGAGACCAGCATAAGGGCGGTCGTCGAGAAGTCACGTGATCTCAAGGGCAAGTAATGTCATCGTCGTGGCCCGCCGATGACGGCGACCGCGCGTGAGCTCATGCCAACTACCGCGTAGCCTGCGAGCTCAGGGTGGCGTGTCCAAGATATGGCGCAGCTAACGATAATAGCCTTCCGATCAGAGCACCCATCAAAACTGAAGCAAAGAATAGGCCGCCGCGGAAACCGAAGCTGATCGAGATCGCGGATGTAGCCGCCTTCAGCACGAGCAATTCGAGAAGCGCAAGGTCAGGTACATCGGTTTCCAGGTTCAGGTGCAGGGCACGGTGGCCGTCAGGGAATGCCTTGTGTCATGTGTTTTGCCGACGGTCGAGCATAGCCCGCGGGCCTCAATTCAAGTGCATGTCATCGACGGATTTAGACCTCCGCCGTTGCCTTTCAAAGCTCTTTTGGCCGCAGGTGAGGAAAGTGATGCAGGTCAGATGGCCAACTGCTCGTGGGCTTTTAAGAGAATGTATCCTGCCACGACGAAGATGAGCAGCGCAAAGACAGTGTTGAGTGCGCCCTTTCTGGCTGCGAGTTTGCGCGCGGCAAGGGCGCCCAGCAAGCCGCCGACAATGCCGCCACCGATAAAGACAATGGCGAGTCCCCAGTCAACCAGGCCGGAATAGGCATAGTTAAGGGACGTCGTCAGGCCGAAGGCGGTGACGGCGAGGAGCGAGGAGCCGACGGCGAAGAGGATGGGCATGCCGGTCGCGGCGATAAGGCCAGGCACGATGAGAAAGCCGCCGCCGATACCGAAGAAGCCGGAAAAGGCTCCGGTCAGTCCGCCGATGGCGATCACCTTCGGGGCGTTCTCGCGGGCGCACTGCGCATTGGGGTCACCCTCCGCGCCGCGCCTTTTGAACATAAGCGCACCGACGACGAGCATGAGCAAGGCGAACAGGATCAGCAGGTGCTGCCCATCGACCATCTTGCCGATGGAGGAGCCGACAAACGCGCCGGCGATTCCAGCGAGGCTGTAGAGACTCGCGCAGCGCCATTTGACATTGCCGAAGCGGGCATGTCCGAGAAGGTTGGCAAACGCGTTGACCGCGACTGCGAAGGCGCTGGTGCCGATGGCGAGATGCGGGTTGGGAACGCCGACCATATAGACCATAAGGGGCACGGCGAGAATGGAGCCACCCCCGCCGAACAGGCCGAGGGTAAAGCCGACAAGTCCGCCAGACAGCGCGCCGAGGCCGTATTGAATGGGTTCCAGAAGCATGGCGCACCTTTCGCCGCGCGTTCAGGCGGCCTTGGTTCGGTGTGGTCGAAAAGCGTGCAAAGCGATGACACTGTTTGCGGATTATCGGATCACCGCTGCGGGGCGGCCGAGCGTCAGGCGATAGAGGATCATGCCGGCAAACATGGCTGCGACGAATAGGGCAGCCTCCCAGCGGCCCGTTGTCAGGGCCGCAATGGCAGGGCCGGGGCAAAGGCCGACCAGTCCCCAGCCAAGTCCGAACAGGACCGCGCCGCCGACCAGCGCCCGATCTACGCGGCCATGTTCTGGAACGTAGAATCGGTCGTCGAAGGCCGGCGCATTTCGCCGCTTCCGGATCAGGTAGGCGAAAGAGGAAGGGATCAGCGCGCCACCCATGACAAAAGCGAGCGAGGGGTCCCACTCGCCGGTGATATCAAGGAAGGCGAGGACGCGGGCAGGATTGATCATGTCCGACACGACGAGCCCCGCGCCGAAGAGGAGGCCGCACAGGATCGCAGCAAGGGTTCTGGCGAACATCAGACGATGCCTCCTAAGACATGGCGGACGGCGATAACCGTGAGGGCGGCGACGATCATGAAGGCCGATGTGGCGACCAGCGAGCGTTTCGACAGGCGTGCAAGGCCGCAGACGCCGTGACCGCTCGTGCAGCCGGAGCCGAGGCGCGTGCCGAAGCCGACGAGAAGACCGGCGGCAACGAGCAGCGGCGTCGGCGCGGTGAGGGTGATCTCGGCTTGCCGGAGGAAGGTCGAGGCAAGTGCCGCGCCAGCCAGAATGCCGCCGAGGAAGCCAAGGCCCAGTGTGCTGATGCCGGTGCCCGTGAGGCCGGCGGCCGATGCCGCAAGGCCCGAAATCCCGGCGATGCGGCCGGTCGTCAGCAGATAGAGGCCGGCCGAAAGGCCGATCAGCAGGCCGCCGGAAAGCGGCCAGAGGATGTTGAGGTCGGTCATGGGGTCACAGGACGTTGAGAGGGATCTTGAGATACTGCACGCCGTTGTCTTCGGTGGGCGGAAGCTGGCCGCCGCGCATATTGACCTGCACGGACGGCAGGATCAGCTTCGGCATGGCGAGCGTCGCGTCGCGCGCGGTACGCATCGTGTAGAAGTCGTCCTCGCTCACGCCCTCGCGGACATGGACATTGCCGGTCCGTTCTGCGCCGACTGTGGTCTCCCAGGCGTAGTGATCGCGGCCGGGCGCCTTGTAGTCGTGGCACAGGAACATGCGTGCTTCATCTGGAAGCTTCATCAGGCGCCGGATCGAACGGTGGAGCTGGCGTGCGTCGCCGCCGGGGAAATCGCAGCGCGCTGTACCGTAGTCCGGCATGAACAGCGTGTCGCCGGGGAAGACGGCATCGCCGATTACATAGGCCAGACAGGCGGGGGTGTGGCCAGGGACGTGCAGCACCGCTGCCTCTAGACTGCCGATCGAAAAGCGGTCGCCGTCGTTGAAAAGCTGGTCGAATTGGCTGCCGTCCCGCTGGAATTCGGTGCCGGCGTTGAAGATCTTTCCGAAGACCTGCTGCACGCGGACGATTTCGCGCCCGATGGCAATTTGGCCGCCGAGTTCGGCCTGCAGCAGCGGCGCGGCGGAAAGGTGATCTGCATGGGCGTGGGTCTCGAGCAGCCAGTGCACTTCGAGACTTTCGGATTTTATGTAATCGATGAGCGCCTGGGCGGAAGCGCTCGTGGTACGGCCCGAGGCCGGATCGTAGTCGAGCACGCTGTCGATGATGGCGCAAGCATTGGACTGCGGATCGCGCACGACATGGCTGATCGTGTAGGTCTGCTCATCGAAGAACGATTTTATGACAGGGCGTTTTGTCGGATTCGCGAGGCCCGCTGCGACGATGGCGCGGGCGTGATCGAGGGGGAGATCTGAAACGGTGGTTGGCATGGCTCGGGTTCTCCGTGGAGGGTGATTAATAGATATATATTTACTGTAATTATGCAAGTATGTATTTTGTGGAAATCGAAACCGGCAGCCGTTATCACGGACGCCCGGCCTGCAACCAGGAATGCTATTATGACGGAAACCAACACCAACTCAGCCCGCCCGCCGCGTATCGACGAGGCTGCGCCCAGATTCGCCGCGCGGTCCACGGCAGGCCCCATCACGCTGTCGGCCTTCCGCGGGCGCTGGCTGGTGTTCTTCTCGCACCCAGCGGACTTTACGCCGGTCTGCACCAGCGAATTCATTGCACTCGCGCGCGCGACGCCGGAGTTCGAGAAGCTCGACTGCGCTCTGCTCGGGCTTTCCGTGGATAGCCTCTATTCCCACATCGCCTGGCTACGAGACATCGAGACGCGCTTCGGCGTGAAGGTCACCTTCCCGCTCGTGGAGGACAGCGCGATGGTGATCGCGCAGGCCTACGGCATGATCGACGGGACCGCGCAAAGCAGCGCGACCGTCAGGGCAACCTATGTCATCGACCCGGACGGCATCGTGCGCGCGATCGTCTGGTATCCGATGAATGTCGGGCGCTCGGTCGATGAGCTTCTGCGCCTCGTTGCGGCCCTTCAAACGGCAGAGCGCGAGGACGCCTCGACGCCCGAAGGGTGGCGACCAGGCGAGGCTCTTCTTGAGCAGGTACCCCTTGCCAACGAGGACGATGGCGCTCTGCGTGAGGGAGAAGCCTGGTATTATCGGGAGAAGCGGGCATGAGTGGGGGAGCGAGCGTTTCGCTGGAAACGATGATCGCCAAGGCGCCGGAAGCGGCAGATTTCATGCGCCAGTTCAGCAACGCCAATCGTCTCATGCTGCTATGTCAGATCGCACGCGAGGAAAGCTCGGTCAGTGACATTCAAGAGGCGCTTGGCATCAAGCAGCCGGCGCTGTCACAGCAATTGGCGGAGCTTCGGCAGGCCGGCCTTGTCAAGACACGCCGGGAATCGCGTCAGATCTACTATTCCATCGCCGATGGCCGTGCTGAGGCGGTTATGGGATTGCTGTTTGAGCTATTCTGCGGCAGTGGGGCTCCCTCATCCGCCGGGCTCGCGGAACAGCGAGACGGCGCGCCTGCCCCGGATGTGCGCGGAGATGCGGCTCATTTCGCCCGCATTGTTATTTCGGAATAGCTTGTTGGGTTGTCGAGGGCGAACAGTCAATCTGTCCTAGACCGGGTCGCATGGCGGCGGGTTGAGGCGTGAAGCCAGGCGGTCTTCTTCATGCGGCCGAGAGCGGTACGGCAACAGGCTGGTTCGGTCCATACCTTCTAGCTCGACATGAATCGGTTTCGGCCGCTCTCATCGAGAAGAAAGCGGGTGATCCCGCCAAATACCAACTCTCTCAGGCGACTATGTCCATATGCGCCCGACACTATTAGATCCGCACCGCTTTGATCGACAAATTGCAGCAAGCCGATCGTCTCATCCGCGCTTTTGGAGATATGGGATCTGGCTCTCACGTTGTGGTGGGTGAGGTACGAGACAACGTCCGCATTGCTCTTTCGCAGCGAAGCGTCGGGCTCGGAGCTGACCGAAACGACGATCACGTCCTGAGCCAAGGAAAGCAAAGGAATGGCATCGGCTACGGCACGCCGCGCCTCGCGTGTGTCCTTCCAGCAGACCACGATCTTGCCTGACGCTATCGGTTCTGCGGCGCGGCGCGCTACCAGCACAGGACGGCCGGCGCGCAATGTGACATCGGCCGGGTCAGCAGTTCTATATGAATCCCCTGAATGCGCGCCTTCTACTGCAGTCATGAAAATCAGGTCGGCAGCGCGGGCAGCTTCAACAATTGCCTCGGTGGGCGCGCTAATCTCCGCACGCCATTCGAGTTCGACCCTATCGGCCGCCGCGGCACGAAACTCTTGATGGACCTGCTCCATGCGATCTTCAAGGTCCTTGTAAATCCGCTGTGTCGCGCTGGTTGCCGCATAGCTGGCCGCTTGCATGGCAAGGGGAGAAACAAGGGGCTGGGCAGCACACACACCAATCAGCCGCGCACCCACCTGCGATGCCAGATTGACTGCAGCATTTGTGATCGGCTTGACTGGTCGATCGATGTCCAGGTTCACGAGGATGGTACGATAGTTCACGGCTCTCGCCTCCGCCGACAGTAGGAATATCATGAGACTAGCGTCGAGCGCGCCCCGCGCGTTGACTCCGGTCAAGTGGAGCCGATTCGGAATTCTCTTTTGACGCAGATCATCGCAGCACGAAGGCGCCGGGAGCAATCTCTCCTTCATCGCAAGACCATTCTGGTGAAGGAGCTCAGAAATGTCGTTCAGGACCATACTCTCGCTCATCGGCACGACACATACCGAGGCAGATATCGACAAGGCCGTAACGCTGACGGCAGAAATCGACGCACATCTCTCCGTCATGGCGCTGAGAACGGCGATAACGCCGTTCGGGGCCGACTACCCGGCCGCGGCCGCCTGGCTGAGCGAGCGCCGAAGGGAAATCGACGAGGTAGTCGATGCTCGACGCATTGCTGATGAGCGCTGCAGGAAAGGTGGTGTATCGTTCGAGGTCGACCATATCTACGACGATCGCTTCATTATCGAGAGCAATATCGGCACGCGGGCAATGTATGCGGACGTGGTCGTCGCCGGTGAAGGTGTCCGCTCAGACACCGAGCTTCGCAAGGCTGCAATCGCGGCGACGGCGTTCAATGCCGGTACGCCTCTGCTCTTAACGCCTAAAGCAGGGTCTGCGACCCTGAAGCCGAAGAACGTTCTTCTGGCCTGGAATTCGAGTCCGCAGGCGGCCAGCGCCGCAAAAGCCGCTATCGAGATGCTTAAAGGCGCCGATACGGTCCGTCTCGTCGTCGTCGATCCGGATTCGTCGTACTTCGAGAATGGTGGAGAGCCGGGCGCCGACATGGCGGCGTTCCTGTCGCGCCATGGGGCAAAGGTCGTGGTTGAGCAGATCGCGAGCGGCCAGCGGCCGACGGAAGACGTCATTCGCCAACATGCGCTCGAACTCGGCTGCGACATGATCGTCATGGGGGCCTATGGCCATTCACGTCTGCGCGAACGTATCTTTGGCGGTGTCACCGCTTCGATCCTCGAGGCTTGCGACGTGCCTGTCTTCATGGTGCGGTGAGACCCGGAGCGCCCCAATGCTCATATCACTTCGGGGCGCATCCCTGGTCCCGCACCGTTCAGGCATCTGTCAGGATGGCACCTTACTGCCAGATGCATTTCCAGCAAAAGGAAGCCGATATGAACATCCGTCGCAATATCTTCGCCGCGCTTTCTATTGTCGCAATCACTTCGCCTGCATGGGCCTCCAATACCGTCAAGGTCATCGAAAGCGGGGAGGGCGGTGGTCCGATGACCATCACGCTCGACCGTCCCTTGATAAAGGCCGGGGATACAACTTTCGTGGTGCACAACGATGCGGTGACGGAAGAGCATGAAATGGTCCTGGTCAAGCTGAAGTCGGCCGATCAGAAGATCGATGTCGTCGCCTCCAAGCATCGGGTGGACGAGAAGAACTTGAAGAGTCTCGGCGAAGTGGCGGATCTGAAACCGGGCAAGGACGGCAAGCTGAAGGCGAAACTTGCTCCGGGTTCCTATCTTCTGTTCTGCAACATCAAGGGCCACTACGAGGCGGGGATGCACAGTCTGCTGACGGTGACGAAGTGACTGCATCCTTCTGAAGCCGCTACACGAAAGAAGGCGAACCACGTCTATGGCTACGACCGCATCGCTCTCGTTTTCCCTCTCCCAGCGCATCCTGCATTGGCTCACCGCGGGGCTCGTCTTCTTCAACCTTTTGCTCCCGGACGGCATGAATGCCTGGAACAGGAGCATGAAGCAAACCGGTGCGGCGAGCGCCGAACAGGTCGCAGGCGCTAATATTCACGCCTATGCCGGCATCGCGATCCTTGCTCTTGTCGCTATTCGCCTTCTGCTCCGGCACATCCAGGGCGTGCCGACTGCGCCATCTGAGGAGCCACAGATGTTCAAGTTGGTTGCGAAGGTTTCCGAATGGACCCTTTACCTTCTTCTTGTCGCAATGCCGGTTACTGGCGCCGCTGCCTATTACCTCGGGTACGAGGGCGCAGGCGACCTCCATGCCGATGTTCTCAAGGCCGTGTTGTGGGTTGTTGTCGGCCTTCATGTCCTCGGTGCGCTGACGCATCAGTTCTATTGGAAGACGAATGTGCTTCGGCGAATGACGATGGGCTGATCGTCCTTTCCTACGCCCGGCGGCCACGCCGTCGAGCGCTTTGCTATATGCCGGCGATGATGGTGTGAACGGCAAACGCTGCCGCGCCGGTGGTGGTTGCGGCCAAAAGACCTGAGCTACCGAAGCGCGAGACGAGAACAGCGCTTGCAATGGCGGCTGCCGCGAAGATCAGGAGCGGACCGATCCCGAAGGGATTGCTGGCCGGTACGTCCGCGAAGGGCTTGTCCTGCCGCCAATGGAAAATTGCGAGCGCAGACCCGGCGAAGATGGTCGCTACCGTGGCTGCGGCCAAGCCGATGGCAACAATTGCTGCCGGATCGATATCAGGACCAGCCCCATCACGCGCAGGATGGACACCGCTGCGCCGAGGGCCGCAGCGCCGGCCAACGGAAGCGGATCGGCAGAGCGTTTTGCGGTTCGCGCGAGAACCATGGTGACGGCGGTGGACGAGACGAGGGAGCCGGCAATCGCACTCAGCACGAAGCCCTTCCTCGCTCCGAAGATTCTGACGGCGATGTAGCCGATGAACGAGAGGCTTGCGGTCAGAACTGTGAAGAACCAAACCTTCCAAGGATTAAGGCCTCCCCACGGGTCGACGGTTTCGTTCGGCAGGATCGGCAGGACCACCGCCGTCATGACGGCAAGCATCAACGCAGAGCGCAGTTCCATCCAGGTCAGGCGCTTCAGGAAGCTATGCAGGACGTTTCGACTTGCAAGCATGGCTGCAAGGGCTGCGCCGCCCGCTGCCGCTGCTTGCGCATCGCCGGTGACCGCCATGCCGCCGAGCGCCAGAACGCCTAGGCCCGCCATGACGGTGGTGACACTATAATCGGAATCCGAACGCGCCTCGCGCAGCTTGAACACGCCTAGCGTGACGGCGAAGCTCAGGAAACCGATTGCAAACACCATCGGAGAGTTGAGGATTTGAGCGAGGACCGCCAGCACGCCGCCAAGAAGTCCCGATATCCCGAACGTGCGCATGCCGGCGGTTCTGCTGCCCTCGGGCGCCTCCCGCTCCTGCCAGCCACGTTCGAGCCCGACCAAAAGACCAATCGATAGCGCGAGACCCAATCTGGCTATGAGCGTATCCATTTGCAAAACCACCACGAATGAACCAGCCGGCCAAGTCTCGGTGGTCGCTTATTTCATTGTAGAGAAATCCTCGCTCCCGGAATTGATCTTGCGCAAGGCGAGTGCGCCCGTCGTTGGGCTTACTCTCTTCGCATTCTGCCGATAGGAGTAGGGAACGTGTCACAAGTGGACAAAGGCCTTTGGCAACGACATTCGAGCGTGATCCTGGTCGCTATTGCCGCTGGCGGGTTGGTGATCGGCTTGGTCTTGTCGTGGCAAGCCGCTCGCTACTCTCATTTTGTCTGGGGTGCGGCGACGCTGGCCGTCCTTACCAGTTTGCTTCTCCAGGTTTTCAGTGCATTGCGCCGGGGCGATGTCGGGCTCGATATCGTTGCGGCGCTTTCCATGTCTGCGGCGATCGCGTTCGGCGAGCCGCTTGCCGGAAACGTCGTCGGCTTGATGTACGCGGGCGGCCAGTTGCTGGAATCTTTTGCGGAAGGGCGCGCGCGTCGGGAGATGACGGCTCTGATGGGGCGCGTCTCGCATTTTGCGATGCGCCACGGCGCTTCCGGGCTCGAAGAAGTCGCGATCTCCCAGATCCAGTCAGGCGACCGGCTGCTGATCCGACAGGGCGAGGTGCTGCCGGTGGACGGCATCGTTTCCGGCAACGGCGCCGCACTGGACATGGCGGCCTTGACGGGAGAGCCCCTGCCGCAGCCCGCTCCCCCTGGAACCGAAGCGCTCAGCGGCTCGACCTGCGTGGGCGCGGCCTTCGATCTTGTCGCCAACCGGACGGCTGCCGAAAGCACCTATGCCGGGATCGTCCGGCTGGTCGAGACAGCGCAGGCAAGCAGGGCGCCCATGGTCCGCATGGCCGACCGTTTCGCGATGGGCTTCCTGGTCCTGACCCTTATCATCGCGGGCGCCGCCTGGTATTTTTCGCAGGAACCGATCCGTGCGCTCGCCGTCCTTGTCGTCGCAACGCCCTGTCCGCTGATCCTTGCGGTTCCCGTCGCCATCATTTCCGGCATGTCGAAGGCGGCGGGCATCGGCGTTCTCGTGAAGAACGGCGGCATGCTCGAAATGCTGGCGCGGGTGCAGACGGCGGTTCTCGACAAAACCGGCACACTCACCCATGGCCAGGCAGCGGTGGTCGATATCAGGACGACATCGCCCTTTAGGGCGGAAGCCGTGCTGGAGGCGGCCGCAAGCCTCGATCAGGCTTCCGGCCATGTCGTCGCCTCTGCGCTGATCCGCGCCGCAACGGAAAGGGGCCTGTCTCTTTCGAAGCCGGAGGGTGTGCGGGAGGTGCCCGGCACCGGCATCGAAGGCTATGTCGACGGCCGGCGGATTGTTGTTGGCGGGAGTGGCTTCGTGCAGCGCACGTCCGGTTGCGAAGATCCGCATAGCTTGATCTCGCCGGAGATGCGGGCGTCTATGACCGTGGCTGTCGCCATCGATGGAGTGCTTGCGGGCATGATCGTTCTCAAGGATCGGGTCCGCATGGATGCGCTGCCGGTTCTGGACGATCTCCGTGCGGCCGGTATCCGCAAGCTCGTTCTGGCGTCCGGCGATCGCACGGAGATCACGCAGTCCGTGGGCAAGGCGCTTGGCATGGACAGCGTCCTCGGCGATCTGACGCCGGAAGCCAAGGTCGATGCGGTCAGAAGGGAGACCGGCAATGGCCCGGTCATGATGGTCGGCGATGGCGTCAACGATGCGCCTGCGCTCGCGGCGGCCGATATCGGTGTCGCCATGGGCGCGCGCGGTACGGCCTCGTCGTCGGAGGTCGCCGGTGTCGTGCTTCTTGTCGACGAGCTTGCGCCACTCGCCAAGGCGATCGCCATTGCGCGCCGAAGCCGCCGGATCGCACTGCAGAGCGTATCGGTGGGGCTTACGCTCTCGGTCGGGGCGATGGTCGCGGCGGCATTCGGATATCTCCAGCCGGTCGAAGGTGCGATCCTTCAGGAGGCGATCGACGTGGCCGTGATCCTCAATGCGTTGAGGGCCCTTCGGTGATGAGAGGCCAGAATGTCCGGCTGGGCTTCTCAGTGTGACACGTTGCCTGTTTCGCTCACGGCTTCACGCCCGCTCATCGCAAGAATCTCGAGTTCAAAGAAGACGTGAGGTGAGGTGGCGGCGACGGGTTGCGCCCGGGGCTTGAATGCGCCTGGCTCCCACCAGTCGAAGTCCCTTGCGAGGAGCGCCCAGGCTTTCAGGCGCTCCCCGTGCAGTTCTTCAGTATCGGGAAGCTCATGGAACAGGGCGTCAACGATGACGCTCTTCCATTTATGCCGCGTTTCCAAAGCGTCGACGAGCAGACATGCGCGAGGATTGGCGTGCAGGATGTCAAGCTTCTTGCCGGGCATCGAGAATGCAAAAAGCCGGCTTGCCGAATAGGCATAGCAAATCGGGACGACGTAAGGACTGTCGTTTTCGGCGCAAGCCAGTCGCGCCAGCCGCTGAGCCGCAATCGTCGCTGCGCATTCGTTATGGGTCATTTCGCGGATCATCATCGGAGTTCCTCCTCGATCCGTGGGCGAATCCGTGTCACTTTCGTCCTCTTCTGCTCCCGGCACATTGACGCAAGGCAAATGAACGGACGTCCTTGCCTTTCTGCGGGATTGACAGGGCACTACGACGACGGCCGGCGGCGGCGGTCATTTCCCTGTGCTCCCCAGCAGCGAGACGGTTTCCTCGGCGATCACCTGTTCCTCGTCGGTGGGGATGACGAAGGCGGCGGTGCGGCTTTCCGCTGTACTAATGAGCATCGCGTTTACGGCATTGGCGGCGGGGTCGAGGTCGAGGCCGAGCCAGCCTAGCCGGTCGCAGACGCCGGCCCGCACCGCCGGCTGGTTCTCGCCGACGCCGGCCGTGAAGACGATGGCGTCGAGACCGCTGAGCGATGCGGCCAGCCGCGCGACCTCCCCGGCGATGCGCAAGGTGAAGAGATCGATCGCCTCCTTTGCTTCCGGTGCATCGCTGTCCAGAAGGTCGCGGCTGTCGGCGCTGATGCCGGAAACCCCGAGAAGCCCGGATTTATGGTAGAGGAGGTCTTCCATCTCGCGCAGCGCCAGTCCCTCCTGCCCGAGGAGATGCAGCACCACGCCCGGGTCGAGCGCGCCGCAGCGCGTCGCCATGGGAATGCCGTCGAGGGTCGAAAAGCCCATGCTGGTGTCGCGGCTGATCCCCTTGTCGAGGCCGCACAGGCTCGCGCCGCTGCCGAGATGGGCAACTACGACCCTGCCGCTGACCTTTTCCGGCGCGAGGCGGGCGAGTTCGCCGGCGATATATTTGTAGGAGAGGCCGTGGAAGCCATATCGCTTGATGCCCCGGTCATGGAGGGCGCGCGGGATAGCGAAGCGGCGCACCAGCGCGTCGTTCGTGCGGTGGAAGGCGGTGTCGAAGGAGGCGACCTGCGGCAGGTCCGGCAGCACGTTGCCGATGGCGCGGACAAGGCGCAGGCTCTGCGGCTGGTGGAGCGGTGCCAGTACCGTCAGCGCGTCGATGGCCGCGATGCTCTCGTCGTCGAGACGAACGGGGCCGTCGAACCCGTCGCCGCCATGCACGACGCGGTGCCCGACCGCCGTCACCTCGCCAAGGTCGAAATGGCGGCCGAGGATGGCGAAGGTCTCCGACAGGATGCCGCTGAGGTCTTCGCCCGGCCGAGCATCCAACGCGGCTCCGATCCGATGCTCGCCCTCGCTCACCCGCAAGGTCAAGGGATCGTGGCGGAAATCGATTACGCCCCGGGCGAGCCGGATGGGAGCGCCCGAGCGAAGTGCAAACAGGCCGATCTTCACGGTGGAGGAGCCAGCATTGAAGGTCAGCAGGGTCTTCATACGGGCAGTCCCTCCGTCGGATGGGGCGCCGCGACCATCTTGGCGAGCGCCGCCGAGGCGATGCGGGCCGAGAGCGGATCGGCGCGGCTTGTCAGCACGATGGGCACCCGCGCGCCGAGCACGAGGCCGGCCGCCGTCGCGCCGGCGAAATAGATGAGTTGCTTGGCCAGCATGTTGCCGGCTTCCAGATCCGGCACGAGCAGGATGTCGGCCTCGCCCGCGACAGGGGAGACGATACCCTTGGTGCGGGCGGCGTCCACGCTGATGGCATTGTCGAAAGCGAGCGGTCCGTCAACGCTCGCGCCTGTGATCTGCCCGCGCGCGGACATCACGGTCAGCGCTGCGGCATCGAGCGTCGCCGGCATCTTGGGGTTCACGGTCTCCACGGCGGCGAGCACCGCCACCTTCGGCTTTTCCATGCCGAGCCGGCGCAGGAGATCGACTGCGTTCTGGCAGATGTCCCGTTTGTGCTCCAGCGTCGGCTGGATGTTGATCGCCGCGTCGGTGACGATGAGCGGCTTGTCGTAGGCCGGGATGTCCATGGCATAGACATGGCTGATGCGCCGCTCGGTGCGAAGGCCGGACGCGGGTGCAACGACGGCGCCGAGAAGTTCGTCCGTATGAAGGCTGCCCTTGACCAGTACCGAAACGCTGCCGGAGACGGCAAGCTCGACGGCGCGGTCTGCCGCGGCGTGGCTGTGCGCGACGGGAACGATCTCGATACCGTCGAGCGAGACCTGCGCGGCCTCGGCGGCGGCGCGGATCTTGGCCTCAGGCCCCACGAGGATCGGTTCCAGCAGGCCGGCCTCGCGCGCTTCCAGCGCGCCGGTGATGGCGGCTGCCGAACAGGGATGCACGACGGCGGCGCGGATTGCCGGAAGGTCGCGCGCCCGCTTCACGAAGGCCTCGTAGCGGTCGTGCCGTCTGAGTGAAATGTCGGGGAGCCGCGTGCGAGGCCACTCGATAGGCGTGTCCGGCGCGATCACCGTTGCCATTCCCTTCAACACCACGTCGCCCGCTCTGTTGGTGCAGACGGTGTCGAGCAGGACGATGCGCTTTTGCGGCTGCTTCTCCTTCACCGTGACGGTAGCGGTGATCGTGTCGCCGGGGGCGACGGGCTTGAGGAAATGGAGTTCCTGGCCGAGATAGATCGTGCCCGGCCCCGGCAGCCGCGTGCCGAGCACGGCGGAAACCAGGGCGGCCGTCCACATGCCGTGGGCGACGACATGGCCGAAGAGGCCGGTCTTCGCGAAGGCGGCGTCGAGATGAGCCGGGTTCTCGTCGCCGGAGACGGCGGCGAACAGATCTATGTCGTCATGGCCGACGAGCCGGACGATCGAGGCGGTATCGCCGGGCTGAATCTGGTTGAAAGTCTTGTTACGCAGAAAGTCATTCATCGGTCCGTCACCTTTGCGTCACCCTATACAGGGCAGTCTCACCCTCCGTTGACGCAGATCAAGTTTCATTGCGCGAAGCCACCTAGAATGAGACCCCGTCGAAACGGGTCTACCAGACCGAGTTTGCCGGAAAATCCTTCGCGGCAGACCTTGAGCCATAGCGATTAGCGTCGCGTTTTTCGGAGTAACCCGATCGGCATGAGCGTTGAAGCCGCAAAACAGGCGGCACGGAGAGAAGACATGGCGAACGATCCTGATGCCGAAGACCTCGCGCTGATCGACCGCTACTGGCGGGCGGCCAACTATCTTTCGGTCGGCCAGATCTATCTGATGGACAATCCGCTGCTGCACGAGCCGCTGAAGGCGGAGCATGTGAAGCCGCGCCTTCTCGGGCACTGGGGCACGACGCCGGGTCTCAATTTCATCTATGCCCATCTCAACCGCATCATCCAGACGCGCGACGCCGATGTCCTCTATATCTGCGGCCCCGGCCACGGCGGGCCGGGCATGGTGGCCAATACTTATCTGGAAGGCACCTATTCGGAAATCTATCCCGAAATCGGCGAGGACGAGGCGGGGCTGAAGGCGCTGTTTCGGCAATTTTCCTTTCCCGGCGGCATCCCGAGCCACGCGGCCCCCGAGACGCCTGGCTCCATCCACGAGGGCGGCGAGCTTGGCTATGCGCTGGTGCATGCCTACGGTGCGGCCTTCGACAATCCGGATCTTGTCGTCGCCTGCGTGGTGGGAGACGGCGAGGCCGAGACCGGCCCGCTCGCCGCGGCCTGGCATTCCAACAAGTTCCTCAATCCCGTCAGCGACGGCACGGTGCTGCCGATCCTCCATCTCAACGGCTACAAGATCGCCAACCCGACCGTGCTGGCGCGCCTGCCGGACGAGGAGCTGGCTCATCTCTTCACCGGCTACGGCTACGACCCGATCTTCGTGGAGGGCCACGAACCGCAGACCATGCACCGCGACATGGCGGCAGCCCTCGACACGGCCTTCGACCGCATCGCGGCCATCCGGGCCGCGGCGAAGGGCGAACCCGCCCGCCGCCCGCGCTGGCCGATGATCGTGCTGCGCAGCCCGAAGGGTTGGACGGGGCCGAAAGAAGTGGATGGCAAAGTGGTCGAAAACCACTGGCGCTCGCATCAGGTGCCCGTCTCCGAGTGCCGCACGAACGCCGCCCACCGCGACATCCTCGAGGCCTGGATGCGCAGCTACGATCCCGAAGACCTCTTCGACGCGGATGGCCGCCTGAAGCCGGAGCTGCGGGCGCTGGCGCCAACGGGCGTGCGGCGCATGGGCGCCACTCCGCACGCCAATGGCGGCGTCCTTCGCAAGGAGCTGCGCACGCCTGACATCGCTGCCTATGCGGTCTCGGTGGAGCGGCCCGGCGCGGCCGAGGCGCAGGCGACGAAGGTACTCGGCGACTACCTGCGCGACGTAATCCGGCTGAACGCGGCGGAGCGCAACTTCCGCGTCTTCGGGCCGGACGAGACGGCCTCCAATCGGCTCTCCAGTGTCTTTGAGGCGACGGACCGGGTGTGGATGGCCGAGAGACTGCCGACGGACGATCATCTCGCGCCGGAAGGCCGTGCCATGGAAGTGCTCAGCGAGCATCTATGCCAGGGCTGGCTGGAGGGCTACCTGCTCACCGGCCGGCACGGCTTCTTTTCCTGCTACGAGGCCTTCGTCCACATCGTCGACTCGATGTTCAACCAGCATGCAAAATGGCTGAAGGTCGCGCGCGAGCTGCCCTGGCGCAAGCCGGTTTCCTCGCTCAACTATCTGATCACCTCCCACGTCTGGCGACAGGACCACAACGGCTTTTCCCGCCAGGATCCGGGCTTCATCGACCTCGTCGCCAACAAAGGGTCGGATATCGTGCGCGTCTACCTGCCGCCGGATGCCAATACGCTTCTGTGGGTCGGCGACCATTGCCTGAGGACCTGGAACCGCATCAACGTCATCGTGGCCGGCAAGCAGCCGGCGCCGCAATGGCTGACGATGGACGAGGCGGCCTCCCATTGCGAGGCCGGACTTGGCATCTGGGACTGGGCGGGCACGGAGGAGGGGCTTGGCCCCGACATCGTGATGGCCTGCGCGGGCGACGTGCCCACCCTGGAGACGCTCGCCGCCGTCGATCTTTTGCGCCTGGCGCTGCCGCACTTGCGCATCCGCGTAGTCAACGTCGTGGACCTGATGGCGTTGCAATCGCCGCAGCATCATCCGCACGGCGTTTCGGACGAGGATTTCGACCGGATCTTTACCCGTGACCGGCCGGTCGTGTTCGCCCATCACGGCTATCCCTATCTCATCCACCGGCTGGTCTACAAACGCGCCAACCATCCGAATTTCCACGTCAGGGGCTTCGTCGAGGAGGGCACCACGACCACGCCCTTCGATATGACGGTGATGAACGAACTCGACCGCTACCACCTCGCCATCGAGGCGATCGGACGCTTGCCGGCTCTTGGCGAGCGAAAACCGGACCTCGTCGCCGCGCTGAAGGCGAAGCTCGACGCGCATCATGCATATGTGCGCGAGCACGGCGAGGACATGCCCGAGATCCACGACTGGAAATGGCCCTATGCGCGGCAATAGGCCGATCCGTGGGCAAAACGGCTCGTGAGGGGAGGAAACCATGCTGTCACTGAAATCGCTCGGCGGTGCCGGAACCGTTACCGGCTCGAAGCATCTGCTCACCCTCGGGGGACACCGCATCCTGATCGATTGCGGCCTTTTTCAGGGGCTGAAGAACCTGCGAGACCTCAACTGGACACCCCTGCCGGTCTCGCCCCGCGATATCGACGCGGTAATCCTGACGCATGCGCATCTCGATCATTGCGGATATCTGCCGCGCTTGGTGCGCGAGGGCTACCGTGGCAAGATCTACGCGACGCCCGCCACCCGCGATGTCGCCGAGCTGATCCTCATGGACAGCGGCCATCTGCAGGAAAAGGACGCGGAATTCCTCAACCGGCACAAGCTGTCGCGCCACCAGCCGGCTCTTCCCCTCTACACGGTCCATGATGCGCAGAACGCCGTGGAGCACTTCTCGACCGTTGAATTCGACCAGACCGTGCGGCTTTCCAATGGCGCGTGGTTCCGGTTCCACCGCGCGGGCCATATTCTCGGCGCGGCATGGGTGGAGATGGCCTGGGGTGGGCAGAGGATCGTCTTTTCCGGCGATATCGGCCGCTACGGTGATCCGCTGATGCCGGACCCGGCCCGGCCGGTCGAGGCAGACTATGTCATGATCGAATCCACTTACGGCAACCGCATTCACGACAAGACCGATCCCGAAGATGCCCTGCGGGCGGTCGTGGAGCGCACGATCAAACGTGGCGGGACGCTCGTCGTTCCAGCCTTCGCCGTCGGGCGCGCGCAGGAATTACTCTATTATTTCTGGAAGCTGAAACAGGCAGGGGTTCTTGGAGACGTCCCCGTGTTCCTCGACAGCCCCATGGCCATCGATGCGACCGGCCTCATGGGCCGGCATCCCGGGGAGCACCGGCTTGATCTCGAAAGATGCCGGACGGTGTTCGGCATCGCCCGATACACCGACGACGTCGAGGCCTCGAAGGCGATCAGTTCAAGCCGCGTTCCGAAGATCGTCATTTCCGCCTCCGGCATGGCGACGGGCGGCCGTGTGCTGCATCACCTGAAAGCCTTCGCGCCCGATCCGCGCAATACGATCCTGCTTGCCGGCTTCCAGGCCGCCGGCACGCGGGGGCGCTCGCTTCAGGACGGCGCGAAGGAGCTGAAGATCCATGGCGCCTGGATTCCGGTCAATGCGGAGGTCGCCCATCTCGACATGCTCTCGGCCCATGCCGACGCCGATGAGCTGATGCGCTGGCTTTCCGGCTCTCCGCACCCGCCACGCAAGGTCTTCATCGTGCATGGGGAGGCCGAAGCCTCGGAAGCCTTGCGCGTGCGGATAGGGCGCGAGCTTGGTTGGGCGAGCGTCGTGCCGCGCCTCGACCAGGAATTCTCGCTGTGAGCCCGACATGCGGGCTCAGGCGGAGCGAAGATCCTTGCGGATGAGGATAAGCGTCGGATCGTCGGGGTAGGGGACGGCGACGAACCCCTGTTCCCGCTCGAGTTCGATAACCTCGTGGTTTTCCCGGCTTTCCAGCGATTCCAGAGTGCTGACGCCGCGACTTTGCGCATAGTGGGCCGCGTGGCGTAGCATCTCCCAGCCGACACCCTTGTGCCTGTCGTCGGCGCGCACGGAAATCGCCACCTCGGCTTTCGTCATCGATGGGTCGCAGGCCACCATCGCCGCCGCGACAATCGCGTCGCTGCCGCCAGCGAAGGCGAGGAAATGCTCGGTCGTGACATGATCAACCTTTGTCATGGCAAGCAGGCGTTCATGGCTCACCTCCCGGACACCGCCAAGGAACCGGAAGCGCAGGTCTTCCGGTGTCACATGCCGGAAGAAGTCCGCCAGGAGAGGCTCGTCCTCCGGCTTGACCGTGCGCACATGGAGCATGAGCCCTGTATGGGTCACGAGGGCGGTGCTCAGGTCGTCGTGCATCGCCCCGGCGGGGATCGCCCGCACGGGGTCGGTCTCGATGATCACCTTGAGCGCTTTCGTGTCGGCCGCGTGGGAGAAGGTCTCGTAGGCATCGACGATCTGGTCGAGGCCGAAACGGTGTGTGATCAGCTTCTTCGGATCGATCTTTCCCGCCCGCACGATCTTCAGGAGCATTGGGGTCGAGGCTGTATCCACCAGTCGCGTCGTGATGGCGATATTCTGCGACCACAGCTTTTCCAGATGTAGGTCGGCCTTGACCCCATGCACCCCGATATTGGCGATGACCCCGCCGGGTGCGACGATTTCCTGGCAGAGTTCGAAGGTTGAGGGAATGCCGACCGCCTCGATTGCTGTATCGACGCCCTTGCCGCCCGTCAGCGCCAGCACTTGGCGGGCGGCGTCCTTTCCGCTCGCCTTGATCGCCTGCGTCGCGCCGAAACGCTTGGCCACCGCCAACCGGTTCTCGTCTAGGTCACCGACTCATAAGTCCGCAGCCATATTCGGATTGCGGCGAGTTGGATGGATGCCAGGAAGTTGTCGTATCGGGATGGCTCGGAAGTGTTTGATCTTGCTGAAGAAGCGCTCGACACATTTACGTCTGCGATAGAGGGCGGCGTCGAAGGCCGGAAAACGCTTTCGTGTCGGCATGGGACGGATGTTGGCCACCGAGCCGCGGGCGGCGAGGCTGTCACGCAACGCGTCGCTGTCATAGGCTCGATCAGCGAGCAACGTCTGACCCGCACCGACCGATCCATACATGTCAGCCGCCGAGCGCCCGTCATGCGCCTGGCCTTCGGTCAATTTCAATCGGATTGGACGACCGAGGGCATCGACCAACACATGTATCTTGGTGGTCAGCCCACCGCGCGAACGACCCATGCAACGGGATCGCCCCCCTTTTTCGAGCCATTCGCTCCATGCTGGTGAACCCGGGTCGAAGAACTGTCGATCATCTGGATGTCTCCGTCGTAAGCCTTTGAGACAGCTTGTAGAATGCGCGCCCAATGACCCGCACGCCGCCAGCGGTTGAAGCGGTTCACGCAGGTCGTGTAGGGACCATAACGTGCCGGAATGTCAGCCCAGGGCGCCCCTGTCCGAAGCCGCCAGAAGATGCCGTTCAAGACCCGCCGGTCATCCACCCGCTTCACGCCACGCACCTTCGATGGCAACAGGGGCTGGATCACTTCCCATTCAAAATCCGTCAGATCAAAGCGCGCCATGACCACCTCCTCTCATCGGGGAAGTGAAGCACAACGCGCTCAAGTGCTGAAGTAATTTATGGGTATGTGACCTAGAG